>Ga0209585_10000462_pt1 | contig 15687 bp, 15 predicted proteins | sample NGEPerone_FD_185491 | JGI IMG/M metagenome (GOLD analysis project Ga0209585, IMG submission 185491) | Arctic peat soil microbial communities from the Barrow Environmental Observatory site, Barrow, Alaska, USA - NGEE Permafrost154B-one... | ecosystem: Environmental > Terrestrial > Soil >... | reverse complement strand
GATCACCGACAGGACCGTCGGCATCATGCCCGTGCACCTCTACGGCCACCCGGCCAACATGCCGGCGATCCAGGCGATCGCCGCGAGGCACGGTCTGCAGGTCTTCGAGGACGCGGCACAGGCCCACGGCGCGTCGTTGGGCGGCACGCCGGTCGGGGCGTTCGGCTCCTTCGCGATGTTCTCGTTGTACCCGACCAAGAACATGACCTCCGGCGAGGGCGGCATGGTCTCGGTGGCCACCCCTGAGATCGAGCGGCTCATGCGGCTCTACCGCAACCAGGGGATGGAGCAGCAGTACAAGAACGAGGTCGTCGGGTTCAACAACCGGATGACCGACATCCACGCGGCCATCGGCCGGGTCCAGCTGACGAAGGTCGGCGGCTGGACCAGGCAGCGTCAGGAGAATGCCGCGTTCCTGTCCGCCAACCTCGAAGGCGTCACGCCCCCGCCGGTGGCTGAGGGCGCGGTGCACGTCTACCACCAGTACACGATTCGCGTCCTGGAGGACCGCGACGGTCTGGCCAAGGCCTTGCGCGAGGAGTACAGCATCGGCTCGGGCATGTTCTACCCGATCCCGAACCACCAGCTCGCGCCGTTCCGGGTGGACGTCGACCTGCCCGAGACGGCCAAGGCCGCGGCCGAGTGCCTGTCGCTGCCGGTGCACCCGTCGCTGAGCCAGGACGACCTCGAACGCATCGTCACCGCGGTCAATGCCCTCGCCAAGGCAGGTGCCTGAACATGGCGAACCTTCGCGCCGGCCTGATCGGTCTGGGCATGATGGGGCGTCACCACGCGCGCGTGCTGGGGAGCCTGGAGGGCGTCGACCTGATCGGCGTCGCGGACGCCAGCGGTGACCCGCATGGTGTCGCCGGGGGTCGTCCTCTGGTGGCCTCCATCGAGGAGCTCATCGCTCTGGGTCTGGACTACTGCGTGGTCGCTGTGCCGACCATCTACCACGAGCTGGCCGGGCTGGCGCTCGCCGATGCGGGTATCCACGCCCTGATCGAGAAGCCTGTGACGCACGACAGTGCGTCCGCCCGGAGGGTCACGGACGCCTTCGCCAGCAAGGGTCTGGTGGGTGGCGTCGGCCACATCGAGCGGTACAACCCTGCACTGCAGAGCGCACGGGCACGCATCGAGGCTGGCGACCTCGGCACGGTCTATCAGGTAGCGACGCGCAGGCAGGGCCCCTTTCCGGCTCGGATCGCGGACGTCGGGGTGGTCAAGGATCTGGCGACCCATGACATCGACCTGACCGCGTGGGTTGCCCAGCAGCCGTTCGTCGCGGTTGGCGCCCGGACCGCCTTCAGGAGCGGGCGCGAGTACGAGGACCTCGTGGCCGCGACGGGTCAGCTTGCTGACGGTACCGTGACGAACCACCTGGTGAACTGGCTGTCCCCGCTCAAGGAGCGGGTCACGATCATCACAGGGGAGAAGGGCGCCTTCGTTGCGGACACCCTCACGGCGGACCTCACCTTCTACGCCAACGGCTCGGTGAAGGTTACGCGTGACGTCATCGCGCAGTTCCGTGGAGTGTCGGAGGGCGACATGGTCCGCTTCGCCCTCGCCAAGCCCGAACCACTGCGCGTCGAGCACGAGGCCTTCCGCGACGCTGTCCTCGGCAAGGGGACCGATATCGTCACGCTCGAGCAGGGCATGGCCACGCTGGCCGTCGCGGAGGCGATGATCCTCTCAGCAAAGACCGGGGTCACCGTTGCCGTCGGATCCCCGGTGCGGTGACTTCAGGGCTTCCCTCAGCGGAGGCCGGCCGATCGATGTGCCTGTGGCCGAGAAGGGAAACCGCCGATGCCGGGTGATCCTGGGGAGGCCGAGGGAACAACCTCAGCCGCCCGGAGACTTCGCGAGCGGGTACTCGCCCGCCTCTCACCGAGCGGACGAGGCGTCTTCACGATCCTCGGAGGCACTGCGGGGGGCCAGGCGCTCGCGCTGGCGGTTGCACCGGTGCTGTCTCGCCTTTACAGTCCGTCGGACTTCGGAGTCTTCACCATCCTGTCGTCTCTGGTCGCCGTGGTGGGGACTGTTTCGACCCTCAGGTTCGACCTGGCAATTCCGTTGCCGAAGCGCGAGCGGGACGCTCAGGGACTGGTCGCTCTCGGCCTCATCTCCACAGCTGTCACCTTCGGGCTGACGAGCGCGATCGTTGGCCTCGGGGGAGCAGACTTCGCCCGGGCCTTCGGTCAGTCGAGCCTCATGCCGTGGCTCTGGTTCGTACCCATGACGTCCTGCCTCATGGGGGTCTACCTGGTGCTCAACCAGCTGGCGATCAGGCACCGACGGTACAAGGCGATCGGTCGGCGCAACCTCCTGCAGTCAGCGGCGATGGTCGCGACCCAGGTACTGGCCGGCCTGGTGGGCATGCGAGCTGGCGGCCTCGTCCTCGGTCTCGGGGTTGGCCAGGCGACCAGCGCACTGAGCCTGGTGGGTGGCTCCGGTCTGTTCAGCGCCGACGCCAAGGAAGGTCGACACCGGGATCGGTTGCGGGCCGTTGCGAGGCGCTACCGCCGGTTCCCGCTGATCCTCACCGCCTCGGGGCTCCTCAACGTTCTCGGGCTGCATCTGCCGGTGCTCCTGATCGCGTACTGGTACGGCAGCTCTGTCGCAGGGTGGACCGGGCTGACCCAGCGAGTGCTTTCGCTTCCGGTCATGCTCGTCGGCACCGCGATTGCACAGGTGTACATCGGGGAACTCTCTCGGGTGGTGCGCGATGACCCTGTAGGTGCGGCCCGGCTTTTCAGGGTGACGAGCCGACGACTCCTCATCGTCGCCGCTGTCCCGGCGATCGTGCTCCTTGTGGCGGGTCCGCAGCTCTTCGCGCTTGTCTTCGGGGCCGAATGGAGGACCAGCGGGCAGTACGCCCAAGCCCTCGCGGTCAGCCTCGCTGCTCAACTCGTCGCCGTTCCGGTGTCCCAGACGTTGGTTGTTCTGGAGCGGCAGGCCACGCAGTTGGCGTGGGACATCGGGCGGCTCGCGCTCCTGACTGGAACCGTCACCGTCTGCCACGCACTCGGAGCCTCAGCGCTCACTGCGCTCTGGGCGTTCGCTGCTTCGTCGGCCGCCGCATATGCGGTCTCCTGGATCCTGTCGCGCCATGTGATCAATGCGGCTCGATCTGGACCGCGCCGGACCTGATGGGCGGCTCGGTGCGCGCCCTCTGTGGGATCCAGAAGGGTTCAGAAGTGGCGCGAGCCTTCCTGCCCTAAGATGTGCGACAAGACGCTCGCTCACCCCGGGTCAGCAAGCCGAGGCCAGCTCAGTGCACGCCCGGATCTGACCCGCGAACGAGTGGCGTCACACCCGTGGCCCCCCTCCGGTTGAGCATGTGACCGCGGTGTAGGATCGATTCTTGGGTCCACCGGGCCGGGACTGACGGTCGGGTCGCTGATGAGCTGGTCGGGCCCGGAGAAGGAACCCGTCCACCGCCTCGTCATCATTGCGCCCGCACTAGAAGGTGCTGGTCTCGGCCCCTGGAGGAGCCTTGCAGCTTCCCGCCACTCCACAGACCATCCTCGTTCTCGCTCCGCATACCGATGATGGTGAGTTGGGCGCAGGCGGGTCGATTGCGCGATGGGCCGACGAAGGCCATAGGATCCACTACATCGCGTTCTCCGCGTGCGAGACCTCCGTGCCTGAGGGCTGGCCGCAGGACGTGTTGCGTGCGGAGGTTGCGGCGGCGACGGGGGTGCTCGGTATCGCGGCGGAACGGCTCCGGGTCTTGGAATATGACGTCCGGCTATTCGGTCGTGACAGGCAGGAGATCCTGCAGAGCATGGTCGACATCAAGAACGAACTCTCGCCCGATCTCGTGCTTTTGCCGTCGCTCAACGACCTTCACCAGGACCACTCGGTTGTTGCGCAGGAGGGGCTGCGAGCCTTCAAGCACACGAGCATACTCGCCTATGAGATCGCATGGAACAACACCTCTTTCGAGACATCAGGCTTTGTCGCGCTTGATGAAATGCACATCCAGGCGAAGGTTGACGCGCTCAAGTGCTACCGGTCGCAGTCCGGTCGCCCATACCTGGATCCGGACTTCCTGCATTCGCAAGCCCGTTTTCGTGGACTTCAGGCCGGCGTCAAGTACGCCGAGGCGTTTGAGGTGAAGAGGTGGATCTTGTGACGAGAGCAGCCGAGGGGGTGCAGGTCGAGCCCCTTACGAGGGACCGGGCCGAAAGACTCGCGGATCAGCTCGTTGCCATGGTCAGCGATATCGAATGGGATTACTGGAGCCGTGAGCACCTGCTGGCTCATCGTGACGAGAAGTGGGAGCGCAGCTTGCTGGCCACGCGTGGCGGAACGCCTGTCGGCTGGGCTGTGGTCTCGCGCACAGAGGGCGGCGCCCACTTGCATCACCTCGTGGTCGCCAAGGAGGCACGGTCGAGTGGGATCGGAGCACTACTGATGGCGGAGGCGCTGCGGCGCACACGGCCGGGGGTGCTGACACTGAAGGTGCACCCCGGCAACGACGCGGCCGTGCGGTTCTACATGCGGATGGGGTTCAGAGAGAAGCCGAGTACCAGGAATGGATACCGGCTGTTCACTTCCGCACCCGGCGACGGCAAGGAGTCACCTGCATGAGGGTGGCTGTCCATCAACCAAACTTCGCCCCCTGGAGCGGATACTTCGCGAAGATGTTCGCTAGCGACGTCTTCGTCTTCTTGGATGACGTCCAGATGCCAGGTGGCAGCAGTTTTGTCAACCGGGTGAAGATTGCCGACGGAAGAAGTGGTGCGAGGTGGCTGACAGTTCCGGTTGTGAAGTCGATTTCGGATTCAATTCGGGAGGTGCGTCTAGCCGATCCACAATTCGCCACCCAGCATCTCTCGACCCTTCGCCACACGTATTCTCGGGCGACGAACCGCGACGAGGTTCTCGACCTTCTAGCGCCGGTCTACGAGAGAGTTTCTGGGAGTCTCGCTTCCTTCAACATCGACCTCATACAAACAGTCGCTAGGTACTTGGGTTGGGAGGGTGCTTTCGCCCTGAGTAGTGACCGACCAAGCGGACTGAAGGCGGATTGGCGTCTCGCCGATCTTGTGTGTTGGGTGGGTGGAGACGTATACGTGTCCGGGCCCGGGGGAGACAATTATCAGTCAGCCCAGACCTATCATGAACGCGGCCTGGCGCTTGAGGTGCGAACATACAACCCGATCGAATACGCTCGCTCCGGATGGGACTGGGTGCCGAGCTTGAGTTGCCTAGATGTGCTCCTTCATCAGGGCACCGCGGCCCGCGAGACCATGAGGTACCTCGAATGCGGTGAGGAAGGCGTTGGCTATGAGGCACCGCAGGTACCGCGGGATCGGCCGTAGGAGATTCCTGCAGGCGGTAGCCATGACTGCTTGGCAACTGCTGGCGGGGCTCGGAGGAGACGAGTGCTCCTAGCCTTCTCAGTGGGTCAGCTGGCTGCAGGGCCTGCGCCTGACCAGATCCGAGCCCCAGAGTCAACCCCTCGTCTTGACTGGGCACTCTGGAAGCCGAGGATCGCCGCAAGGCAGACCCACGCAAGACGGTTGCCAATGACATCGCTGCTGAGGGAAGCGCTGATGAAGCTGAAGACCGCAAGACATATGAGTGCGAGCCCACCTGGAATGTGCCGGACTAGCAAGGCGCTGCGGGCCACTATGAGAAGGTACAAGATGAGCAAAGTAGCGGAAGCCCATCCTGCTTCGGCCAGGAACTCGAGGAGGACGTTGTGCGGGTACTGGTTGTAGCCCTGATCGGAAGACACGAGTGATGGATCAATGTAGTTGTAGAAATTCCCCCAACCAATACCCATTGGATGCCGGACGCCAATGTCCAGCGCGCTGTCGTACAGATGGCCGCGGCCGGAATCGGCGTAGTCGACGAGGCGCGAACCGGAGGCCGAGAGTTGGCCATAGGCCAGATACCCTGCGACGCCCAATACGGCGGTGAAGACCACCTTCCCACTCTTCATCAGTTTGGGCATGCCCCAGACGATGACAGCGCCTGCGCCCAGCACACCCAGAAGAGGGCCTCTGCTTGCGGTCAGGATGAGTGCAGCGACGAGCGGAATTGCCAACAGTAGCGCGCGCCTGACATGCTTCCTGCTCTGCAGCGATGCCGCGGATGCGAGCGTCACGACGACACCGGCGCCCAGGGCCCGGGCCGCACCAATTGCGTTGAGGCCTTCTGGGGTGCGACGCCCCAGCGCGAGCATGCCAGGATCCGCCAGGAAGGCTTGCGCGATGGCGACCACAAGGGCAGCCCCGACCAATGTGATGAAGAACGCGCGCAGGCGCCGCTGATTTGTGAGAGCCAGAACTGCAAAGAGAGTGATGTAGGCTACTGTGATGACAATAGAAATCCTCTTGTCTGACGCGAAGGGATTCAGCGCCGGCGAGAAGTAGCCGAACGCGATGCTTATGCACAGGACCAGGAATGCGCCGAGGCCTCCTCGGGACCCCCCGCGGACGATAAGCGCGAAGGTGATTGGCAGGCTCAGGAGAAGAGTGGCGAAGGTGAGGTCAAGCCATGGGACGTCGGGGGTCCAAATCCCCTGGACGAGGTTGGAGACGGCCAAGACGGCCGCCAGAGCGCCGATAGCAGTATCCGCGGGGTGTGACTTCCCGCGGATCTTTCGACCTATGGCTGGCTGGGTGCGCTGGAGGGGACCTGGGAAGTCGGGAGTCGCCTTTCCGGTTGTGCCCGACTCGGACCTGGTCATGGGCGGATCCCCAACCAGTCCGGGTGGGCTCCTAGCTTCGAGAGGATGAGGTCGACCGCTGGCGCAGAGTCGATGGCGAAGAGACGGCGGTCTGCAGCAACAGCGCACACGCTAGCCTCGCGATGCCTGGGTCGGATGGATACCTGCTTCGTGTCGTCCATGCCACGCGGCCGCTGCACAGTCATGGTGAACCCGCCGAAGTCAAACTCGGAGCGTTCGTTCGAGCCGCGGCAGGCGACCGGCCCGGACTCGCAAATCCTGGCTTCGTCAGCGATGTCGTCGAGGCGAACCCGCACTCGCGCAGCCTCGCCTTCAAGGTGGTAGGCGAAGCGGGAACCGAGAGGTTCATCTTAGGCGTGAACTCGGAGAGAAGGTTGGGAGTGCAGTCTGGTGACCCGGTCTCCCATGGATCGCAGTTGTGCCGCATTGGGCGCGAAGCGTGGTGCGAGGGGCTGAACGTTGAGGACTGCATGCTAGCCGCCCAATGGCCTCTCGAGTAGGCCCGCATCGTCGAGGAGGCATTCTGTGATTGCTTGTGCGCTAAACCATCTATTGTGGAGGGCTCGCTGCGGTCGCAGCGACCTTGCCATGGAGGCCGCCTCGGACACCGCGGCACTCAACTGGTAGGCGAGTGCAGCGGCAGGGTTGAAGTAGATTCCCATACCGTCATGGACAAGGTGGCTCACCCATGGGTTATTAGGAATGACGGGAAGAAGACCAGTGCCCATCGCCTGTTGGATCGTGATGGCTGGCAGGCTCGGCCAGACTCCGATGTCAGCCGCATTGAAGAGGCTGTTGAGCTCTGTGTGATCAACGAATGGAAGGATTGTCGTCGTGTCTCGAAGATGGGACTCGCGCTCCACAGTTGCGCGGATTTGCTTGGCGTAGTCGGTGTCGTCCGCGCCAACCAGCAGGAGTCTCGCTTCCGTGCTCTGCGTGTGCAGAATACGGAAGGCATCGAACAGTAGGTCGAGTCGTTTCCTGGCCAGGAACCTGCCGGCCGAGATTACAACTAGAGCCTCCGGGCCGTACCCCAGGGCATTCCGTCGTTCGAGACGCAGTTCCTCGCCATAGAAGAATCGGTCAGGATCGAAGGCCAGCGGTAGTAGCCTCATCGGGTTGCCGTGGGGAGTGAATGGCTGAAGACGGGTGATGGTTTCCGGCGTGTACCCGTAGATGTGGTCCGCCCTCTGGTTGGCGTAGCGATAGGCCATACCTTTCGACACGGCGAAGGCGGCACCCTTGAGGAGTCTTGCGACGGGGTTGAGGTGTGACCACATTCCGCTGTTGTCGCCGTATAGCACGGCTCTGACGGAGCGGTTCTGGGCAAGCGAGCCGGCAAGGGGCATGGCTTGACCGGGCATGACCTGGATGATGAGATTGTAGGCATGCGATTCAATGTACGGCCTTACGTCCGCTGACCAGACCATCGCGCGCTTCTCATGGCACCTGAACCGCGTGACTCGGGCATTGTTCTCGATAGTCGTACCCGTCGCATAGCGACGCGGGATGCCGAGTCGTGCAAGGTGGGCATCGTTGAAGATTGGACTCACGCGGTCACACGCGATGACTTCCGTCGCTGCATATCGCGGCAACCAAGCCGCCAAGGCCGCTTCTTGGTATCCGCTAAACCAGTCGAAGTACCCTAGCAGCAGGAGAACCGTCGGCCTAGGCATCGTCATCCTCCCTGCAATTCCTGAGTGGTTCGACGAAGGTCGGCGCAAGGACGGGCCCATCAAGTGCACGCTCGTGTGCCTCACGGGCGGGACCGTCAGGAAAGCGGTCGCGGAGTCGCCTCGCTGGAACACCGGCCCAGATTTCGTACGCAGGTACGTCCTTGGTGACGACTGCACCCGCCGCGACGATCGCGCCGTTGCCGATAGTAACGCCTCGGATGATGATGGCTCGGCGACCCAGCCAGCAGTCCGTTCCGATGACGGTAGCGCGCTGGCTGGGACGCCCTGCAAACTGCATCGGCATGCCTACCTCGGTCCAGTTGTGATCGTCGCCGACAATGGCGACATTGGATGCGAGCATCGAGTAGCGACCAATTCTGACCAACGGCGGGATGTCGCAGTCCCGCCCGATGAAGACATACGGGCCAGCGACGAGGTCGCGCGCCACCCGGGAGCTCGGATGCACGTAGGCGGTCTTGTGGACGCTTTGAAGCCGCTTTAGAGCGACGATAGTCCGGCTACGGGCTGAGCGGAGCCGCGTGTAGAGCTTGCTTGATCTAGAGAGCACGGGCACTTAACCTCCGTTGCCGGGCATGGCTATCGCGACTCTACGCATCAGAGAGAGACCAACTTGGTCGTGTAGCGGTTCATCAAGCGACCCTCGCGGGTGCGATAGGTCTGGGCCAGCGTCCAGCCGCCCTCGTGGTAGAAGTGGTTGACGGCGTCGTTGTCGTCCGCATCTGTCGTCAAGAATGCCCGATCGGCGCCCCGGGCGGCGATCCGGTCGGTCCACGCTGCGATGAGCTGGCGCCCCACGCCCGCACCCTGCGCCGTTGGGTCCACGCAGATGGAGCTGAGCAGAGCGTCCCCGGAGGCGGTGTCGTCGGGGCCACGGTAGCGAACCGCAAGGAGTAGCCGGGGCAGGGCCTTGGGGTTCCTCAAGACCGCTCGACAACTCGCGAGGGCGAAGCCCGGCCAACGACTCCGCACGAGCCGCCCGAAGAACCCCGCCGGCTCGGTGGTCCCCACGACGGCCCCTAACACTGTCCCGTCCTCCGCCCGGGCGACCACGGTCACCGCGCTCTCATCCGTCAGGAACCCCCGGTAGAACTGGACCAGGAAGGGCTCGCCAAGGGAACTGAGGAAGAAGCCGGGGAAAGCCGCGCCGTGCAGGCGCGCCAGCGGGCGGACGTCCGCTGATGTCAGCGGACCCAGCGAGACCGTCATCGTCCTGCCTCTGATGCGCGGCGGTAAGATGACCGCCTTGGCTGAGGTGTTCAGTGCACTCGGGGCCGGTGTAGGTGGGCCCAGGTCGGCCCCCTCGCCTGCGCCCTCTGATTTCGCTGCGACCCAACACAGTAGGCCATCCCGGTCGCCCGCGTGCCGGTCCTCGCTGGGACGCAAGCGAGGGCGGCCTGGCCCAGCACTGGAAGCCGGGATGTGCTCCGAGGGTGGGCGAGCCTCGAGCTGGCCGCGAAGCCCGCCGAGACTGCGTTCGTCGAGAGGGCTGGGTCGTGAGGCACTGGCTGCGCGGGTCGCCGGTACGCTAAGCGTCAGAAGGACCTAGCCGAGGGGGAGGGGCTTGTGCCGAAGACCGCGTTCATCACCGGTATCACGGGTCAGGACGGCTCCTATCTTGCTGAGCTGCTGCTGGGCAAGGGCTATGTGGTCCATGGCCTGATTCGACGTGCGTCAACGTTCAACACTGCACGGATCGATCACCTCTACGTCGACCCACACAAATCGGATGCCCGCCTCTTCCTGCACTACGGCGACCTCTCCGACGGATCACGACTCGTCACTCTAATCAGTGAGATTCAGCCCGACGAGGTCTACAACCTGGCGGCGCAGTCTCACGTCCGTGTCAGCTTCGACGAGCCGGAGCACACTGGTGACACGACCGCGATCGGTGCCATGCGGCTTCTCGAGGCGGTCCGCATGGCCGGCATCGACTGCCGGTACTACCAGGCATCGAGCTCGGAGATGTTTGGCGCATCACCGCCACCGCAGAGCGAGGCCACGCCCTTCTACCCTCGTTCTCCCTACGGAGCCGCAAAGGTCTACGCGTACTGGGTCACCAGGAACTACCGCGAGGCGTATGGCATGTTCGCCGCGAACGGGATTCTCTTCAACCATGAGTCCCCGCGTCGCGGCGAGACCTTCGTGACCCGCAAGATCACTCGTGCCGTTGCTCGGATCAAGGCGGGCCTCGACGAGTCCGTGTACCTCGGCAACCTCGATGCCGTACGTGACTGGGGGTACGCGCCCGAGTACGCCGAGGGCATGTGGCGCATGCTCCAAACTGACGAGCCGGATGACTACGTTCTGGCGACCGGCGTCGGTGCGAGTGTCCGGGACTTCGTGGCGGCGGCCTTTGAGCATGCCGAGCTGGAGTGGGAGAAGCACGTGCGCTTCGACGAGCGATACCTGCGGCCCACCGAGGTCGACGCCTTGGTCGGGGACGCGGTCAAGGCAGAGCACGTGCTTGGCTGGAAGGCTACCGTGCTGACCAGAGAACTCGCCCGCATCATGGTCGACGCCGACATCGACGCACTCGAGCATGCCGGGCGGCCGTGGATCGACGCGCCGAACCTGCCCAGTTGGCCTACCTTCGGGAGCCCGTAATGGAAGTTGACTACGTCCCTGTCCCGCTCGATCGGAACGCGCGGTTCTACGTGGCCGGGCACCGCGGCCTGGTGGGCTCCGCCGTCTGGCGTGCTCTGGAGGCCGACGGGTTCACGGACCTCGTCGGGCGAACCTCCGCCGAGCTCGACCTCAGGGACCGTGAGGCCGTGTTCGCCTTTTTCGGCCAGACCCGGCCGCGCTACGTCGTCCTAGCCGCGGCCAGGGTCGGCGGGATTCTCGCGAACGTCACCTACCCGGTCGACTTCCTGTCCGAGAACTTGCGGGTACAGGTCAATGCCATGGACGCGGCCCTGGAGCACGGCGTCGAACGGCTGATGTTCCTGGGGTCCTCGTGCATCTACCCCAAGCTCGCCCCACAGCCGATCAAGGAGGAGTACCTCCTGACCGGGCACCTCGAGCCGACCAACGATGCCTACGCGATCGCGAAGATCGCTGGGATCCTGCAGGTCCAGGCCGTGCGGCGCCAGTATGGGCGGCCGTGGATCTCGGCGATGCCGACGAACCTGTACGGCCCAGGGGACAACTTCTCCCCGACCAGCTCGCACGTGCTGCCTGCCCTGATCCGCCGGTACGAGGAGGCTCGGATCAACGGAGCCGCGAGCATAACGAACTGGGGCTCGGGGGCTCCGCGCCGGGAGTTTCTGCACGTCGATGACATGGCGCGGGCCTGCCTGCACCTCCTGGAGCACTACGACGGCCCCTCCCAGGTCAATGTCGGGAGCGGCGAGGATTCGACGATCAAGGAGCTTGCTGGGATCGTTGCCGCTGCCGTCGGGTACGAGGGCGCGATCGAGTGGGACACGACCAAGCCCGATGGGATGCCACGGAAGCTGCTCGACGTCAGCATGCTGCGCGCGTCGGGTTGGGCGCCGCAGATCAGCCTCGAGACCGGCATTGCGTCGACCGTCGAGTGGTACCGGGCGCACCAAGACTCGCGGCGCACGTGACCGTGCTCGATCGCTGGGCGCGTCAACGGCTCGGTGGGTGGGCCTCGGCCTTCAGACGTCCTAGCCTCTGATGGCCTTCTGGAGCGTTCGCTGATAGTGGCCGACGGCGACCGGCAGATCGAACTCACTCAGGAAGAGTTCGCGCGAGCGTTCCCCCATCCGCTCGGTCGTGGCGCGATCAGCGGCCAGCCTGCGGACGATCGCGGCTAGGCCACTCACGTCGCCCTGCTGCACGACGTCGCCGACACCCGACTCGCGGACGGTGCAGGCGACCTCGGCGCTCGGGTGCATGACTGCGATGACAGGCTTGCCTACTGCAAGGATCGGGTAGAACTTGCTCGGGACTCCCAGCCCCTCCGCGCCGCGCTCCAGCGTGACGAGAGCCATATCCGCAGCGTTGAGTGAGTAGTTCAGCTCGGCCTGGGGCTGGAACGGCAGCATCGTCACGTTGGCCAGGCGTCGACTCTCCACCTCATCTGTCAGCCATTGTCGCCTGGCGCCCTCACCGATGATCAGGAACTGGATCTCGTCTTGCGTGGACAACTCCTCAGCGACAGCAAGAATCGTCTCGAAGTCCTGAAACCGTCCCAGGTTGCCGGAGTACTGAACGATCGTCTTCTCGCGCAACTTCGGGTGTTCGTCGAAGAATGGGTTCTCGTCACGGGGCAGCGGGAAGAAAAGTCGGCTGTCGGACCAGTTGTGGATGGTGTCGATCGGGGTCTGGGCTCGACCTATCTTGGCCTCCACTACGCCTCGCATGCACCGGCCGATGACCACGATTCTGGTCGCATTCCGTAGAGCGAGCCGCAGGATACGTTCCCACAGCCACGCGATCGGCGTCCCGGGGCGGAGCAGGCCCATCTTCACCGCGATGTCGGGGAAGACGTCGTAGGTGACGTAGACGAAGGGAACCCTGCGCATCTTCGACACCAGTGTGATGAAGGGCGGGAGGAACGGAGGGCTGGAGAGGGAGAGGATGACATCGGGCTTGGGTGAGGTCAGAGCCCGCAGGAAGGCCACGACGCAAAAGGAGAGCTCGTTGACCAGCCGGCCGACGAGGTTGCTCCGGCGAAAGCGCGTCGAGACAAGCCGACGGATGCTGATGCCACGGTAGACGTCGCGGGCCTTGCCGACGACGTCGGTGTTGTAGGAGGAGAACGACGTGAGCACGTCGACGGTCTCGCCCCTCTCGACGAGAGCGGCGGACAGCTCGGTCCAGAGCCGTCCGCCGCTCGACAGGTCGGGGTGGAAGTGGTCGGTGACAACCAGGACTCTCACGGGTAAGCCTCCACATCCGGGCCGCTCACACGTGTTTGCGAGCTGCGCCCCCGCCAGGACACGCCGGTGGCCGCGGCATCAAAGCCTAGTCTCCCGGCTCCCCGAGCTCTGCGGATCGACGACTCACCCGGTCTTGGGTCCACTGGAGGGCAACTGCACGGCAGGATAAGCCTGAGGGCATACCGGCGGGCGAGCCGCGTGAGGACGAAGCCGGTTCGGCCAGCCTCTGCTGTGTAGACCGCACGTTGCGTCAGTTGCCACGCCAGGACGTCGAGGGGTGCCATGACCGAGGACGATGACTTCCTCCCGTTTGCCTTGCCGGACATCGGAGAGGCGGAGATCCAGGCAGTGGCTGAGGCAATGTGGTCAGGATGGCTGACCACAGGGCCACAAGCGAAGGCGTTCGAGAGGGAGTTCGGGGATGTCCTCGGCGGGGAGGTCCAGGCGGTGGCGGTGAACTCAGCCACGGCCGGGCTGCATCTGGCTCTGGAAGCGTTGGGCGTCGGCCCCGGCGACGAGGTCATCGTGCCGACCTGGACGTTCACGGCGACTGCAGAAGTGGTCCGCTACCTCGGCGCGGACCCCGTCATCGTCGACGTCGATCCTGTGACGCTGAACATCGACCTTGGGGCTGCGGAGGGAGCCATCACACCCCGGACCAGGGCGGTCATGCCTGTGCACTTCGCGGGCCTCGCCGTTGACCGGCAGGGGATCGCCAGGCTGGCGAGGGATCACGGCCTCAGAGTCGTGGAAGACGCCGAGCACGCCTTCCCAACGGTCTCGAGCGGCGAGCTGATCGGGACGGGCAGCAGTGACGCCGTCGTCTTCAGCTTCTACGCGACCAAGACGATGACGACCGGCGAGGGCGGGATGATCGTCACCGCCGACGAGCAGATCGCCGCTCGGGTGCGGACGATGCGCCTGCACGGCATCAGCCGCGACGTCTTCGGACGCTACCGAAGCACCGCGCCGTCGTGGCAGTACGAGGTCGTGGCACCGGGGTACAAGTACAACCTGACTGACCCGGCCGCGGCGATGGGGCGTGTCCAGCTGCGCCGTTCGGGGAAGATGCGCGACAAGCGCGCCGCCATCGCCGCGCGGTACCACGAGGCGTTCGCCGGGCTGCCCCTGCAGCTGCCCGCCGACGCGCCAGAAGGCGACTCCCACGCCTGGCACCTCTACGTCATCCGGATGACAGCCGATGCCAGCGTGGCGCGCGACGAGTTCATCGCCGAGATGGCCAAGGCGGGGGTCGGGTGCAGCGTGCACTTCATCCCGCTCCACATGCACCCGTACTGGCGTGAGCAGTGCCGGCTCGTGGACGAGCAGTTCCCAGTGGCGACGGCTGAGTTCTCGCGTGTGGTAAGCCTGCCCATCTTCTCGAGAATGACCGACGCCCAGGTGGACAAGGTGATCGGGGCGGTCCGCGGGGTGCTGGGATGAAGCGAGGAGCCGACCGGCGCCGCCCCGCCAAACGGCTCTTCGACGTCGTGGTCGCTGCCCTGGTGCTCGTCGTCACCTCGCCTCTCCTGCTTCTGATCGCCGCAGCGGTGCGCCTCAGCGGCCGAGGGCCGGTGGTGTTCCGGCAGGATCGCGTCGGCCTGGGCGGCGGGGTGTTCCGGATGCACAAGTTCCGCTCCATGCGGGTGGGCCAGGAGGGCCCGCTCGTCAGCGCGGCAGGGGACGCACGGGTGACCCGCGTTGGTCGCGTGCTGCGCAAGAGCAAGTTCGACGAGCTGCCCCAGCTGCTCGACGTCCTCGCCGGTCACATGAGCGTCGTCGGGCCCAGGCCCGAGGTCCCCAGGTATGTCGAGCAGTGGCCGGCCGCCGCCCGGGACGTCATCCTCTCGGTGCGTCCGGGCATCACCGATCCCGCGAGCGTCGAGCTGCGTGACGAGGATGTGCTGCTTGCCACGGCCGACGACCCCGAGCGCTACTACGTGGACGTTCTGCTGCCTCGCAAGACGGCGCTGTACGTGCGGTACGTCGAGTCGCAGAGCCTGGGCGGCGACCTCCGGATTCTCGTGCGCACCGTGCGCGCCGTGCTGAGGCCCGGGCACCCCGCAGCAACGACCTGAAGGTCAGGACGCGGCCACCCGGCCGGCGCTCTGGGCCTCGGCGTGCAGCCACTCCGACGCCGCGTCGTGGTCGGCGAAGTCCCGCGACAGGACGTCGTCGGGCGCGATGGCCGGCACATCGACGGCCGTGACCAGGTCGTTCGACGTCGGCCGACCCTCGCCGGCGGTCGCGAACAACTCCTCGCGCAGCTTCTCGCCCGGGCGCAGTCCGGTGTAGGTGATCTCGATGCCGGTCCGCCCGGACATCTTGATCAGGGTGCGTGCCACGTCAACGATTCTCACCTGGTCGCCCATCTCCAGCACCATCACCTCGCCGCTGGACCCGATGGACGCCGCCTCCAGCACCAGCTGGCACG
>Ga0209585_10000460_pt1 | contig 15741 bp, 16 predicted proteins | sample NGEPerone_FD_185491 | JGI IMG/M metagenome (GOLD analysis project Ga0209585, IMG submission 185491) | Arctic peat soil microbial communities from the Barrow Environmental Observatory site, Barrow, Alaska, USA - NGEE Permafrost154B-one... | ecosystem: Environmental > Terrestrial > Soil >... | reverse complement strand
AGGGCAACACCACGGCAAGCGACCAGCTCATCGAGCTCGCTGGCGAGCAGGGCAACCTCGACGAGCTGCGGCGGCTTGCCGACCAGGGCAATACCACGGCAAGCGACCAGCTCATCGAGCTCGCTACCGAGCTGGGCAACCTCGACGAGCTGCGGCGCCTGGCCGACCAGGGCAATACCACGGCAAGCGAGGTGCTGAGGGACCTGGAGGATTGACGATCGATGCCGATCGTCGCGTCCGGGCTGAGTCTGTCGCGGATCACAACATGGCCCTAGCCCGAGCACGCCGAACTGACCCGGCGAGTGCTCTGGTGGGGCCGAAAAGTTGACGGTGTCGATCCGCGAGCCTGAGGACCTTATGTCAGCGCGAAGTGGCGCCGCTACTGCCCGCCTTCGTACTTGAACGAGACACGAAGTTTCGTCCGATAGGTGATTTTGCCGTCTCACGATGTCGGCTCATGAGTCAAACGAGACGCGTCTTGGCGACCGGTGAGGAAGCAGTGGTGGTGAAAACCATTGGTGGATGGGGTGTTTCGCTGAGGCCGGGCGCGGCACGCTAGGCCTCCTGCAGGTCCCGAAGCGGCCCGACTACACCTCCGCCAAGGTCGCGTTGTCAGCCCTGGCCGCTACGTTTCCAACTACCCGAAAACATCACCTTGGAGGTGGTTGCAGGATGCCACCCGGCAGTCTCGTCGCCCTCGCGATCGTCATTGTCGCGGTCATTCCTGGATCGACATACACATGGGCCTACGAGCGGGAGGCCAGCGCCTTCGGCGTGACCCTTGCGGACCGGAGTTTGCGCTTCATTGCCATCTCGCTTCTGTTCCATCTATCGCTTGGCTGGCCCGAATACGCCCTGTACAGGGTCGCTCTAGCGGGGCCGCGTTTCGGCGGCGGGCAGTTCGCAGCCGTGTGGGCCGCGATCGTGCTCGTCGTGGCACTGCCAGCTTTGATCGGGACTGTTCTCGGTGGCTTGTACGCGACACGCAACAGCCGCGAGGGCTGGGCCGTGATCCGCAAGCGGCTGAACCCCGATCGCGAGCACCGGCTCTTGCGCCTCGCTCTTGGCAGGACCCCAGCGCCCCGCGCTTGGGACGACCTGTTCTCTGACCGTCCAACGATGTACCTGAGGGTCCAGACCACCGACGGCGCTCCGGTCGCCGGGCTTTTCGCGGACGACTCGTACGCAGGTGGATTCCCGCACGACACTGATCTGTTCCTCGAAGACGCTTGGGACCTGGCTGAAGACGGGTCCTTCGGCAAGAGCCTCGGATACCCTGTGTACATACCGGCCGCACAGATTGCCCGGATGGAAATCGTTCGCCCACTCAACGGCGTCAAGGAGGCCACCAATGCCTGAGCACACAGCACGGCGCGCACCCGGCGTCGAGAAGCGCGGCGGTTACACCGGCGGCCAGCCGCGGGCCAAAGTCGGTCCTCCAGCGCCGATCCCGTCGGGGACGATCAGGCCCGCCGCCAACTCCAGTCCGGCGTCCAAGCCGTCCTCCTAGTCCTCGACATACATTGTGGACGCTGCCGAAAACCACACCCGTAACGAGATAGTTGAGCGACCCGTGATCATGCTCGAGGACGCCGCATGGGCCGAGTTCCTCGCGTTGTTGGATCGTCCGATCGCACATAAGCCCACGCTGGAAGCGCTTTTCATGAGCGAGTCAATTTTTTCGAGTGAGTCGTCGGGCTCAGGACCATTGGGAGAACGACAAATGAGCAAGAACGTGATTGTCCGATACCGAGTCCGACCCGAGACGGCGGACGAGAACGCGCGCTTGGTCGAGGACGTCTACACCGCTCTGGCCGAGCTCGAGCCGAGCGGCTTCCGCTACACGACCTACCGGCTCGCCGATGGCGTCACTTTTGTGCATGTCGCCAGTCATGACGCAGCGGACAACCCGCTGACGAGCCTGCCAGCGTTCGCCGAGTTCCAACGCGAGCTGGCGCAACGCTGCGCAGAGCCGCCGGCGCCCAGCGAGGCGACTGTTGTGGGCTCCTACGGCAGGAGCGCCTGACTGCTCAACTCACGACTATGGACCGCTTGGAGAGCTCATTGCCCGGGCCATGCACGACAACCTGAATCGCTTCATCGTGCCCAACATCGCCGGTCCGGCGCGCATCGTTCCGCTGGCCTCCTTGGCGGACCGGACCTTCAGCGTTGCGGCGCTCCGACGGGCGGCCCAACGCGGGCGGCTCGAAGCTGTTCAAGGCCCCGATGGGATCTGGCGCAGCTCACGCCGGGCCGGTTCATCGGGCGCGGCGGAACCTCTGCGACGGTCGACCGACGGTGCCGGAGGACATCGTTCCGGTCCCATGCAGGTGGGGGTCCATGGCTCGCCGGAAGGTGTCCTTCTGGAGAGTCCCGGCGACGGCTTCGTGTTGCAGAGTCGTCCCGGCGATGGCCTCGTGAACGTCTCGTAGCTCTCGGAAGGTGAACCGTGCGCCCAGGAGATGCTCGGGATCGGGGCGGTCGGCATACCGTCGCCTCAGCTCTCTGACGGCTGCGGCCACGATGGCTTTGTGGTCGTAGGGCAGTGGTTCCAGCCGGGAGACGGGGGCCAGCCGAACCCGGTCAGGGTGGGCGAGCAGCGCGTCGGCCAGTGCGGCATACGGGATGACGGCCAGGTGGGCCACGGAGAGCACCCATCCGCGTTCGTCGCGGTCAGGCTTGTCGAAGACGGCGAGCTGGGCTGGGTTCCCGCCGGTGATGCCGGCCTTCTCGGTCAGCGAGCGGGTGACGGCGTCGGCGAGCCGTTCGCCCTGGTGCAGGAAGGTGCCCGGCAGGGCCCACTGAGGTCCGTCGACGCCCTCGGGCCGTCGGACCAGGAGCACGGACAACCGGTGTGGGGGCGCGCCGCGGGCCGGGTGGGCTCGAGGGGCGAGGGTCAGGACGGCGGTATCCACGGCCACGGACGGCTGCGGGTAGTCGGCGAGGGCCGCTCCACTGGAGTCGCGATACGGCTTCGCGGAGCTGGCCGGGGGCTGTTTGCGGGGCACTGTCAGAGGCTACCTCTATCGTCTGAGTTAGAGCAGAAATGATCTAACGAAGCGAGAGGTAGTGATGGCAATGAACCTTTTGATGATGCCGACCCTGCACGTGGGGCAGGGCACGCACCTGGGTGGTTTGAGCGTGTTCCCGGTCTGGACCGACGCGCCGATCGTGTCGGGTCTGGCGACGGGTCGAGCGGCCCGGGTGCAGGTCGCCGAGCGCGAGGGAAGCCCGGTGGTTGGTGAGCTGGTGCTCAAGAACGAGGGTGCCAAGCCCGCCCTGCTGGTCGCCGGTGAGCTGTTCGAGGGTGGGTGGCAGCACCGGGCCCTCAACCACGACATCCTGCTGGTGCCCGGCCAGCAGCTGGTGGCCAGCGTGTCCTGCGTGGAGCACGGCCGCTGGCACGGCGCCACGGCTCAGGTGCGACGGTCCCGCCGCGCCTCGATGATGGTCCGGTCCGCGCAGACCATCGCCGATGATGACGACCGTCAGAACTCGGTGTGGGACCGGGTCTCCAGGTACGACAACGCATTTGGCGCTTCTCCCACCGCGTCTTACGTCGACCACCTCAACCGTCGTGCCGAGCCCGAGGTCAGCGCGGACGGCCTCGAGGATGAGGTCGAGTCGGGCGAGGTGGCTGCGGCAGCCGAGCTGGCGGCCCGCATCAAGAACATCCGGGCTCTCCCTGGTCAGCGGGGTGTGCTCATCGGCCTCGGTGGCCAGCCCGCATTCCTGGAGCTCTTCGCGTCTCCGACCGGTCTTCGTCGTCACCTGCCCGGACTGCTCGAGGCCGCCGCGATCGACGCGGCTCTGCTGGACCCGGAGCCGACGCCCGGTCGTCGGGCCCGCCGTTTCGCTGGGCTCCTGGTCGATGCGCCGATCGGCGACGAGCTGGGAACCGACGCTGGAGCCGGGCGCGCGCTGGCTTCCCGTTCGAAGTACCACGAGATTCGTGGGCTGGGCTGGAATGATCAGCTGTTGCACGCCACCGTGTTCAACCGTCGCCACCACCTCATGGAGGTCGCATGACAACTCGACTCAGCTCCGCGCAGGTCGACCGCGCTGCCGGCGTCCTGCTCGGCATGGCCTGTGGTGACGCGCTGGGCGCCCCGTACGAGTTCGGCCTGCCGCTGGGACCTGACTTTCCGGTGGCGATGAAGGGCGGCGGGTCAATGGGCTGGATGCCGGGGGAGTGGACCGACGACACCTCGATGGCCATCGCCATCGCCGAGGTCACCGCGACCGGTGCGGATGTGGGAACGGTCGCGGCGCGTGACCAGATCGCGGCCCGCTGGGCAGAGTGGGCCGAGAAAGCCAAGGATGTCGGCGTCCAGACCAGGACCGTGCTGTCCGCTGCCATCCGTGCCGCTCGTTCACGTGGCGAGACCGAGCCGACCGGTGACGACCTGACGTCAGCTGCTGCCGAGCACGACGCCTTCACCGGGCACTCCGGCGGCAACGGTTCGCTGATGCGGACGGCGCCGGTTGCCCTGGCCTATCTCCATGACCCGGACGCCTTGGTTCTCGCGGCACAGGAGATCAGTGCCATGACGCACCACGATTCCGAAGCCGGCGAGGCCTGCGCCTTGTGGTGCCTGGCCATCCGGCAGGCGGTCCTGCACGGGACCCTCGATGTTCGCAGCGGTCTGGAGTACCTGTCCGAGGACCGCGCCCGCATCTGGGCCGCCCGACTGGACAAGGCCGAGGCAGGTCAGCCGTCCGACTTCGAGAACAACGGCTGGGTGGTGGAGGCCCTGCAGGGTGCATGGTCCGCCATCACCAACGCGGCCGAGGCGACGGGGCCGGCGCACTTCCGGCTCGCTCTCGAGACTGCGGTGCGTGGCGGCCGGGATACGGATACCGTTGCGGCCATTGCGGGTTCACTGGTCGGCGGTCTGTATGGCGCGTCAGCAGTTCCTGCCCAGTGGCGCCGCACGCTGCACGGATGGCCGGGGTTGCGCGCCCGCAACCTGGTGGAGCTCGGCGTGCTGACCGCGCGTGGCGGCACTTCCGACGCTGCGGGCTGGCCGGCGGGGGCCCGGGTGGTCTACGCGAAAGACCAGTACAAGGAATCCGGCGCGTTGGCCCAGGATCCCCACGACGACCACGTGTGGCTCGGCGGCGCCGACGCCCTGGACAACCTGCCCGACGGGGTGGACGCGGTGGTGTCGCTCTGCCGACTGGGATCCACCCAGGTCCCGGCCCCGGGTGTGGGTCCTCGCGACCACATTGAGGTCTGGCTGATCGACGAGTCCGAGCCGGACAAGAACCCGAACCTCGACTTCGTTCTGGCCGATGCCGTTGCGGCCATTGAGATGCTGCGCGCTGAAGGCAAAACGGTTCTGCTGCACTGTGTTCAGGCGCAGTCCCGGACCCCGGCCGTCGCTGCTCTGTATGGCGCGCGGCTCACCGGCCGCACTTCAACCGAAGCGCTCGCCGACATCGTCGAGGTCCTTCCCAAGGCCAGTCCCAACGGCGGCTTTCGGGCAGCGTTGGACCGTCTCTGAGTCGACCGAACACCGCGGATCGCGCGTTCCGGCCCGATTTGAGGCCTCAAACGCGCGATCCGCGGTGTTCGGATGCCAGTAGCTGGACCTTTGCGACGAGTCAACTCGTGACGTTGACCGAGAAAGAAGCAAGGGCGCATGCTGGCTGACACTCACTCTGGAGGCGTCATGGACAGACTCCCGGTCGTGTACGTGCGCGGGTACGCCGGCGCAACGTCAGGGATCGACAGCCAGGTCGACGACCCTTTCTACGGGTTCAACCTGGGTGCGACCCATGTGAGGGTGGGTGGTGACGGCGACCCGATGTTCTACCAGTTCGAAGGTCCCATGCTCCGGCTCATGACTGATGAGAACTATCGGCTCATCGTCCGCGGCGACCAGCAGCAGTACCTCAACGATGCCGAGGACGGGACGATCCCGAAGGAGTCGCTGTGGGTCTACCGGTTCTACGACCAGGCGGCAACCACCTTCATGCCGGAACAGCACAACGAAGGCATCATCGAGCGTTTCCTGAGCAGCCTGCACAAGCACGTCACGGCCGACGGCTTTGAGATCGAGACAGCGGCGGCTGGGCTGTACGACCTGATCATGACCATCCGGGCCAAGACCGGGGCGGACAAGGTGCTCGTCGTTGCCCACTCGATGGGTGGCCTCGTCGTCCGATGCATGATGCAGAAGATCTGCTTCCAGGGCAACAGGGTTCCGGCGAAGTCGATCGTGGCCAAGTTCTTCACCTACGGCACGCCACACGGTGGCATCGCGTTCAACATCGCAGCCCTCGACTGGGCTCAGCAGGCATTCGGGCCGGCCGGCGCAGACATCTTCGCCCCGGAGAAGATGTTCGGATACCTCACTCCTGGAAAGAAGTTCGGTGACCTGCCGGGTCGAGGCGACCAGTGGGACCCGCAGTTCGTCGACGAAAAGGTGTTCAGCGCAGCCAACATCTTCTGTCTCATCGGCACCGACCCCAAGGACTATGGCTTGTCGCGGGTCGTGGTCGGGCCCAAGAGCGACGGCCTTGTCCGAATCGAACACGCCTACGTTCGCGGGGCGAACCGCGCCTACGTCTACAAGTCGCACTCCGGCTCCTATGGAGAGGTCAACTCCGAAGAGGGATACCAGAACCTGCGTCGGTTCATGTTCGGCCGCTGGGCCGTCAGCGTGAAGCTCGGTGGGCTTCCGGCCTATCCGAAAGACATGGCTCAACGCCCTCCCGAGGACCAGTGGCCCACATGGCAGGCCGACATGAGTCTTGCCATCCGCGGCGTCTCGGTCGTCATCAGCGAACAGCAGGCTGCGCACTGGTGCCCCATCCAGATCAACGAAGAGCTCAGCCGGCACGTCGACTCTCCGGACGATCCTGTGACGCTGGCGTCCACCTTCTTGCTGGACCCGGCGCACCTCTTGGAGCTTGCCCGCGAGCGCGGCGACGCCGATCCCAGCCAAAGGCACGGCGGCCGACTGCGTTACGTCTTGTCGTTGAGCGTGTCCAAGCTTGTTGAACGCGGCGGCTTCTTCAGCTTCGGCGAGCATCTGGAACAGGTCTCGGACTGGTCCGACTCGTTGATCGTCGATGTCGGACCCAACGACGCGGGCACCGGGTTGCAGGCGTGGGCAGCCTGGAACAGCCAGGTCGCCGGCCCCAACGACGAGCTCGACCCGATCACCGAGGGGCTGCCGGCAGGCCAGCGCGATCCGATCTCGTTCGACACCACGGAGGGGATGAGGTCCTGTGACATCGCCCTGCCCACCGTGGCGCAAGCCCTGTCCATACTCGGACCGCTCGCCCACATCACCATCCAGGTCACTGACCGCACCAGCACTGCGGCAGCCGTCAGCGGATGACCTTCGAGATCGTGCCGGGCGACGCGTCCTCGCCATACGTCATTCACGTTCCTCACTCGTCCACCAGGATCCCGGACGATGTCCGCACCCAGCTCTTGCTCGATGACGACGAGCTCGCCGAGGAGCTGCGCCTCATGACCGACGCACGCACCGACGAGCTGGCCGCCCTCGCCGCCAGACAGGTCGCGCCCCGGCCGTGGTTGTTCGTGAACCACCTCTCGCGGCTGGTCGTTGACCCCGAGAGACTGCCCGACGCTCATGAGGAGATGTACGACGTCGGAATGGGCGCCGTCTACACCCGCACCTCTGCCGGGTTGGTCCTGCGGGATGGTGACGAACACGCCGAACGCCTCCTCCTCAAACGCTTCTTCACGCCGTACGCGGAGTCGCTGGCGGACCTCATCGACGAACGGATCGCCGCCACCGGGTACGCCGTGCTGGTCGATCTCCACTCGTACCCGGTGCACGCCCTGCCATACGAGCTGCACCAAGATGCGAGGCGTCCGCCGGTGTGTCTTGGCATCGACGTCGATCACACACCTGAGGCTCTGCGCGAACGTGCGTTCCGCGCGTGTTCGGATATCGGCGAGGTTGTCCTGAACGAGCCCTTCGCCGGCAGCTACATACCGCTTCGTCACTTCGGACGTGACAACCGGGTGACCTCGGTGATGGTGGAGCTGCGACGGGACACCTACATGCGCGACGACGGGAGCATGGACCCTGAGGGGGTTCGTCGGGTCAGCGACGCACTGGCGGCCATCTTCGGAGCCTGAGCAAGCAGCAGACGACGACCACCTTCGCTTGACTACAGCAAATGGCGTACCTCAATCTCCTGCATTACACGTAGAGAGACATGTGGAGGGCCGTTCGATTCGCTCAAATCAACTATTGCTGGAGAAATCAACTATTTCTGGAGAAGATGGAGATCTTTCTCGTGTTTACGACGTACAGTGTTAGGTAACACTTAGTTCAAGGGTTGGTAAAGACCAAGTCAGAATCTGGCGTCAGTCTCATCGCAGACGGTTGAGCGTCCTGTTGCCGAACTTGGATGTTCTCACGCAAGGCTGCAGGACGAGGGTGAACACGCCATGGCAATTGGTTCTTTGCCCGCCGTATCAACGGCGGCGCAGCCGTCGGGGGCGCCCAACAGTCTTGACACCGTGCGAGCGTTGTGTCACGACCTGCGCCAGCCCTTGGCGGCCATCCGACTGCTGGCGGGAGCTGAGGGGGGCGACGTTCGACACCGCTTGGACGGGATCCTCGATCAGGTCCAGTGGTTGTCTGACATGGTCGAGGGAGTTATCGGTGATGCTGCTGGCGACCGCCCGATACGTGTGGATGTTGCCGACCTGGCATTTCGCTGCGTGCTGCGGGCGCGGCCCACAGCAACGTGCCAGATTAGGTTCTTCGGTACCGACCGGACCATGGTGGTTGGAGCACCCGTCGCGCTCAGCCGCGCCATCGGCTGCGTGCTGGACAACGCTGTCCGGGCAGCCGGCCCAGCTGGGCGGGTCACCGTTGAGGTGACCGGCACGGACAGTGAGGTCACCGTCAGGGTCATCGATGACGGCCCCGGTCTTGGGCAGGTGCCCACGAACAACTCGCTCGGGCTGACCATCACCCGCGCTCTCGTCTCGGCCTGCGGTGGCGCGTTCGAGCTGAAACCAGGCGCCGCAGGCGGCGTGGTCGCCCAGATCTTTCTGCCCGCCATGAGCCCCAGAGCAATCGCGTCATGAGGCTGCTGATCTGTGACGACCACAAGCTGTTCCTCGATGCGCTGAGCATGGCTCTGACAGACAAGGAGCACACAGTTGTGGCGACGGCCCTCGATCCCGACGAGGCGGTGGAAGCTGCCCGCGAGCAGCAGCCGGATGTGTGCCTGCTCGACGTGAGTTTTCCCCACGCCAACGGGCTGAGCGCCATCGCGCGGATCCATGACGTGAGCCCCGACACCAAGGTGGTGATGCTGTCCGGCTCGATCAACAGGCGCCTGGTGGCGGACGCCATCGCCCAGGGCGCTCAGGGATTTGTCGGCAAGGAGAAGCCCGTAGGGGCCATTCGCGAGGCGCTGGAGATGGCATGTCAGGGAGATCTGGCAGTGGATCCGCTCGTGCTGCAGGACGTCCTGCGACCTCACCCCGAGATCGATGACCCGCTGTGGATGCTGAAGTTCCTGACCGAGCGCGAGTGGGAAGCGCTGGGCTGCATCCTGGACGGGCTGAGCACCAATCAGATAGCCGAACAGCTTGGTGTGCGACCCAGTACGGCTCGCACCCATGTGCAGAGCATGCTCACCAAGCTCGGCGTGCACTCACGCATGCAGGCGGTCGCCCTGATGATTGCCGATTCCTCGGTAGACACCTCGCCCGCCTCGGTTCGCTGACTCGGTCGCCGGGAGCACCGGACGTCCCATCTGGCGGGTTGGGGAAGATGCCACGAGGTTGACGATGTCTGACGCAAAGAGCGCTTGCAGAGGAGAATGCCCGGATGAAGCTCAAGCTCGACCTGCACGACATCCACAGCAAGGGCGCGGAGATCGACCGGGCTCTGCGCGCGATCATCGATGAAGCCGTCGCCAAGAAGGCGCCCCTGGTGGAGATCATCCCCGGGAAGGGCTCCGGGGCCCTGAAGAAGCACGTCCTGCGCTTCCTGGATCAGAAGGAGATCAAGGCCCTCTACCACCGTGTCGAGAAGGACTCTGACAACTTCGGCCGCGTCTTTGTCCACTTTCGCTGGAAGTGAGTCCTCAAGGACGGATCAAGCGCTCGGGCGGTGCCGGCCTCGTCAGTGGTCGCTGGCTTTCGGGTCGGCGGCTTTGGGGTCGGCGGACAAGACGAGGCGCGCGTGGATCTCAGTGGTGAGCTGATGGACCAGCTTGGTCAGCTCGGTGTTGGAATGCAGCTCCAGCTCGCTTGCCACGAAGTCGTGGTCGGCCTTGGCCTGTTGGAAGGACGCTTGGCGGTTTTGCCCGATCATCACGAACGTCGACAGGAAGATTGCCTCCAGAGAGACGATGAGCGTCAGCGTCGGCCACGGACTCTTCTCGAAGACGAGCATCCACACGGCAAAGACCACGGCGTGCAGATACACGAAGTTCATCGAGCCGGCGAAGGCAGTGATCGCGTCCGCTACCCGCAGCTGGAGCTGGGCCGACCGGCGTTCGGCCTCCGCCAGCATGGCCGGATGTTGCTGCTTGTTGGTCTGGGTGATGGTCATCGTGGGGTCCTCTCCAGTGAGGCCAATGCGTGGCGCTCAGGTTGGATAGTCTGCTTCATGGAGCCCCGCGCCGACAGTGCGTTCGACCGTGGCGGACGTTCGAGCTGGGAGGGCACGTGGACATGGACCGCGCGGACAGGTCGGAAGAGGTTGAGGACCACGGCCCGTTCAGCGGGCGACCCTGGCTGTCGAGCTACGCGCCAGGAGTCGAGCCAGACCTCAAGGTCCCGGCCGAGTCGCTGCCCGAGATGCTCATCAGCAGCGCCCTGCTTCATCGCGACCGGGTTGCGCTCGACTTCTTCGGCGCGGAGACGACATACACCGAGCTGGCCAAAGCGGTGAGCCGGGCCGCAGAGGCGTTGCGCACCGCGGGGGTGAAGGCGGGGGACCGGGTGGCGCTGATACTGCCGAACTGCCCGCAACACGTGGTGGCCTTCTACGCCGCACTGCGACTTGGCGCGGTCGTCGTTGAGCACAACCCGCTGTATACAGCGCCCGAGCTGGAGCACCAGCTGTCCGACTGCGGGGCGACGTTCGTCGTGTGCTGGGACAAGACGGCACCGGTGGTCGACGAGCTGCGCGCAAAGACCGCGGTGCAGGTCATCCTGGCTGTCGACCTGACCAGCGCCATGCCGTGGAGCATGCGTCTCAAGCTGCGGCTGCCGATCGCCAAGGCGCGCACCGCCCGCGCTGCGCTGTCCGGGCCGGTGCCCCCAGGGGTCTTGCGTTGGGAGCGGGTCTCAACCTCGACCGGCCCACTCGATGCGGCCCACCCGCAGCCGCGCCCCGAGGACGTCGCGCTGCTGCAATACACGGGCGGGACGACTGGCACGCCCAAGGGCGCCATCCTGACGCACGCGAACCTGCGGGCCAACGCGGCCCAAGGGCAGGCATGGATGCCCGGGCTCAAGGACGGCGAGGAGACCGTATACGCGGTGCTGCCGCTGTTCCACGCCTACGGGCTGACGCTGTGCCTGACCTACTCGATGAGCGTGGGAGCGACCCTGGTGCTGCTGCCGCGCTTCGACCTCGACCTGATGTTCGAGGCGATCCGACGCCGCCCCCCGACGTTCCTGCCTGCGGTCCCGCCGATCTACGAGCGGCTTGCCACAGCGGCCCGTGAGCGTGGCGTCGACCTCACATCGATCCGTTACGCCATCTCGGGCGCCATGGCGCTGCCGCCCGCGGTGGTCGAGATGTGGGAGGCCGTCACCGGGGGGCTGCTCGTCGAGGGCTACGGGATGACCGAGACCTCGCCCGTTGCGTTGGGCAACCCGGCTGCGCCGACCCGGCGACCGGGGACGGTCGGCATCCCGTTCCCTTCCACCCGGATGCGGATCGTCGACCCGGACGACCCGTCGCACGACCTTCCGATCGGGGTGCAGGGCGAGCTGCTGATCAAGGGCCCGCAGGTGTTCGCCGGATACTGGAACCGTCCGCAGGAGACTGCCACGGCGCTGCTCCGCGGTGGGTGGGTGCGCACGGGCGACATCGCGATCGCGGACGCCGCCGGCTTCGTCCGCATCGTCGACCGGATCAAGGAGCTGATCATCACCGGTGGTTTCAACGTCTATCCCTCCGAGGTCGAGGACGTCCTGCGGGAGATGCCCGAGATCGCTGACGTCGCCGTGGTCGGTGTCCGGACGCCTGACGGTAGTGGCGAGGAGGTCGTCGCCGCCGTTGTGCCCGCGCCCGGTGCGACGGTCGACCCCGAACGGGTGCGGGCCTTCGCGCGCGAGCGACTGACGGGCTACAAGGTGCCGCGCCGGGTCGACATCGTCGATGAGCTTCCTCGCTCCCTGATCGGCAAGGTCCTCCGCCGCCGCGTGCGCGACCGGATCGAGGCGGCCGAAGCCTTCGACGTCGACTGAGCGGCCGAAGCCTTCGACGTCGACTGAGCGGCCGAAGCCTTCGACGCCGACTGAGCCGATGTCGTGCTGACCTCCGTCGTGTGACCTCCGAATTGTGACCCAACAACAGGGACCATGGTCACTACGAGCACGGTGGTTCCGGTCGCAGGATGGGGGGGCTGCAAAGCACACCCGCTGACCTGGCCGGACGGCCGAGGCGCGTGTCGATTGGGAGGTATTTCGTGAAGGCTCTGGTGTACCACGGACCAAATCAGAAGGCTTGGGAAGAAGTGCCCAACCCTCGGATCATCGACCCGACCGACGTGATCGTGCAGGTGGACACGACCACGATCTGTGGCACCGACCTGCACATCCTCAAGGGTGACGTGCCCGCGGTAACCGACGGGCGGATCCTCGGCCACGAAGGTGTCGGGACGATCACGGAGGTCGGCTCGGCGGTTTCCGAGCTCGCTGTGGGCGACCGGGTGATCATCTCCTGCATCACCTCGTGCGGCTCGTGCTCCTACTGCCACCAAGGGCTGCCCGCGCACTGCCTGAACAAAGAGGGCGTCTCGGGCATCGGCTGGATCTTCGGCCACCTCATCGACGGGACCCAGGCGGAGTACGTGCGCGTCCCCTTCGCCGAGAACTCCCTTCACCTGGTGCCCAAGGGCGTCAGTGACGAGGCGGCGGTCATGCTCTCCGACATCATGCCGACTGGCTTCGAGATCGGGGTGCGCAACGGTCGCGTCAAGCCTGGTGACGTCGTGGCTGTCATTGGCGCTGGACCGGTGGGCCTTTCGTCGATGATGACCGCCAACCTCTACGGCGCGTCGCGCATCATCGCCATCGACCTCGACGAGAACCGACTTGGCCAGGCCCTGAACTTTGGCGCCACCGACTCTGTCAACAGTGGGCACGCCGGCTGGAAGGACGAGCTGATGGCCCTGACTGACGGAGGCCTGGGCGTGGACGTCGCGATCGAGGCCGTAGGCGTGCCGGAGACCTTCTCGATGGCCACAGAGATCGTCCGCGTCGGCGGGACGGTGGCCAATGTCGGTGTGCACGGTAAGTCCGTGGAGCTGAAGCTCCAGGACCTGTGGATCAAGGACATCGCGATCACCACCGGCCTGGTGAGCGCCACCACGACGCCGATGCTGCTCAGGCTCGTCGCGCAGGGAAGGCTCACGCCAGAGAAGTTCGCGAGCCACCGGTTCACGTTCGACACCATCATCGATGCCTATGACACCTTCAGCCGCGCAGCGGAGACGAAGGCCCTCAAGGTGATCATCACGCGCTGACGCGCATCGACTCGGCCAGGCACTGGGGAGGGACGCGCGTTCCTCTCCAGTGCCGTCTTCGGCGCCGACCGAGCCGGTGGCGGACGTGATCCTGCCGCTGGCTACAGTGAGCGACAGACCGGCCAAGAGAGCCTGACTGGGCTCTGTGAACGCTCGGTCTGCGACAAATAGGGTCGCACCAGACGACCCGCCGACCTAGGTAAGGGTGCAGCAGAATGGTGATGATCCAACCGTCCGCGGGGAACATGCTGACTTTGCGCGTGTCGTTGCAACGCGTCCCGGGCACATTGGGGAAGTTGACCTCAGCGCTTGGCGCTGCTGGCGGGCTCTTGGACGCCATTGACATCATCGAGCACCAAACGCATTCCATCGTCCGGCAGATCCAGGTGGAGACCCGCGGGGAGGCGCACGGCCTCGAGGTCGTCGCGGCCGCTCGCGCAGTCGAGGGTGTGGAGCTGTTGTCGGTCTCCGACCGGGTGTTCGACCGGCACATCGGCGGCAAGATCGAGGTGACGCCGAAGTTTGCGGTGCTCACTCGTGACGATCTCTCGATGGCCTACACCCCGGGTGTCGGCCGGGTCTGCACCGCGATCGCCGAGACGCCCGAGCTGGTGTGGGACTACACCATCAAGTCGAACGCGGTGGCCGTGCTGACCGACGGCACCGCGGTGCTCGGTCTTGGCGACATCGGCCCAGAGGCGGCCATGCCGGTGATGGAGGGCAAGGCGATGCTCTTCAAGCAGCTCGCCAACGTCGACGCCTACCCCGTGTGTGTGCGCACGTCCGGGGTCGAGGAGCTCGTCGCGATAGGCAAGGCGATCGCGCCAGGATTCGGCGGCATCAACCTGGAGGACGTCGCAGCGCCGGTGTGCTTCGAGGTCGAGCGACGGCTGCAGGACGAGCTGGACATCCCCGTCTTCCACGATGACCAGCACGGCACCGCGATCGTCTCGCTGGCCGCCCTGTACGGCGCGGCTGAGGTGGTCGGCAAGAAGCTCGACGATCTCAACGTGGTCTTCCTGGGCATGGGCGCGGCCGGAGTGGCCTGCGTCAAGCTGTGGCAGTACGCCGGCGTCGGCAACTTCATCGGGGTTGACCGCAAGGGCATCGTCTCGAAGGACCGCACCGACCTGAACCCGGAGAAGCGTTCCATCGCCGAGACGACCAACTCGGAGGACCGGCGCGGCGGGCTGAAAGAGGCGCTGGTCGGTGCTGACGTCCTCGTCGGCGTCAGTGGTCCTGGCCTGGTCAAGCCGGAGTGGGTGGCCGCGATGGCCAAGGACGCGATCGTCTTCGCGATGGCCAACCCGATTCCGGAGATCATGCCCGAAGAGATGCCGGACAACGTGGCGGTCGTCGCCACCGGCCGCAGCGACTACGCAAACCAGATCAACAACGTCCTGGTGTTTCCCGGCCTGTTCCGTGGCTTGCTCGACAGCCGGGCGCGGTCGGTGGACATGTCGATGAAGGTTGCGGCGTCCCGTGCGCTCGCCGACATCGTCGCCGAGGACGGGGCTTCTCGGGACTACATCATCCCGTCGATCTTTGATGCCCGAGTGGTGCCGGCGGTGTCCCGAGCAGTGCAGGACGCTGCGGCTGCAGCCGGACTCGTGACCGTGACGGAGTCGGTGAAGACCTCCCACCTGAGCTGACGCGCTCACACCACGGCCCGGACCGCCTCGCAAGAGGCGACCCGGGCCGTTTCGGTTGGGGCTATGGCCGTTTCGGGAGAAGCCGATGGACCGCCTTCGTCAGGGGCGGCCTGCGCTGCGCCGGTAGTAGTTGCGCCAGATCAGCCGATGGATGGGGATCCACCGGGGGATCGTACGCAGGCCCGGGATGAACGGCAGGAACATCAGCAGGAGCGTGAGCAGCATCATCAGTGCCCAGACCTCCACGTCGGCGTTGTCCGAGGTCGAGAAGGGCTTGATCTGGTACCAGAACGTGTAGAGCCACATCCAGGGCTGGCCGGGGGCGTTTCCGACCTCGTTCATCATGCCCCACTGGTCGCCACCGAGGTTC
>Ga0209585_10000459_pt1 | contig 15744 bp, 18 predicted proteins | sample NGEPerone_FD_185491 | JGI IMG/M metagenome (GOLD analysis project Ga0209585, IMG submission 185491) | Arctic peat soil microbial communities from the Barrow Environmental Observatory site, Barrow, Alaska, USA - NGEE Permafrost154B-one... | ecosystem: Environmental > Terrestrial > Soil >... | reverse complement strand
CGCCTTCGAACGTCTGCGGGCCGCGGGCGTGGCCGACATCAGCGTCGACCTCATCCACGCCATCCCCGGACAGACGGCCACGGATCTCGAGGCGGACATCGCCGCCGTGCTTGCTCTGCGCCCCGAGCACGTGTCGTGGTACGAGCTCGGCGTGGCGCCGGGCACGCCGCTCGAGGCGCGGCTGAGGGCCGTCGCCGCGTCTCCCGCCCTGCCGCCGGCCGCGCTCATCCTGCCCGACAACGACACGCGCGCCACGATGTATCGCCGGATCGTCCGCGCTCTGTCCCGCGGCGGCTACGGCTGGTATGAGGTCAGCAACTACGCCCTGCCGGGGCGCCGGGCGCGCCACAACGTGGCGTACTGGCGCGCCAGACCCTACGTCGGCCTCGGCCCCGGCGCCGTGAGCACCGTCGGCCGTCGCCGCTGGACGAACCTCCCCGACTCGGCGGCGTGGATGGCGGCGCTCGAGATGGGCGCGAGCCCACCGCGAGAGGTCGAGGACCTCGGCGCGGACACGCGCGCCCGCGAGCGCCTGCTGCTGGCCGCACGCTGCAGCGTCCCGGTCCCGGTCGCAGGGATCGCCGCGATACTCGACCGGGGCGCCGCCGCCGCGCTTGCCGCCGCTGGATTGGTTTCCCTGCATAGTGGTATAATGCGGGTGACGCGAAAGGGGCGGTACGTCGCCGGAGAGGTGTGCGTACGTCTGTTTCGCGATTGACTCTTTAAAGGGACAGTGTTGGCACTCAAGGCACGGCAGCAGCGGGTCCTCCGGTCCGTCATCGAGGAGTACATCGCCTCAGGCGCGCCGGTCGGCTCCAAGTACCTCAGCGAGCGCTTCGAGTTTGGCGTCGCGGCTTCGACCATCCGCAACGACCTCGCCGATCTCGAGGAGATGGGCATGCTCGCCCATCCGCATACCTCCGCGGGGCGCGTGCCCACGGACGCCGGCTACCGTCGCTATGTCGATACCATTCTCGGCGAACGCCGTGAGGCTGCTCCGGGCATCCCCCTGGAACATGGCGGCGCGCGGAGCGAGATCGACGATGCTCTGCGCGAGACCGCCGACGCGCTGTCCAAAGTCACCGAGCTGCTCGCCATGGTGTCGGCCCCCGCCGTGACCACGTCGACCGTGCGTCACATCGAGATCCTCTCGCTGCAGCCTCACCTGGCGATGGTCGTCATCATCACCACCTCCGGCCAGGTGACCAAGCGCATCTTTCACTTCCTGCAGGCCATCGACGAGGGCCTCACCGAGTTCGCCCGCGTGTACCTCAACGAGCGCCTGGTGGGGGCTCAGCTGGGCACCCGGCGGGTGGCGGCCACGTTCGACAGCCCGGATCTGCGCGCCAAGGAGCGCGCCTTCCTGGACGCCGTGCGCCCCGCCTTCGAGGCGCAGGCCGCGAGGGACGCGGAGGGCTTGCACCTGGGCGGCGCTTCGCGTCTGCTCGACAACCTGACGCGCCAGGGGGCCGGCCACCTCGACGAGCTCCTCGAGATGCTCGAGCACCGCTACAATCTCCTCGAACTGCTCTCCGAAGCCCTGCGCGAAGACGGCATGTATCTGCGCATCGGCCACGAGATGACCACCCCGTCGCTGCAGGCCTGCTCTCTGGTCGCCGCGAACTACGGGGTGGCGAACCGTAATCTGGGCACGGTCAGCGTACTGGGACCCACGCGCATGGACTACCAGCGCGTGATCGCTACGGTGCGTGCCGCGGCCGATAGCCTGAGTACCTACCTGGAAGAGATATGGTGACCCACTGACGGACGACGGCTCATGAAGCGCGACTACTACGACGTGCTCGGCGTGGGCCGGGACGCCGATCAGAGCGAGATCAAGAAGGCTTTCCGCAAGCTTGCTCGCGAGTGCCACCCGGACGTCAATCCCGGTGACGCCGAGTGCGAGGCGCAGTTCAAGGAGGCCGCCGAGGCCTACGAGGTCATCAGCGACCCCGACACGCGGGCCGCCTACGACCGCTATGGCTTCGATGGGCTCCGCGGTCGTCAGATGACCGATTTCGAGCATGTGGGCTTCAATGATCTCTTCAGTACTTTCTTCGGCGGGGGTTTCGACTCGGTGCTGCGCGACGCCGGCGGCATGTGGGGCGCCGCCACCGGGAACGCGCCGCCGCCGCGTGGCGAGGATGTGGAGGTCACGGTCGAGCTCACGTTCTCCGAGGCCGTGTTCGGTGCGTCCAAGGAAGTCGAGGTGCGCGCCGACGCGCCCTGCGAGGAGTGTGAGGGCAGCGGCGCGCGCGCGGGGACCGGGCGCGAGAGCTGCCCGCAGTGCCACGGCAGCGGCCGCATGCGCGAAGTCTCCAGCCTGGGCGGCTTCGGCCAGTTCATCCGCACCAGCACCTGCAACGTCTGTCGCGGCCGGGGGAGCATCGTCAAGGAACCGTGCGAGAGCTGTCGGGGGACCGGGCGGCTGCGCGTCGCGCGCAGCGTCACGGTGGACATCCCCGCGGGCATCGCCGACGGCCAGCGTATCCGTTACACCGGCGACGGCGGGGCCGGCGCTCAGGGCGGCCGCTCCGGCGATCTCTACGTGGCCGTTGTCGTGGAGCCGCACGAGAGCCTGGTGCGCGATGGCGACGACCTCATCTACCGGCAGGACATCACCATGATCGAGGCTGCGCTGGGCACCACCGCCTACGTGCCGGCACTCGACGGCGACATCGAGATGGAGCTGCCCCCGGGCACGCAGCCCGGCCAGACCAAGGTGTACCGCAACCGTGGCGTCCCGGTGCTCCAGGGCTTGGGCCGCGGCGACCTCAAGGTGGTCGTGAACGTGCTGGTGCCGCGGCAGCTTTCGGACGAGCAGCGCGAGGTGCTCGAGCAATTCGCCGCGCTCACCGCCGACACGGACTACGAGCCCGACCAGGGCTTTCTCGACAAGGTCCGGGCCGTCTTTCGCCAGTGACGCAGCCCGGGTACACGCGGTACACGCTGCGACTGGAACCGGCGGGGGCCGAGGCGCTCGCCGAGGCTCCGCCCGAGACAGACGATTGGTCGGGAGCCGCGGCCTACGAACGGCGGTCGGACCCGGCCGCACTGGAATACGCGCATCCGCAGGCAGTCGTGCTCGTCGAGAGCCTGCCGACCGGCGGCTGGCAGGAGGAGGACGACGGGCACACGCTGGTCTTCTGGATCGAAGAAGGTGCTGAGGCGCAGAAGCCGGCGGTGGAGACGCTGGCGCGGCTCGGGGTGTTGGGCCGTCTCGAGGTGTCGCGTGAGCGCCCCGGCTGGGAGGACGCCTGGCGGCGCTTCCACAAGCCCCACGTCGTCGGCAGGCTCTACCTGCGTCCCCCGTGGTATCCGCCGCGCGACGACCTCTTGGACGTTGTCGTCGAGGCCGGCCTTGCCTTCGGTACCGGCGGGCACGCCAGCACGCGCCAGTGCCTGGAGGAGATCCAGGAGATCCTTCCAGGTCCCCTTCTCGACCTGGGCAGCGGATCCGGTGTGGTGCCCTTCGCGGCGCTGCGCCTGGGCTTCTCACCGGTGTGCGGCGTCGACATCGACCCGGTGGCGGTGCACGCGGCGGCTGGCAACGCCGCCCTGAACGGGCTGCACCCGACCTTTCTGGTGGGCGACGCCACCGACCCCGGCTACCCCTTGCCGGCGGCCGACACCGTGGTCGCCAACATCGCTCTTCGACCGATCCTTCGGCTCGCCCAGCGCGCCGTCGGCAGCGATGCCGCTGCAAGACCCGATCTCGGGCCCACGCATCTGCTGCTCGCGGGCCTGCTGGCTGAGCAGGGGGACAAAGCTGCCGCCGCGTTCCCGGCCTACGAGGTCGTGGGACGGCGGCGGACGGATGTCTGGCTGATGCTGCGCCTCCAGAGGCACGTGTGACCACGGTCGCCACCGTCTTCGTGGGCTGCAAGGTGAGCCAGGCCGACAGCGACGAGGCGCTCGGCGCGCTGTGCGGCGCCGGCCTGCGCTCGGTCGCGCGCGGCGACGAGGCCGACCTGGTCGTGGTCCACACCTGCTGCGTCACCGCCGAGGCCGAGCGCAAGTCGCGCCGGCTCGTGCACCGCATGGCCCGCGCCGGCCGCCGCGTGGTCGTCGCCGGCTGCGCGGCGACCCTGCGTCCGGGGCAATTCGAGGGGCCGGGTCTGGAGCTGCTGGCCGAGCGGCCGTGGGCCGCCATGGCGGAGTCCGATGCGCCTGGCGGGCAGGAGCCGGCCGCTCGCGCCTCCGGCGCCTGGAATGCCGCGCCGGCGCCCGTCACACGTCGGCGCACGCGGGCCGTCATCAAGGTCCAGGACGGCTGCGGCGGGCGCTGCAGCTACTGCGCCGTGCGCCTCGTGCGCGGGCGGCCGCGGAGCCGCCCGCTTGCCGAGGTCGTGGACGCCGCCAGCGAGGCCATCGATCGGGGATGCGGGGAGATCGTGCTCAGCGGCATCGACCTGGGCTCCTGGGGCGATGGTGAGCGGCGCCTCGCCGATCTGGTCGAGGCGCTCACGGCGAGCGCCGCGTTCGCGCCGTGGGGTCGCGCCGGCCGTCTACGCCTTTCCTCGATCGAGCCACGGCATCTGGACGATCGCCTGCTGGAGGCGCTGGGGCATCCTTCCGTAGCGCGGCACCTGCACGTGCCGCTGCAGTCGGCGGACGACGGCGTGCTGGCCGACATGAACCGCCCCTACATAGCCGCCGAGTACGAAGCTGCCCTCGCTCGAGTGCGCGCGCGTCTGGGTCGCGCTATGCTCTCGACTGACGTGATCGTCGGCTTTCCGACCGAGGGGGAGGCGGCCTTTCGCCGCACCCAGGCGGCGCTCGAGAGCGGCCTGTTCGGACGCGTACACGTGTTCGCCTACTCGCCGCGGCCGGGCACGGCGGCAGCTGAGCTGCCGCCCCTGCCGGCCGCGGTGGTCAAGGAGCGCCGCGCGCGTGCCCTGGCGGCCGCCGAGGCGGCCGCCAGGGCCGCGCGCCGAGCCGCCCTCGGGCGCCCCGCCGAAGTCCTTGTCGAAGATCGCCGCGACGGCCTCGGGAGAGGGTACAGTTCGGAGTACATCCGCTACTTCGTGCGCGGCGCCGCCCGTCGTGGGCAGCTGGTCAGCGTCGTCGCCGACGGCGAGCATGAAGACGGAGTGATCGGCAGTGTGAAGGAGCCCAGAGCATGAGTGACTGCATCTTCTGCAAGATCGCCGCCGGCGAGATCCCCGCGCAGGTGGTCGCCCAGGACGACGAGTTCATCGCCTTCGCCGACCTGCAGCCGCTGGCGCCGGTGCACCTTCTGGTCATTCCCAGACGGCATCTTCCCTCGTTGAACGAGGTGGACGAACTGGGCACGGACGTCGCCGGCCGCCTGCTGCGCTTCATCGCGGTCACGGCCCGCTCCGCCGGCGTGGCCGGTTCGGGCTATCGCGTGATTACCAACACCGGCCCCGACCCAGGCCAGGAAGTCATGCATCTGCACTGGCATGTCATTGGCGGGGCGCCCCTGGGAGGCATGGCATGAGAGAACTCGGCGCCATCGAACAGCGCATCAAGGACGATTCGACCGCGGCCCTCAGGAGCGGCGACAAGCGGCTCCGCGAGGCTCTGTCGTCGTTCGTCGCGGCGCTCAAGAAGGAGCGCATCGACAGCCGCAAGGAGCCCACCGAGGCCGACGAGCTCACGGTGGTCAAACGCGAGCGCAAGCGCCGCGCGGAGGCGATCGAACTGTACGAAGAGGCGGGCCGTCGGGATCTCGCCGATCAAGAGAGGTACGAGGAAGCGCTCCTCAAGTCGTACATGCCGGAGGAGCTCGGCGACGCCGAGCTCGAGGGGCTCGTCGACGAGGCCATCGCCGCCACCGACGCCGTCACGCCGCGGGACATGGGCAAGGTCATGGGCTGGCTCAAGCCCAAGGTCGCCGGCCGCGCGGACGGCAAGAAGCTCAGCGGCATGGTGCGCGACAGGCTGGGAGGCTGAAGGTGGCGCAAGCGGTGCGCACGGTCATCGAGCTCGACAGCAACAACGTCGCCCTGGCGCTGGCCGGAGAGCAGGACGCCCATCTCAAGATCCTCGAGGCTCGGCTCGACTGCGGTCTCACGCTCCGCGGCGACGTCCTCATCCTGGAGGGATCCGAGGATGCCGTGGCCAAGTCGCGGGCGGCGCTTGAGGAGCTGCTCACCGTGATCCGCTCTGGACGGCCCATCACCCCGTCCATCGTCGAATCGCTGATGGACATCGCCGTGAACTCCTCGGGTAAGCCTTCCGAGGTGTACGGCGACGTCGTCTGGACGCATCGCGGCCGGCAGGTCGGGCCGCGCACCCTCAATCAGAAGCTGTATGTGGACGCCATCCGGCGCCAGACGATCACCTTCGGCATCGGCCCTGCCGGCACCGGCAAGACCTACCTGGCCACGGCGATGGCGGTGAACGCCTTCTTTTCCAAACAGGTGGGGCGCATCATCCTCACGCGGCCGGCGGTGGAGGCGGGGGAGAGCCTGGGCTTTCTGCCCGGTACGGTGAGCGAGAAGGTCGACCCGTACTTCCGCCCCCTCTTCGACGCGTTGTACGACATGATGGACGGCGAGAAACTGGCGGCGCTGATCGAGAAGGGCGAGATCGAGGTGGCGCCGCTGGCGTTCATGCGCGGACGTACCCTCAACGATTCGTTCATCATCCTGGACGAGGCGCAGAACACCTCGCCCGAGCAGATGAAGATGATCCTGACGCGCCTGGGCTTCGGCTCCAAGATGGTCGTCACCGGTGACGTCACGCAGATCGACCTTCCGCACAGCCGCACGTCCGGGCTGGTCACGGTGCCCGAGGTCCTCGAGGAGATCGACGACATCGGCATCGTGCACTTCGACGGTCACGACGTGGTGCGCCACAAACTGGTGCAGCGCATCGTCAACGCCTACAAGGACCACGATGACAAAGTCGAGGCCGCGAAGGCGCAGCGGTCCGCGGCCGGTCACCGGCGCAAGGACGGGGACGCGTGAACCTCGTCGAGGTCCTCAACGGTACCCGCGTGGCCCTGAACGATGAAGCGGTCGCCCGGCTTGTCTCCAGGGTGCTCGAGGCGGAGGGCGTGCGTGGCGCCGAGTTGGCCGTCGAGTTTGTCGGCGAACGCCGCATCCGCACGCTGAACGCCGAACATCGCGACAAGGATGAGGTCACCGACGTATTGTCGTTCCCGCTCGAGGAGGCGGGGGAGGGGCCGGCGAGCGCGGCCGCGCAGACCGGACGGCCGGAGACGCCCCGCCCGCCGCGCCTTCTCGGCGACATCGTGGTCTGCGCGCGCCAGGTGCTGCGCCAGGCCCGCGCCAACGGTCTCCCGCCCGCCTTTGAGCTGGCCGTCCTCCTTGCTCACGGTACGCTCCATCTGCTGGGCTACGATCACGAGGTCGACGCCGGGCGCATGGCGCTGCGGCAGGCCGAGGTCCTGGAGCTCGTCGACTGGGAGGCTCTCGTTGTCACGCCGCGGTAACCTGCTCCACAGCTTCAACTGGGCCTTCGAGGGCATCGTCCACGCGCTGCACTACGAGCGCAACATGTGGGTGCACTTCGGCATCGCCGGCCTGGTTCTCATGGGCAGCCTGTTCTTCGCTCTCACCCGTCTCGAGGTGGTCGCCCTGCTCGTGGCGATCTCCTTCGTGCTCATCACCGAGATGCTCAACACCGCCATCGAGCACATCGTCGACATCGCCACCGACGGCGATGACCCGCGCGCCAAGATCGCCAAGGACGTCGCCGCCGGCGCGGTGCTCATCGCCGCGGTCAATGCGGTCGCCGTCGCCTACCTCGTGTTCTACGACAAGATCACCAGCGTCCCATACACGCTGCTCAGCAAGCTGCGCAGTTCACCGATCGACGTCACGGTCGTCGCACTGGTGATCGTGATCATGGCCGCGGTGGCCCTGAAAGCCCTCACGCACCGCGGCACGGCGTTTCGCGGCGGCCTGCCGTCGGCTCACGCCGCCGTGGCCTTCGCCTCCTGGGTGGCGCTGACATTCGTCGCCGCCAAGACGCCGTATGCGCTGCCGATCTCAGCCATCGCGCTGTTCCTGGCCGTGCTCGTCGCCCAGAGCCGCATCCAGGCCGGCATCCACAGTGTGACCGAGGTGGCCGCCGGTGCTGCCCTCGGCATCGTGATCACGCTGGTCCTGTTCCGTAACTGGTACCCGCTGTGAGCCGCGCCGCGGAACTTGCCGAGCGCCTCCTCTTCCGGGAGGCCGTGACCCTCACCGAGCGCGCCTATGCGCCATACTCCGGCTTCGCCGTCGGCGCCGTGGTCGTCGGCCCTTCGGGCCGCAGCCACCACGGCGTCAACGTCGAGAACGCCTCGTACCCCGCCGGCCTCTGCGCCGAGCGCGCGGCACTCGCCGCCATGGTCTCTTTCGGCGAGCGCAGACTGCGCTATGTCGCCGTGGCCGCCTCTGGAGGCCGCGACTGCCTGCCCTGTGGACTCTGCCTGCAGGCGCTGGCCGAGTTCGGCGATCCCGAGGTCGTCGCCAGCGTGGGTGGGGAGGTCCGCGTCGTCCGCCTGAGCGATCTGCTCACGGCGCCGTTCGCGGGCGCCGGCGCCCCGGTGGAGGGGGCTCGGCCGGAGCGTCCTCCGGCCGGCGGCCCGACCGGCAGGGCCGGCCGGTGAGCGGGGCGTTCCGCTCTGGCTTCGTCGCCGTCTTCGGCAGGCCCAATGTGGGCAAGTCGACGCTGGTCAACGCCCTGGTGGGGCTCAAGGTGAGCATCGTGAGCGATCATCCCCAGACCACGCGGCGGCGCATTACCGGCGTCGTCGATCTCGAGGGCTGCCAGGTCATCCTGCTCGACCTGCCGGGCTTCCAGAAGCCGTTCGACTCGCTGACCCGGCGCATGCAGGCCACCGTCGACGACGCGTTGACCGACGTCGACGCGGCGCTGGTGCTCCTGAACGCGACGGAGGAGTTCGGCGCCGGCGACCGCTATGTGGTGCAGGCGGTCGCCGGCGTGGAGCTCCCCGCGCTCATCGTGCTCAACAAGATCGATCTTGTGGACGGCCCCCGGATCGGGGCGCGCCTCGAGGAGGCGCGCTCGCTCGCCGGGGGCCGCGACGTGCTGCCTGTCTCGGCGTTGCGCGGCGACGGCCTCGGGGAGGTGGTCGCGCGTCTCGCCGACGCCATGCCGTTGGGGCCCGCGTATTTCCCCAAGGGGCAGCACAGCGACCAGCCGCTCGAGCTGCTCATCGCGGAACTCGTGCGCGAGCAGGCGCTGCGCCTCACGCGCGACGAGGTGCCGCACGCCGTCGCCGCCGAGGTGACCGCCATCACCGAGCGCGAGCACCGGCCGCTGGTAGAGATCGAAGCTCTTCTGATCGTCGAGACCGAGTCGCAGAAGGCCATCGTCGTGGGCAAGGGGGGTCGCGTGGTGAAGGCCATCGGCAGCGGCGCCCGCCACGAGATCGAAGCCATCCTCGGCGTGCAGGTCTTCCTCGACCTGCGCGTCAAGGTCCGCAAGCGCTGGAGACGGGACGAGCGCTACGTGGATCGCCTGCTCTAGGCCGACCGGACTCGTATCGGACCCGTGATCGTCCGACGGCGGCGCCACGGTGGCCGTTGGAGCGCTTTTGCTATACTCGAGCTACGCTCCCGCCACCTCGTTGCCTGCTCGGAGGGCCCGCCGCGTGCAAGCCCAGGAACTCGCCAAGACCATCGACCACACGCTGCTCCGGCCCGACACCATCTCCTCGGAGGTCGAACGTCTGTGCTGCGAGGCGACGACGTACCACTTCGCCGCGGTCTGCGTGCTCCCGCACTTCGTGCCGTTGGCAGACGGCATGTTGCGTAACGCGGACGTCAAGGTCTGCACCGTGATCTCGTTCCCCTACGGCGCCGATACCGTGCGAACAAAGGTGGTCGCTGCTGAGGACGCGGTGGCCAGGGGCGCCGACGAGCTCGATGTGGTCATCAATCTGCCGGCGCTGCTCTCGGGGGATTTCGGCCTGGTGCGCGACGACCTGGCCAGCATGGTCCGCGCGGGGCGCATGAAGGCCGTCAACACCGGTCGGGGGCAGGTCATCGTCAAGGCCATCATCGAGACCTGTTACCTCACTACCAAGATGAAACGTCTGGCGTGCAGGATCTGCGAGCAGGCGGGTGTGGACTTCGTCAAGACGTCCACAGGCTGTGGCCCCGGCGGCGCGACGGTCAAGGACGTCGAGCTGCTGCGTGACAGCCTCGACGAGCGCATCGGCGTCAAGGCGTCCGGCGGCATTCGCAGCTTCCGCGACGTGGAGCTGATGATCAACGCCGGCGCCGTCCGCGTGGGCACCAGCGCCGGCGTCGGCATCATGCAGGACTTCCTCGCCTGAAGACAGCCTGCCGCCGGGCTGCCCCATCATGAAGGAGACCGCCATCGATCACCAGACACTCCTCGGCCTCGTGCGTTACGACGGCGACGGCCTCGTGCCGTGCGTGGTGCAGGACACCCGCAGCGGAGAGGTCCTCATGGTGGCCTACGCCAACGCCGAGGCTCTGGGAGCCACCCTCGCCACCGGCGAGGCTCACTTCTGGACCCGCAGTCGCCGCGAGCTCTGGCACAAGGGCGGCACGAGCGGCAACGTGCAGCGCGTGTCGACGGTCCGGCTGGACTGCGATCACGACGCCGTGCTGCTCGGCGTCACGCCCGCCGGCCCGGCCTGCCACACGGGCGCCGTGAGCTGCTTCCGCGATGCGGCCAACGGCGGCGCGACCTTGGAGCTTCAGCCGCGGAGCGCATGAGGGCGGCTGCCACCCGTCTCTGGAGCCGCCTCGGCGCGAGCGGCGCTCTTCTTTTCGCCGTGCTCGCTCTGGCCCTCGTGCTGCGCCTGGACGGCATCGGTTGGGGCCTGCCGTACAGCTTTGTCAATGTCGACGAGAGCACGGTGGTTCCCAAAGCCTTCGCGGCGGCCCGCGGACATCTGAACCCGCAGTTCTTCTACTATCCGTCGCTGTACTTCTATCTGCTCGGCGGCCTGTACCTGGTGGCGTCTCCGGTGTTGTGGCTGCTGCGGCACGGCAATCCGCTGGCGATGGGGTCGTACGTGGTCGACCCGGGACCGTATTTCCTGCTCGGACGGCTGCTCTCCGCGGCGTTCGGCACCGTCTCGGTCTACCTGGTCTACCGTCTGGGCCGGGCGGCCTACGGGCGCCCGGCCGGCCTCCTTGCCGCCCTGTTCCTGGCGGTGATGCCGCTTCACGTGGCCTACTCGCACATGGCGGTCACGGACGTGACCGCCACGGCGCTGTCGCTCCTCGCCCTGCTCCTGCTCATCCCGGCTGCGCATGGCCGTGGCCGCCGCTGGCTGCTTGCCGGCGCGGTGGCGGCGGGGCTGGCGACGTCGGTCAAGTACAACCTCGGCCTTCTGGTGTTGCCGGCGAGCGTGGCCGCGGTGTACGCCTGCCGCGGCGAAGCGGAGGTCCGCGTCGCCACAGGCGCTCGCGCGGCGCTGCTCTGGCCGCGCCTGCTGGTCGCCAGGGTCTACGCGCCGATGCTCGTCGCGTTCCTCGCCGCCTCGCCGTTCGTGATCCTCGATGCCAGGCATTTCGCGCACGACTTCCTGCGTCAGAACCTCATCATGGATCGTGGCTGGTTGGGCTTCGAGAACACCGGCAACGGCTTCTGGTACAACCTGGAGGTCAACCTCGCCGGCACTTTGGGCGTGGTGTTGCTGGTGCTCGCCGTGCTTGGGCTCGCCTGGGCTCTCTGGCGGCGCACGCGCCTCGACCTCATGGTCGCGCCCTACGTCATCGTGTACTTCGTCTACATCAGCACGTGGAAGGAACTGGCCGACCGCTACCTGCTGCCGATCGTGCCCCTCCTCGCGCTGCTGGCCGTGCGCTGTTGCGTCGAGATCGTCGAGCTGCGGCCGCGGGCGCGGAGGATCGTCGCTCCGCTCGTCGTCTTGCTCCTCGTGGCGGCGTTCGTGCTGCCGTTCTCGGCTTCTCTCGCCTTCGACCGGAGCCTGACGGGGAGTGACGTGCGCGTGCGCGCCGAGCACTGGATCGAGGCCAACATCCCGGCCGGCAGCGCCATCGCCGTGGAGAACTACGGTCCGCCGCTGGTGGGCGAGCGGAGCCTGCATCACTACGTCGACGCGGGCCTCCACCCCCCGGCTTACCGCATCGAGCGTCTCCAGCTGCCGGCGCCGGGGACGCCCGACCCCTCGCGCGACCTGGCCCGCCTGCGCCGCGAGGGGATCGACTACGTGCTTCTGAGCTCGGGCATCGGCGACCGCGTCCGCGCCGCGCCCGAGGTGTATCCGTCGGCCGTGGCCTTCTACCGCGATCTCGACGCCTGGGCGGAGCTCGTCAAGGTGTTCCGGCCCGGCCCCGGCGAGCGTGGGCCGGTGCTCAGGGTGTATCGCCTGGTCCCGCGGTCGCGCGCGCCGCTGGGCTGACCGCCGTCCGGTCCGTCGCCACCAGCTCGGCGTCGGCCTCGGCCGCTGCCGTCTCGATCCCCCCCGCGGCCGTTGACCGCCGTCCCGGCTTCACGATGAGGTAGGTCACGAACCCCGGCGGGATCGGCAGCCAGAAGTTGATGAGCCGGTAGACCAGGACGACCGCCACCGCGGTCGCGGCCGGCACCCCGAAGCCCGCGAAGAGCGCCATCAGGAGTGCCTCCACAGCCCCCAGCCCGCCGGGAGTCGGCGCCAGGGTCCCGATCGCATAGGCCACCACGTAGCCCACCACCAGGTAGCCGACGCCGATCCGGTAGCCAAAGGCGAGGAACGTCATGTACAGGCAGAGCATGTCGAGGAGCCAGAAGCCGCAGGCGAGCAACGCGGTGGTGCGGAAGGCGCCTCGGTGCGAGGTCATCCGGCGCATGCCGGCGAAGAGGTTGTCGAGCCAGCCGTCGATGTGGCTCTCCCGCACCACCTGTCGGCGCATGACGCGGTTGACCAGGTGCGCCAGCTTGGCCACGCGGCGGCGCATGCGGGAGCGGTGGTTGTAGAGGTAGACCCCGTAGGCGGTCAGCCAGAGCAGGAGTCCGATGAGGATGATACCCACCAGATACCCGGCGATCGACTGGCCACGCGCGACGATGAGGTAGATCAGCGCCAGGGCGAAAGCGAACCACAACACGACGTAGTTGAAGAACTGCTGCGCGGCGATGGCGACGAAGATGAGCCCGTGCGGGACTCTGCGCTTGCGCAGGGCGTTGTAGGTGACGATCCAGCCTCCCACGCCGCCGGCGGACAGTACGTGGCTCACGGCGAGGCTGGTGAGTGTGATCGCAAGAACCTCGACGATGCGCAGGCGGATGTCCAGCACGCTGAGGACGAAGCGGAACAGATTGGCGTACGACAGAGTCGCCAGCACCTCGAGGACGACGGCCATGCCGAGCAGCCAGTAGCTGGCCTCCGAGAGCAGCGCCAGCGTCTTCTCCGTGTCGACGACCTGTGGCAGCAGCAGGTAGAGGGCCGCGACGATGACAACGAAGATGATGATATGGCGCAGGGTCTTCTTGATCGGCGTGCTCCCCGGTGAGCCCATACTCAGGCTCATGACAGTACCATACGCGCGGGGAGCGCCGGCCGGCGCCGCCTCCCGCGCGGGCCTCGCGCGTCGTCAGCGGCGCTTCTTGCGCCTGCCGGCCTTCTGCCGGCTTGACGCGGAGGTGTCGTCGCCGAGCACCTCGCGTTCGATCTCCTGGCGCCGCGTCCAGGCGTACGCGGCGGCTGCAGGGACGCAGGTGAACGGGATAGCGCAGAGCACCAGCCAGCCCCAGCGCCTGGCTTTCAGCGTCACGTAGACGCCGTAGACGAGGCTCATCGCCCAGCCGAGGAGCATGAGGAGGCCCCAGGCGACGAAGACGCCGCGGGGGATGAACGTCACGCTGAAGACTTCGGCAAAGGCGCGCGCCAGGAAGAGGAACAAGGTGATGCCGGAGATGAGGAAGAGGTTGGCGAGGCGCCGGAGCTCGGCCGCCCGCTCGGCGCCGACGGCGACGCCGGGATCGTCCTTGTCGTACCTGGTGAAGTCGAGGAAGCGGGCCATGACTCCTGCCGGTCGCGTGTGCGTCCTTCGCCGAGCGGGCATCTAGCGGAGGACGCGCGACGACCGCGTAAGCCTCGGTGATGGACGCACAAAAGACAACCCCGCCCGGCGGCCATGCCGCCGTCTACGACGCTCTAATGTGGCCGTTCGAGCGCGCCGCTGTGGGCGCCTGGCGGCGCCGGCTGGCGGCGCGTGCCCGCGGTCGCGTGCTCGAGGTCGGCGCCGGGACCGGCAGCCAGCTGCGCTGGTACGGCCCAGGCGCCGAGGTCGTCGCGCTCGAGCCCGGGCCGGGCATGGTGGAGCGGGCGCGGCGCCGCGCGGCGCGCGCTTCCGCGTCCGTCACCGTGCTGGAGGGGGTGGCGGAGGCTCTTCCGTTCCCGGCCGCCAGCTTCGACACCGCCGTCAGCGTCTTCACCTTCTGTAGCGTCGCCGATCCGGCGCAGGCCTTTGCCGAGTTGTGCCGCGTGCTCGTTCCCGGCGGAAGCCTGCTCATGCTCGAGCACGTCCACTTGCCGTGGCAGCCGGGGCGCTGGCTGCAGAGCATGGCCGCCCCGGCATGGGCGGCGGCGGCCGGGGGATGTCGCCTGGATAGAGATACGGGTAGATTCATGAGTGAGGCTGGCTTTGTCATACTGCAACAACGGCCACATGTGCTCGACTGGATAGTCGAGTTCGTTGCGCGCAGCCCGAGTGGGTTGCATCCGGCGCGCAATCTGGTTGAATAACGCCCCGAACGAACAACCGAGGCGTCCTGGCCACGCCCCTTCATCCGTTCGCCCTCCCCTCTCTTCTTCATCACACGCATCGGCGCACGCATGCTGGGTCTGTTGCGGCCTGAAGCGCCGAACGCCCCGCCGGCACAGGCTGCTGCCGCTGCCTCCGGGGAAACCGCGTCGAAAGGACGCTGTGACCCGATGCAAGAGCTGGACCGCGATCCTCGCGCTCCTCATCATCGCCACCGCCATTACCACCGCAGTCATCAGCCCGAAGGCCGACGCGTCGGCCCTGAAGGGTAAGCTTCGGCACGCCAAGCGTGAACTGCGTCACGCACGCCAGCGCCTGACCGCCGCCGAAGCCGCCGTCGCCGCGACGCTCTCCTCCACGGCATCCGGCACAACCACGGATCCCGCGACCACGACCACCAATCCCGCGACCACCACCACTTCGGCCGCGCCTGCATCGCCGACTCTGGCCGAGCTTCAGGCCAAGGTCGACAAGGAACGCCAGGCGGTACGCCGCTGGAAGCGCCGCGTGCGGCGCCTCGCGAGGCGCGTGCATTTCCAACGGCGGCTCGCCGCCTGGGAGAGCCACGGCAAGTGGAGGCCCATCATCAGGATCGCCGCCGCGAACTATCGCGTGAAGGCGGACGGCATGTACCGCATGATGATGCGCGAATCGGGCGGTCGCCGCTTCGCCGGCTCCAACACCGCGTTCAAGGGTCTGTTCCAGTACTGGCCGGGCACCTGGGCCTCGAGCTGGAACCCCTACCGCCACGACAGCATCTACGACGGCAGTTCGCAGATCTTCGCCACGGCCTATGCCATCCATCGGGGCATGGGCGCGCAGATGTGGACGACCACCTGGGCGTCTCAGTACTGAATACCATGAAGAGAGGCCTCCGTGGTGGGATGCTCCGTGTGTCACCGCAGAACCGCCCACCAGGAGGCCTCACTCATGACTGATCGTCCCCTTACGTCCGGTCGCGTCTCTATCCTCTCCGCTGCATGTGGTTCCGAGAGAGGAGCGGTCATGGGACACCCGCTGACACTGGTGGATTTCATGGAGATGTACC
>Ga0209585_10000458_pt1 | contig 15776 bp, 11 predicted proteins | sample NGEPerone_FD_185491 | JGI IMG/M metagenome (GOLD analysis project Ga0209585, IMG submission 185491) | Arctic peat soil microbial communities from the Barrow Environmental Observatory site, Barrow, Alaska, USA - NGEE Permafrost154B-one... | ecosystem: Environmental > Terrestrial > Soil >... | reverse complement strand
CCAAGATGCCCGATTTAACTGCGGCAGATATGGATGCGGCAGTGCGCACCATCGCCGGCAGCGCACGCAGCATGGGTATTGAAGTGGAGGGTGTATAAAATGGCTAATTCCAAACGTGTAGTTGCCCTGCGTGCCAAGGTTGATCGCGACAAAACCTATCCAGTGACAGAGGCGCTGACGCTGGTCAAAGAAATCGCTACGGCCAAGTTTGATGAGTCGGTGGATGCCGTGATCAATCTGGGTATTGATGCACGTAAATCCGATCAGTTGGTGCGTGGCGCTCTGGTGCTGCCTAACGGTACCGGAAAATCCAAGCGTGTAGCCGTATTCGCCCAGGGTGCAGCAGCGGAAGCAGCCAGGGCTGCGGGTGCTGAAATCGTCGGTTTCGAAGATCTGGCTGAACAGATCAAAGGTGGCATGCTGGATTTCGATGTGGCGATTGCCACGCCGGACGCAATGCGTGTGGTTGGTACGCTGGGCCAGATATTGGGTCCACGCGGCCTGATGCCTAACCCCAAGGTTGGTACGGTGACGCCGGATGTGGCAACCGCAGTGAAAAATGCCAAAGCCGGTCAAGTACAGTACCGCACCGACAAGGCAGGTATCGTGCATTGCACTATCGGCCGCGCCTCGTTCACTGTTGACGCGTTGCAGGCAAACTTGCTGGCGCTGGTTGAGGCTTTAAACAAGGCCAAGCCAGCCTCTACCAAGGGTATTTACCTGAAGAAGGTTTCGGTTTCCAGCACCATGGGTGCCGGTGTGCGGATTGACCAGGCAAACCTGGTTTAGTTTTTTTGGATTTAAATGAATGAATCGGCCGGACAGGAAGGTGTCTGGCTGACAGTAGGCTTTGGGCTCGTTGCTTTTAAAAACAGCGAGATCATCAAAGACCGTAGGAGCCTAACCGTGGGCAGTTTCACGGCGGTTTAATCGGCTGTCAAAAGTGCATGTAACTGGTGTGCTGATTAGCAGACATCCTACGCAGATGGCGTTCCCGAAAACAGGACAAGTTTTAACTCCTGATGAAAGGTCGCCGTGGGTAGGTTCTCAAGTTTCGGCAATATTGAAATCTGAGAACTCAATTAACGGAAGGAGGTAAGACCTTGAGTCTTAATCTTGAAGAGAAAAAAGCGGTAGTTGCCGAGATCAATGAGCAAGTCTCAAAGGCGCAGTCAATTATTCTCGCTGAGTATCGTGGCTTGGAAGTGGGTGATATGACCCAATTGCGTGCCCAGGCCAGAAAATCCGGTGTGTACCTGCGCGTTCTCAAGAACACGCTGGCGCGTCGTGCTGTTGATGGCACCCCGTTTTCTGGTTTAGCAAATGCAATGGTCGGCCCGCTGGTGTTCGGTATTTCTGCCGACCCGGTAGCTGCGGCAAAAGTGCTGAGTGATTTTGCTAAAGCCAATGAGAAGTTTGTGATCAAGGCTGGTGGGATGCCGAATCAGGTCATGGATGCCAAAGGCATTCAGGTACTGGCAACCATGCCTAGCCGTGAAGAGTTGCTGGCCAAGCTGCTTGGTACCATGCAAGCCCCGATTACCAAGTTTGTACGCACGCTTAATGAAGTGCCTACTGGCTTTGTACGTGGTCTGGCGGCGGTACGTGATCAGAAGCAAGCAGCCTAATTCAATATCAATATTTATCAGGAGTAATACAAATGGCTTTATCTAAAGCAGAAATTCTAGACGCAGTTGGCGCAATGACGGTACTTGATCTGTCCGAACTGATCAAGGACATGGAAGCGAAGTTTGGCGTGTCCGCAGCCGCTGCTGCCGTAGCAGTTGCAGCAGCACCAGCTGCTGGTGCTGCTGCCGCCGTTGAAGAAAAGACTGAGTTCGACGTGATCCTGACCGCCTGTGGCGACAACAAGGTGAACGTGATTAAAGCAGTGCGTGAACTGACTGCACTCGGCCTGAAAGAAGCTAAGGATCTGGTTGACGGCGCACCCAAGGCTGTCAAGGAAGGCGTATCCAAGGCGGACGCTGATGCAGCACTGAAGAAGCTGATTGAAGCCGGCGCAACTGGCGAAATCAAGTAATCAAGCAGTACGAGTTCGGCAGGCTGGCGGGGAACCGCCAGCCTTCACCATTTTTAAGAAGGTATAAGAGAGTGCGCTGAAAAGTGCATTGTGTTCTGCCCTCACCCCTCAGGAGATGCTATGAGCTATTCCTTTACCGAGAAAAAACGCATTCGTAAAAGTTTCGCCAAGCGCGAAAGTGTGCAGCAAGTGCCTTACCTGCTGGCGATGCAATTGGAGTCCTACAGTGCCTTTCTGCAGGCCGATGTGCCTGCAGAGAAACGCAAGCACGAGGGGCTGCAAGCCACCTTTGACTCGGTGTTCCCTATCTCCAGCCATTCCGGCAACGCGCGGCTGGATTATGTGAGCTACACCCTTGGCCAGGAGCCGTTTGACGTCAAGGAATGTCAGCAGCGTGGCCTGACCTACGCTGCGCCGCTACGCGTCAAAGTGCGTCTGACCATCATGGATAAGGAAGCTTCCAAGCCTACCGTGAAGGAAGTCAAGGAGCAGGAAGTCTACATGGGCGAATTGCCCATGATGACCGAAAATGGCTCGTTTGTGATTAACGGGACTGAGCGTGTGATTGTCTCGCAGTTACACCGCAGCCCGGGCGTGTTCTTTGAGCATGACCGTGGCAAAACCCATAGTTCCGGCAAATTGCTGTTCTCGGCACGCATCATCCCTTACCGTGGTTCATGGCTTGATTTCGAGTTTGATCCCAAGGATTACCTGTATTTCCGCGTCGATCGTCGTCGCAAGATGCCGGTCACCATCCTGCTCAAGGCGCTGGGTTATACGCCGGAACAGATACTGGAAACCTTCTACGATTTCGACACCTTCCACATCAGCAAGAAGGCGGTGCAATTTGAGCTGGTGCCGGAACGTCTGCGCGGTGAAGTGGCCAAGTTTGACATCGTCGACAAAGCTGGTGAAGTGGTCGTTGCCAAGGATAAGCGCATTACCGTCAAGCACATTCGTGACATGGAAAAAGCCGGTATCAGCAAGATTGCTGTGCCGGAAGAATTCATGCTGGGCCGCACCCTGACCAGCGCTATCGTGGATAAAGAAAGTGGCGAAATCATTGCCAACGCCAACGATGAAATCACCGAGACTTTACTGGAAAAACTGCGCGAATCCGGTGTAACCAAGATCAATACGCTGTATGCAAACGATCTGGATCATGGTGATTACATTTCGCAAACCCTGCGCATCGATGAAATCCCTGACCAGTATGCTGCGCGCGTTGCCATTTATCGCATGATGCGCCCTGGTGAGCCGCCGACTGAAGATGCCGTGCAATCCTTGTTTACCGGCCTGTTCTTTAGTCCTGAGCGTTACGATCTGTCGGTTGTCGGCCGCATGAAGTTTAACCGTCGTGCCTTCCCGGAAAAAATCGAGGAACGTACAGCCAATTGGCTCAAGCGCTTTTATGAAAAGACCGGCCCGCAAGGCGCCGAAGGCGCTGGCACAATTTCGAATACCGATATCCTGGCCGTCATTGGCGTGCTGGTAGAGTTGCGCAATGGCCGTGGCGAAATCGATGATATCGATCACTTGGGTAATCGTCGCATCCGTTCCGTCGGTGAATTGGCGGAAAACCAGTTCCGTGCTGGTCTGGTGCGTGTCGAGCGTGCGGTTAAAGAGCGTCTGTCTCAAGCCGAGTCGGATAATCTGATGCCGCACGATTTGATCAATGCCAAGCCGGTATCCAGTGCTATCCGTGAATTCTTCGGTTCCAGCCAGTTGAGCCAGTTTATGGATCAGACCAACCCGTTATCGGAAATCACCCACAAGCGCCGTGTTTCCGCACTGGGGCCAGGCGGCTTGACGCGTGAGCGTGCAGGTTTTGAAGTGCGCGACGTACACCCGACCCACTATGGCCGTGTGTGCCCGATTGAAACGCCGGAAGGCCCGAACATCGGCCTGATCAACTCGCTGGCACTGTTCGCGCGCACCAACAAGTATGGTTTCCTGGAAACGCCTTATCGCAAGGTGGATAACGAAAAGGTCAGCAGCAAGATTGATTTCCTCTCCGCGATTGAGGAAAGCCAGTACATGATTGCCCAGGCCAACAGCGAACTGGACAAGGGTGGCAAGTTTATCGATGACCTGATTTCGGCGCGTTATCACAATGAATTCACCATGGCTCAGCCTGGTCGTATTCAGTACATGGATGTGGCGCCTTCGCAGATCGTATCGGTAGCAGCGTCGTTGATTCCATTCCTGGAACACGATGATGCCAACCGCGCCTTGATGGGTTCCAACATGCAGCGCCAGGCTGTGCCTTGCTTACGTGCGGAAAAACCGGTGGTTGGTACCGGTATCGAACGCACCGTAGCCATTGACTCCGGCACTACTGTGCAAGCCCGTCGTGGCGGTATCGTGGATTATGTGGATTCTGGCCGTATCGTGGTGCGTGTGCATGATGCCGAAGCTGCTGCCGGCGAAGTCGGCGTGGATATCTACAACCTGACCAAGTACACCCGCTCCAACCAGAACACCAATATCAACCAGCGCCCGCTGGTGAATATCGGTGATGTATTAACACGCGGTGACATCATTGCAGATGGCGCTTCCACTGACATGGGTGAATTGGCTCTGGGTCAGAACATGCTGGTGGCGTTTATGCCATGGAACGGCTACAACTTCGAAGACTCGATTCTGATCTCCGAGCGCGTGGTAGCCGATGACCGCTACACCTCGATTCACATTGAAGAATTATCAGTAGTAGCACGTGATACCAAGCTGGGTGCGGAAGAAATCACCCGCGATATCTCCAACCTGTCCGAGCGCATGCTGGGCCGTCTGGATGAGTCCGGCATTATCTACATCGGCGCTGAAGTTGAAGCAGGTGACGTGCTGGTCGGCAAGGTAACACCCAAGGGTGAAACCCAGCTCACGCCGGAAGAAAAATTGCTGCGCGCCATTTTCGGTGAAAAAGCCTCGGACGTGAAAGATACCAGTCTGCGTGTGCCGTCTGGTATGTCTGGCACCATCATCGACGTGCAAGTCTTCACGCGCGAAGGGATTGATCGTGACGTGCGTGCTCAGCAAATTATTGACGACCAGTTGGGTCACTATAAGCAGGACTTGGCTGACCAGATGCGCATTGTGGAAGACGACGCATTTGGTCGTATCCGCCGCCTGCTCGAGGGCAAAACCGCAACTGGTGGTCCTAAGAAACTGAAGAAGGGTGAGACCCTGAGCGCTGGGTATCTGGAAGATGTAGGTCGTTACGACTGGTTCGACATACGCCTTGCCGATGAGGAGGCTGCGCGCCAACTGGAGCAGTTGAAAGACAGCCTGGCGCAGGCGCGTGTCGAATTCGACAGCCGCTTTGAAGAGAAGAAGCGCAAGCTGACGCAAGGCGATGAGTTGTCCCCTGGCGTGCAGAAGATGGTCAAGGTTTATCTGGCTGTCAAACGCCGTATCCAGCCTGGCGACAAGATGGCCGGCCGTCACGGTAACAAGGGTGTGGTCTCCAAGATTGTGCCGGTGGAAGATATGCCGCACATGGCCGATGGTACGCCAGTGGACATCGTGCTCAATCCGCTCGGCGTTCCGTCACGCATGAACATCGGCCAGATTCTGGAAGTCCATCTGGGCTGGGCCGCCAAGGGCTTGGGCATGCGCATCGGCGCCATGCTGCAAAGCCAAGCCAAAGCAGGCGAGGTGCGCAAGTTCCTCGACCAGATTTATAACGAAAGCAACGGCAAGAAGGAAGACATCAAGTCGCTGTCAGATGCCGAAGTCTTTGAGTTGGCACACAATCTCGAGCGAGGCGTGCCTTTCGCGACGCCGGTGTTTGACGGTGCCACCGAAGCCGATATCAAGGCCATGCTGGATCTGGCCTTTCCGGATGATGATCCACATACGCAACAGCTGCAGTTCGCTGCCGGCAAGACCCAGGTCAGGCTGATCGATGGCCGCAGCGGCGAATACTTTGAGCGTCCGGTCACCGTGGGCTATATGCACGTACTCAAACTGCACCACTTGGTTGATGACAAGATGCATGCGCGTTCCACCGGTCCGTATTCATTGGTGACCCAACAGCCGCTGGGTGGTAAAGCCCAATTCGGCGGTCAGCGCTTCGGTGAAATGGAAGTGTGGGCGCTGGAAGCCTATGGCGCTTCCTACACCTTGCAGGAAATGCTCACCGTCAAGTCCGACGACGTGTCCGGCCGTACCAAGGTCTATGAAAACATCGTCAAGGGCGAGCACAAGATCGACGCTGGCATGCCGGAGTCCTTCAATGTGCTGGTGAAGGAAATCCGTTCGCTCGCTATTGATATCGACCTGGACAGGAACTAAGGAGAATATATGAAAGCTCTATTAGACTTATTTAAGCAGGTAACTCAGGAAGAAGAATTTGACGCGATCAAGATCGCACTGGCTTCCCCTGAAAAAATCCGTTCCTGGTCCTACGGTGAAGTGAAAAAGCCAGAAACCATCAACTACCGTACCTTCAAGCCTGAGCGTGACGGCCTGTTCTGCGCCAAAATTTTTGGCCCGATCAAGGACTACGAGTGCCTGTGCGGCAAGTACAAGCGCTTAAAGCATAGAGGCGTGATCTGCGAGAAGTGCGGTGTTGAAGTCACCTTGTCCAAGGTGCGTCGCGAGCGTATGGCGCACATCGAACTGGCCAGCCCGGTCGCGCACATCTGGTTCCTCAAGAGCCTGCCCAGCCGTCTGGGCATGGTGCTGGATATCGCCCTGCGCGACATTGAGCGCGTTTTGTATTTTGAAGCCTATATTGTGATTGAGCCGGGCATGACACCGCTAACTCGCGGTCAATTGCTGACGGAAGATGACTACCTGGCCAAGGTGGAAGAATACGGTGACGAATTCAACGCCGTGATGGGTGCTGAAGCGGTGCGTGAATTGCTGCGCACCATGGATGTTCATGCCGAGATCGAAAGACAGCGTCGCGACATCACCGAAACCGGTTCCGAAGCCAAGATCAAGAAGATTTCCAAGCGCCTCAAGGTGCTGGAAGCGTTCCAGAAGTCCGGCATCAAGCCCGAGTGGATGATCCTGGAAGTATTGCCAGTGTTGCCACCAGAGCTGCGCCCACTGGTGCCGCTGGACGGTGGTCGTTTTGCGACCTCTGACCTGAATGATCTGTATCGCCGCGTCATCAATCGTAATAACCGTCTGAAGAGGCTGCTGGAACTGAAAGCGCCTGAAATCATCGTGCGTAACGAAAAGCGCATGCTGCAGGAGGCGGTGGATTCTTTGCTGGATAACGGCCGTCGCGGCAAGGTGATGACCGGTGCCAACAAGCGCGCATTGAAGTCGCTGGCTGACATGATCAAAGGCAAGGGCGGTCGTTTCCGTCAGAACTTGCTGGGTAAGCGCGTCGACTACTCCGGCCGTTCCGTCATCGTGGTTGGCCCACAACTGAAATTGCATCAGTGCGGCCTGCCTAAGAAGATGGCGCTGGAACTGTTCAAACCGTTCATCTTCCACAAATTGGAAGTATTGGGTCTGGCCACCACCATCAAGGCTGCCAAGAAGAAGGTCGAGGAGGAAGGACCAGAAGTCTGGGACATCCTGGAAGACGTGATTCGCGAGCATCCGGTATTGCTCAACCGCGCACCTACGCTGCATCGTCTGGGTATCCAGGCGTTTGAACCGTTGCTGATTGAAGGCAAGGCCATTCAATTGCATCCGCTGGTTTGTGCCGCGTTCAATGCCGACTTTGACGGTGACCAGATGGCTGTACATGTACCCTTGAGCCTGGAAGCACAGATGGAAGCCCGCACCTTGATGCTGGCCTCCAACAACGTGCTGTCGCCAGCCAACGGCGAGCCTATCATTGTGCCGTCGCAGGACATCGTGCTGGGTCTTTATTACATGACGCGCGACAAGCTCGCTGCACGTGGCGAAGGTATGCGTTTCGCCAACCTGGCCGAAGTGCAGCGCGTGTATGAAGGTGGTCTGATTGACCTGCATGCGCATGTCATGGTGCGCATCAAGGAGTACGACCTCGATCTGAACGGCGAAAAGCATGAAAAAATGACGCGCTACGAAACCACCGTCGGTCGTGCCCTGCTGTCTGAGATTCTGCCTGCAGGATTGCCATTCAGCCTGATCGACAAGGCGTTAAAGAAAAAAGAAATTTCCAAGCTGATCAACGCCAGTTTCCGTAAGGTAGGCATCCGTGAAACGGTGATCTTCGCCGACAAGCTGATGTACACCGGTTACAGCTTCGCAACCCGCGCCGGTATCTCGATCAGCATCAACGATATGTTGGTGCCGCCTGAGAAAGAACAGCTGATTGCTGTTGCCGAGTCTGAAGTGAAAGAAATTGAAGACCAGTACGTTTCCGGTCTGGTGACGCAAGGCGAACGCTATAACAAGGTGGTGGATATCTGGGGTCGTGCTGGCGACAAGGTCGCCGACGCCATGATGAAGCAGCTGCGTGAAGAGGTGGTGCGCGATGCCGATGGCAAGCCAGTGATGAAGGATGGCAAGGAAGTCCGTCAGGAGTCTTTTAATGCGATTTACATGATGGCCGACTCCGGCGCGCGTGGTTCTGCAGCCCAAGTTAGACAGTTGGCTGGTATGCGCGGCCTGATGGCGAAACCGGACGGCTCCATTATCGAAACGCCGATTACCGCGAATTTCCGTGATGGCCTGAATGTGCTGCAATACTTTATTTCCACCCACGGTGCACGTAAAGGCTTGGCCGATACGGCATTGAAAACTGCGAACTCCGGTTACTTGACCCGTAGGCTGGTCGATGTGACGCAGGATTTGGTGGTTACCGAGCATGACTGCGGCACCTCTGAAGGTCTCGTGACCAAGGCCTTGGTCAAGGGTGGCGAAGTGGTTGAGCCATTGCATGACCGTATTTTGGGTCGTGTGACTGCCATTGACGTCGTGAATCCGGAAAACCAGGAAATGATTTATGCAGCAGGCACACTGCTGACCGAAGACGAAGTTGAGTACATCGACTCGCTGGGCATTGATGAAGTTAAAGTCCGTACGGCGCTTACCTGTGACACACGCTACGGCATCTGCGCCAAGTGCTATGGTCGCGACTTGGGTCGTGGCAAACTGATTAGCATGGGTGAAGCGGTCGGTGTGATCGCTGCGCAGTCCATCGGTGAGCCTGGTACCCAGTTGACCATGCGTACCTTCCACATCGGTGGTGCGGTATCGCGTGCGGCGTCTGTGAGCCAGGTGGAAAGCAAATCCAATGGTGTAGTGCGCTTTAGTTCCACCATGCGCTATGTGACTAACGCACGTAACGAGCAGGTGGTGATCTCGCGCAATGGCGAAGCCATGATTCAGGATGAAAACGGCCGCGAACGCGAACGTCATAAAGTGCCTTATGGTTCAACCTTGCAGGCACTGGATGGCAAGCAGGTCAAAGCCGGTCAGGCACTGGCCACATGGGATCCACATACCCGCCCCATCATTACCGAATACGCCGGCAAGGTGAAGTTCGAGAATGTGGAAGAGGGGGTGACGGTTGCCAAACAGATTGACGATGTGACCGGCCTGTCTTCGCTGGTGGTGATCGATCCCAAGCAACGTGCCGGTCAATCCAAGGGCTTGCGCCCGCAGGTTAAGCTGCTTGATGCCAACGGCGTTGAGGTGAAGATTGCCAATAGTGAGCTATCGGTGAATATCACCTTCCAGTTGGGTTGCATTATCAGCGTGAAGGATGGTCAGGAAGTCGGTGTCGGTGAAGTGCTGGCACGTATCCCGCAAGAGTCTTCCAAGACGCGCGATATTACCGGTGGGCTGCCAAGAGTAGCCGAGTTGTTCGAAGCACGTTCGCCCAAGGATGCCGGTATGCTGGCGGAAGTCACTGGCACGGTTTCCTTCGGTAAGGATACCAAGGGCAAGCAACGTCTGGTCTTTACTGATCTTGACGGCGTGTCGCATGAATACCTGATTCCCAAGGATAAGCATGTAACCGCGCACGATGGTCAAGTGGTGACCAAGGGTGAAAGCATCGTCGACGGACCGGCTGATCCGCAGGATATTCTGCGTCTGCAGGGCCGTGAAGCGCTGGCGCGTTATATCATCGACGAAGTGCAGGACGTGTACCGTCTGCAAGGCGTGAAGATCAACGACAAGCACATTGAAGTGATCGTGCGTCAGATGCTGCGTCGCGTACGCATCATTGATGCCGGTGATGCCAACTTCATCATGGGTGAGCAGGTTGAGCGCGCCGATGTGCTGGCAGAAAATGAACGCGTAGTGGCAGAAGACAAACGCCCTGCTGTCTACGAGTATGTGCTGCTGGGTATCACCAAGGCGTCGTTGTCTACCGATTCGTTTATTTCGGCAGCGTCGTTCCAGGAAACTACGCGTGTTCTCACCGAGGCTGCCATTTTGGGCAAGCGCGATGAACTGCGCGGACTCAAGGAAAACGTGATTGTTGGCCGTCTGATTCCGGCCGGCACTGGTCTTGCGTATCACGAAACGCGCAAAGCCAAAGCCGCCGGTATTGATTTGGCGCCTCCAGTCATTGAAGATGCGGTGGTAGAAGCGGCTGAAATACCAGCAGAGGAGACCACGGGTAATGCCGAGGTTGCTTGACAATGCATTGAGTGCAAAATAGAATGCTACCCTTTTCGAGACGGCGAGCTTTCGCCGTCTCGTCATTTTTAGCGCTAACAATATAAAGGCTACAGGTCATGCCAACGATTAATCAATTAGTGCGCAAGCCGCGCCAGAAGGTAGTCACCAAAAGCAAGGTGCCTGCACTGGAAAGCTGCCCGCAAAAACGCAGTGTATGCACCCGTGTTTACACGACTACGCCGAAGAAGCCTAACTCCGCATTGCGTAAGGTCGCCAAAGTGCGCCTGACCAATGGCTACGAAGTGATTAGCTACATCGGCGGTGAAGGCCACAACCTGCAGGAGCACTCGGTGGTGCTGTTGCGCGGCGGCCGGGTAAAGGACTTGCCGGGTGTGCGCTACCACATGGTGCGCGGTAGCCTGGATACTGCGGGCGTCAAGGATCGCAAACAATCCCGCTCCAAATACGGCGCCAAGCGCCCTAAAGCAGCTTAAAAGGAATAGAGAACCATGCCAAGACGTAGAGAAGTTCCCAAGCGCGACATTCTTCCAGACCCGAAATTCGGTAGTCAGGAAGTCTCAAAATTTATCAATGTACTGATGACCGGCGGCAAGAAGTCTGTCGCAGAGCGCATTTTGTACGGCGCATTCGATCAGATCACCACAAAGGGTGGCAAGGATCCGCTGGAAGTGTTCACGCTGGCAATTACCAATCTGCGCCCTATGGTTGAAGTGAAGAGCCGTCGCGTCGGTGGTGCCAACTACCAGGTGCCGGTGGAAGTGCGCCCCACCCGTCGTAGTGCGTTGGCGATGCGCTGGCTGCGTGATGCAGCGCGCAAGCGTGGTGAAAAGTCCATGGGTCTGCGTCTGGCTGCCGAACTGGCTGATGCCGCTGAAGGCCGTGGCGCTGCGATGAAGAAGCGTGAAGAAGTGCACCGTATGGCTGAAGCCAACAAAGCCTTCTCGCATTTCCGTTTCTAAAATAATTAGTCAGAATTAAAGGTAAAAGGTAACCGCTGTGGCTCGTAAAACTCCTATTGAACGCTATCGTAACATCGGTATTAGTGCGCATATTGACGCCGGTAAAACGACGACGACTGAACGCATTCTTTTTTATACCGGTGTAAGCCACAAGATTGGTGAGGTGCATGATGGCGCTGCCATCATGGATTGGATGGAGCAGGAGCAAGAGCGCGGCATTACCATTACTTCTGCTGCGACCACCTGTTTTTGGAAAGGGATGGGTAACAACTACCTTCCGCATCACATCAACATTATTGACACCCCAGGCCATGTAGACTTCACCATTGAAGTTGAGCGCTCAATGCGCGTGCTGGACGGTGCCTGCATGGTTTACTGTGCAGTAGGCGGCGTGCAGCCGCAATCTGAAACCGTATGGCGCCAAGCCAACAAGTATAAGGTGCCACGTCTGGCTTTTGTGAACAAGATGGACCGTGCCGGCGCTAACTTCTTTAAAGTGTATGATCAAATGCGCGCACGTCTGAAGGCCAATCCAGTACCGCTACAAGTGCCAATCGGCGCAGAAGAAAAATTCGAGGGTGTCGTTGATCTTATCAAGATGAAGGCCATCTACTGGGACGAAGCTTCTCAGGGCATGAAATTTGATTACCGTGACATTCCTGCCGAGCTTAAAGCAGAGTGCGATAAATGGCGCGAGAATATGGTGGAAGCTGCTGCTGAAGCCAATGAAGAGTTGATGGATCGTTATCTGGAAGAGGGTGAACTATCCGAAGCCGACATCAAAAAAGGTCTGCGCATCCGTACTATCGGCGCTGAAATAGTTCCTATGTTATGCGGTTCCGCGTTCAAGAACAAAGGCGTGCAAGCCATGCTGGATGCGGTGATTGATTTCCTGCCTGCGCCAGTTGATATCCCGCCAGTCAAAGGCCTTGATTATAAAGATCAACCCATCGAACGTAAGGCCAGTGACGATGAGCCATTTTCTGCCTTGGCATTCAAAATTATGACTGATCCGTTTGTGGGTCAGCTGACGTTCTTCCGTGTGTATTCCGGCGTAGTGAAGTCTGGTGATACCATCTATAACCCAAATAAGGGTCGTAAAGAACGCATCGGCCGTATCCTGCAAATGCATGCCAATCAACGTGAAGAAATTAAAGAGGTACATGCCGGTGATATCGCTGCTGCAGTGGGTTTGAAAGAAGCTACTACTGGCGAAACGCTGTGTGATCCAGCAAAAGAAATTACTTTGGAGCGCATGGTATTCCCAGAGCCAGTCATCCACGTGGCGGTTGAGCCAAAGACCAAGGCTGACCAGGAACGTATGGGGATGGCTTTGGGCCGCCTGGCGCAGGAAGATCCCTCTTTCCGTGTGCGTACCGATGATGAATCCGGCCAGACCATTATTTCCGGTATGGGTGAGTTGCATCTGGAAGTTCTGGTAGATCGCATGAAGCGCGAGTTCGGTGTAGAAGCCAATGTGGGCGCGCCACAAGTAGCCTATCGTGAAGCGATTCGTAAGCTCGCAGAAGTTGAAGGTAAATACATCAAGCAATCCGGCGGTAAAGGTCAGTACGGCCACGTCTGGATCAAGATGGAGCCGAACGAGGCGGGCAAAGGCTTTGAGTTTGTTGACCAAATTAAGGGCGGTACCGTTCCGCGCGAATTCATCCCTGCGGTTGAAAAGGGTCTGCGCGAATCCCTAAATAGCGGTATTTTGGCCGGCTATCCGGTGGTTGACGTCAAGGTGACGCTGTTTGATGGTTCCTACCACGATGTGGACTCCAACGAAAATGCGTTCAAGATGGCCGCATCCATGGCTTTCAAAGAAGGTATGCGCAAGGGCGATGCCGTGTTGCTTGAGCCTATCATGGCGGTGGAAGTGGAAACTCCAGAAGACTACATGGGTGACGTGATGGGTGATTTATCCTCGCGTCGCGGTGTAATACAGGGCATGGAAGATTTGCCTGCCGGCAAGGCTATTCGTTGTGAAGTGCCACTGTCCGAAATGTTCGGCTACTCCACCACGATGCGTTCCCTGTCTCAGGGTCGTGCGACCTACACCATGGAATTCAAGCATTACGCAGAAGCCCCGAAAAACGTGGCTGAAGCCATTATCAACAAAAAATAAGCTTTAACAAGAAATTAGCATTCTTTAGACTGACAATTTAGACTAAAAATAGAGGAAGACGATCATGGCAAAAGGCAAATTTGAGCGGACCAAGCCCCACGTAAATGTGGGGACGATAGGACACGTGGATCATGGCAAGACCACGCTAACGGCGGCGATCACCACCATACTCGCCAAGAAATATGGCGGCGAAGCCAAGGCCTACGACCAGATTGACGCAGCGCCGGAAGAAAAGGCGCGCGGCATTACCATCAACACCGCCCACGTTGAATACGAAACCGCCAATCGCCACTACGCCCACGTAGACTGCCCGGGCCACGCCGACTACGTCAAGAACATGATTACCGGTGCCGCACAGATGGACGGCGCCATCCTGGTGGTATCCGCCGCTGACGGCCCCATGCCGCAGACGCGCGAACACATCCTGCTCGCCCGTCAAGTAGGCGTGCCTTACATTGTCGTATACATGAACAAAGCCGACATGGTGGATGACGCAGAACTGCTGGAACTGGTGGAAATGGAAATTCGTGAATTGCTCAGCAAATACGACTTCCCCGGCGACGACATCCCGATTATCATCGGCTCCGCACTGAAAGCCCTGGAAGGCGACCAATCCGAGATTGGCGAACCCTCCATCTTCAGACTGGCCGAAGCCCTCGACAGCTACATCCCGATGCCGGAGCGCGCCATTGACGGCGCCTTCCTGATGCCGGTAGAAGACGTATTCTCCATCTCCGGCCGTGGCACGGTGGTCACCGGACGTATCGAACGCGGTATCGTCAAGGTTGGTGACGAAATTGAAATCGTCGGCATCAAACCCACCCTGAAGACCATCTGCACCGGTGTGGAAATGTTCCGCAAACTGCTGGATCAAGGTCAGGCCGGTGACAACGTCGGCGTACTGCTGCGCGGCACCAAGCGTGAAGAAGTGGAACGTGGTCAAGTACTGGCCAAGCCGGCTTCCATCACCCCCCACACCAAATTCACTGCCGAGATCTACGTACTGGGCAAGGATGAAGGCGGCCGTCATACGCCATTCTTCAATGGCTACCGCCCACAGTTCTACTTCCGTACCACGGATGTCACCGGTGCGGTGGAATTGCCGGCCGGTACCGAAATGGTGATGCCGGGTGACAACATCTCGATCACGGTGGCGTTGATTGCACCGATTGCGATGGAAGAAGGCTTGCGCTTCGCCATTCGCGAAGGTGGCCGTACCGTCGGCGCCGGCGTCGTCGCTAAAGTTATTGAATAATTACCTTAGGCCAGTAGCTCAATTGGTAGAGTATCGGTCTCCAAAACCGAGGGTTGGGGGTTCGAAACCCTCCTGGCCTGCCAGGATTTTGTATTAAAACTATTAAATTATAAAGCATAAGTGCATAACAAAATATGACCGAAAAAATCAAGCTGGTGTTGGCGTTGCTGCTAGTCGCGGCTGGCGTCGCAGGCTTTTACCTGCTGGCCGATCAAGCTTTGGTGTTACGTATTTTGGCAGTATTGGCGGGGGTGATTGTCGCAGTGCTGGTGATGTGGACCACAAGGTTGGGTCAGGAAGCATTTGCGTTTGCACAAGAATCTGCGGCGGAAACCCGCAAGGTGGTGTGGCCTAGCCGTAAAGAAACGTTGCAGACGACTGCTGCTGTGTTCGCCATGGTGGTCATCGTGGCGCTATTCCTGTGGGTGGTTGATATCGGCTGCTTGTGGATGGTAAAAATGCTGATGGGACGGAGTGCTTAATGGCGATGCGTTGGTATGCGGTACAGGTCTACTCCGGTTACGAAAAGTCGGTTCTGCGGGCACTGGAAGAGCGCGTAGCGCGTTCTGATTTCAAGGATATGTTCGGCCAGATTCTGGTGCCGGTGGAAGAAGTGGTTGAGATGAAAGCCGGGCAGAAAACCATTAGCGAACGCAAGCTGTATCCGGGTTACGTGCTGGTGCAGATGGACATGTCTGATGACACCTGGCATCTGGTCAAAAGCACCCCGCGTGTGACCGCCTTTATTGGCGGTACTGCGCTGAAGCCGACACCGATCAAGGATAAGGAAGTGGAGATTATCCTGCAGCGCATGGATGATAGTAAGAGCAATCCCACGCAAAAACTTAC
>Ga0209585_10000456_pt1 | contig 15818 bp, 14 predicted proteins | sample NGEPerone_FD_185491 | JGI IMG/M metagenome (GOLD analysis project Ga0209585, IMG submission 185491) | Arctic peat soil microbial communities from the Barrow Environmental Observatory site, Barrow, Alaska, USA - NGEE Permafrost154B-one... | ecosystem: Environmental > Terrestrial > Soil >... | reverse complement strand
CCGCAACCCGGTCAACCAACGACGACGGATACGGTGGTCATGTACCCGCCAATACCGGCGGGCCTCAGCCGCGAGAAGCACGTTGCCCGTTTAAGTCTGAAGAGCCGGCAACAGTGAATCTTCGTACCAGGACCTCTGGGATCACATCGAGAGACCATGCCCGCTTGATCATCATCACTCAGTGCCGTTGTTCGGCATCTCGATGGAGGCGCCTCGCTGTGCGACCAGGTTGCCGCTCTGCAAGAGACCGCTGACCGTCCCCTGGCCCTTGGCCGGGTCAATCAAGAGCTGCGTCTGTGCCTCGTAGATCGGCGTCATCAACCAGGTGCTGATCGCCATACGTCGGCGACGATCTCGCGCATTCGCTCCGCGAAGGCTGCCTCGTTGTACCTCTGGGCATGGGCACGCACGGCGTCCGGGTCGACAGAGGGCAGCCCACGGACAGCGTCTGCCACAGCCGCCGCGGTGGGCTCCTCTATGAAGACCCCGGTCACGCCCTCGACGAGCGTGTCGAGGAACCCGCCCGCCCGCAGCACCACTGCCGGCCGGCCGAACGCGTTCGCCTCCAACGGCGTCAGCCCGAAGTCCTCGTAGGACGCTGACACCAGCGCCCGGCAGTTCTCATACAGCCACCGCAGCTGCGCGTCGCTGACTCTGCCCACGCCGCGCACCCGGGCCGACTCGCGTGTGTCCCCAACGACAACCAGTCGTTCCCCGGCCAGCCGGTCCATCGCGTCGATCACCACATCGGTGTTCTTGTATCCTCGCGCCCGTGCGACGGTGAGGAGGAACCCCGGCTCGATGCCGTCGACCGGCTCGCGCGGCCCACTCACGTCGATCATCACCGGCGGGGGGACGAGCAGGGCGTCACGGCCGTAGGCGCGGCGGATCCGGTCGACGACCGGGGTCGAGATCCCGATGTATGCCGCCGCGCTCGCCGCCGCGCGCTGGTCCCAGCGGCGAAGGTAGGGCGTCATCGCCCGCGACGCGAGCCGCGGGAGCAGGCCCAGCCCGGCCAGGTACTCATCGGGCTGGTGGAGCCAGCGTGGCGGGTTGTAGCAGTAGACGATCTTCGGCGCGCTGGTTTGCACCCCGTGGGCCCATCCGCTGCTGCTGGCGATCACGACGTCGACGTCCTTGATCACGATCCGCCCGAATGTAGGTGCGAGGAGCGGGAGCCCGCGGCGCGGGTCCCGTCGTAGCACCGGTAGCCGGTCCAGCCAGGTCGTCTCCACGCTCAGCGCGGCGAACTCGGGGAACGTCCCCTCAGCCCGGTACACGCTCGTGATCAGCCGTGCCTTCGGAAAGATTCGCAAGAGCGCAAGCACGACACGCTCCGCCCCCCCTTGCTGGGTGAGGTAGTCGTGGACAATGGCGACTCGCGGCGCTGCTCTCATCGCGTCCGGTGCTGAGGGGTGCGTCCTGCCTTCAGGGTCGCCATCATCGACCTGCTTGCTCTCGGCGAACGACGAGGACAAGTGTCTGAGCAAGCTTCCGGCGTATCCCCGGTACTCTCGGCAGCAGGGATGCGAGCGCCGAGTAGACACCACCAGCCGGGCCGTCAAGCAGCGGCTGGACGTGGCCATTGAACATACCGCTACCAAGGTACGCGATTTGCGCTAGTGAGCCGGTTGGCGGGATGTCGGCCAGTAGCTCTCGGCGCGAGTAGGCGAAGAGATGGTGTTCGCCGCCGGGCCCGAACTGCTCCCGCTCGATCCGCGGCAAATCACCACTGCGAATGATGTCACCGTATGACGGGAGGCGACTCCTCACGTACTCGCCATTCGGTGTTGTCACTATGACAACTCCGCCAGGGGACACGAGATCGAGTGCCTTGGCGATGAGATCGCCTGGGTGGGCGACGTGCTCGACTATCTCACCAAGGATCACAGCGTTGTAGGTAGTGCCTTCGCTCAAGGCTGAGTCGTCGAAGATGTTTCCCTGCAGCCATCTGATTTGGCCCGTCTCGTATTTCTGACGGCTGTAGTTCAGAAACGAGGCATTGAGGTCGAACGCATCCACCACGAAGCCTTGCTCGGCCAGGAGAAGCGCGACGTTGCCTTGCGCACATCCCACGTCTGCGATCCGCCCCGCGGCAGGGACCAATGATGTGACGAGCGTAAGAATGGCCTTCACGCGCTCCACGTATACGAGCCGGGTGTACGCCATTGCCGCGGGATTGTCGATGTCTCGCTGATCGAACGACCACACGTATCGCTCGTCATCGTCCGTGGGCGTGATCGTAGAAGATGACTTCACAGCGTCCTCTCAAGGATCGTTTGGTAGAGGGCCAATGTGCTCGTGGCTACTTCACTCGGCGCAAATCGTCCGGCGGTCGTACGCGCCTTCATTCCCCACTGACCAGCCATCGTAGGCTTCTCGTCCCGTGCGCTGACGAGCATTGACGCGAGTGTGCCGACGTCTGCCGGTGGGTAGAGCAGCCCATCGACCCCGTGGGTGATGACCTCTGCCGGTCCTCCGGCGTCGGCTGCGATGACAGGCAGACCTGCGGCCATCCCTTCCACGACGACGAGGCCGAAGGGCTCGGGAATCACCGAGGCGTGCACGAGCACGTCGGCCCGGTCCAGCTGCCCGGCGACGTCATCGACATTCCCGGTGAACTCCACCCGGTCAGTCAAACCGAGTCGGGAAGTGCGCGCAAAGAGCTCGCGCTCGTACACGCTCTCCCCGAACAGCGCACCCCCGACGACGAGCGCACGCTCTGGGCCCCCCGGGAATGCCTTCGCGAACGCTTCGAGAAAGACGTCTTGGCCCTTCCACGGCGCGAGCCGACCCACCATCGCGGCCGTGAACGGCCGGTTGCCGCGAGGTGGGCGGGGCCGGTCAAGCAGCGCAGGGTCGATTGGGCTGGGGACTACGGCGGTCGGGCACCGGAGCGGCCCCAGCGTGTCCAGCGTCGTCCGCGAGTTGGCGATGATCCCGGCCGGCACCCACCGCGCGAACGCGCGCACGAGCCGAACGGCGGCCGACGGCAGATAGTCCTCGGTGATCCGGTCATGCACGTGCCAGACGACGGGCACGCCCGCGAGCCGGGCCGCCAGTCCGCCGTAGATCGCGGCTTTGAGCGAGTTGGTATGCACCAGGTCCGGGCGCAGTCTGCGTAACCGCCAGGTCAGCTGGATCACGTAGGCCGCGGCCACCACAACCGACCCCAGCGGCAGCCGACCGGCTCGAATCCGGTCGCGGCGAAGCGCCCGGGCCACCGACGCCATACGAAGTACCTCGACCGAGATTGCCGCAGTCCGTAACCGCTCGGCGAGTGGCCCCTCCTCGGCGAGGATCACGTGAGGCTTGACCCCTCCCAACGCTGGCAACAGCCGGACCAAAGCCAGTTCGCCACCAGACATCATCGCGCTGTGATCGAGGTAGACGACTCGCAGCGGTGCGCCACCGGCGACAATCTGATTGGCCTGCGTCACTTGGCGTGCCCAAGCTTCAGCCGTGCCCCGGTTGCGCGTCGGTAGAGGTCGGTGACGTTCGGAGCGACGCGATCAGGTGTGAAGGCGTCTGCCCGGGCTCGGGCGTTCGCGGACAACCGTGCGCCCAGGTCCTCGTCCGCGGCGACACGTTGAAGCGCTGTGGCGAGTGCGTCGACATTTGCGGGTGGACAAAGCAACCCGTCAACTTCATTGGTGATGACCTCTGCTGGTCCGCCGGCATCCGCGGCTATGACTGGCAGACCTGCGGCCATTCCTTCCACGACGACGAGGCCGAACGGCTCGGGGATCACCGAGGCGTGCACGAGCACGTCGGCGCGGTCCAGTTGCCCGGCGACGTCGTCGGTGAATCCGGTGAACTCCACCCGGTCAGTCAAACCGAGTCGGGCGGCGAGCGCGTGGAGCTCGCGCTCATAGTCGGTCTCCCCGAACAGTGCACCTCCGACGACGAGCGCACGCTCTGGGCCCCCCGGGAACGCCTTCGCGAACGCTTCGAGGAAGACGTGTTGGCCTTTCCACGGCGCGAGCCTGCCCACGATCGTGACCGTGAACGGCCGGTCGCCGCGAGGCGCACGTGCCCGGTCGAGCAGTGCAGGGTCGATTGGGCTGGGCACCACGGCGGCCGGGCACGGCAGCGGCCCCAGCGTGTCCAGCGTCGACCGCGAGTTCGCGATGATCCCGGCCGGCACCCACCGGGCGAGTGCCCGCACCAGCCCAACGGCAGCAGAGGGCAGGTACTCCTGGGTGATCCGGTCATGCACGTGCCAGACGACGGGCACGCCCGCGAGCCGGGCCGCCAGTCCGCCGTAGATCGCGGCTTTGAGCGAGTTGGTATGCACCAGGTCCGGGCGCAGCCTGCGTAACCGACCTGCCAGCCGGACGACATATGCCGCGGCCACCACAACCGACCCCAGCGGCAGCCGACCGGCGCGAATCCGGTCGCGGCGAAGCTCCCGGGCCACCGACGCCATGGGAAGCACCTCGAACGAGATTGCCGCTGTGCGCAACGTTTGAGTGAGAGGCCCGTCTTCGGCGAGGATCACGTGAGGCTCGACCCCGTCCAACGCTGGCAGCAGCCGGGCCAAGGCCAGCTCGCCGCCAGAGAGCATCGCGCTGTGGTCGAGATAGACGACCCGCAGCGGGGCACGACCGGCGACTTCTTCATAGAGCCGAGCATGAACCTGAGCCACCTCTTCCCAGCCGAATTGCTCCGCGTGCTCGCGGCACAACGCCTGGCTTGGAAGTTTCCCTTGGGCTACCCCGAGCAGGCGGAACGCTAGCGCACCGGGATCCTCGGCCGGGACAACCAATGACGGGTCGAGGCCAACTACGCCGTCGGGCAGGCCGCCGACGTCGGTGACCACCGCAGGTGTACCACACGCGAGGGACTCAAGTGTGACCAGCCCAAAGCCTTCCAACGCGCGAGTCGGCACCACGGAGCAGTCCGCTGCCTGGTAGAGCAGCACAAGGTCCTCGTCGCTGATCCGCCCGAGGAACCGGACTTGGGACGGGTCTGGCAGCCTGGCGGCCAGCGCAGCTAGCCTCTCCAGTTCCTCGCCTTGGCCTGCGATCAGGAGAATGGCATCCGGGTGGGAGCGCTGGACCTCAGCCCAGCCCTCGAGGAGCACGTCGAGGCCCATCCTCGGATCGAGCCGCCGCGCGGCGACGACTACAAATGCCACGGAGGGGAGGCTGAAGTGCTCCCGGGCTGCAGCCCGGCCTCCTGGGGTGAAGCGGGCGAGGTCAACGCCAGGGGGGATGATGTGTACCCGATTTGGGTCGACTCCGTATCGTTCGACGACGATCCGGCCAAACGCTTCTGACAACACGACAACTGCCCGCGCGCGGCGGTAGACGGCCCGCTCCACCGACCGCTTGACTGCAAGGACTAGAGGCTTCTGGCCTCGCGCAAGTGCACTCTCGTCCGCCCACGGGCCTTGGAAGTGCACAACCATCGGAAGGCGACGCAGCCGGGTCGTCAGGACCGGTAGCAGCCCGTACAGCGCGAAGTGTATGTCCACCACGTCGGCGTCGTGGCTCGCGCGGACGGCAGCACGCCGAGCAGCGAGAAGCCTCCGGGGCAGCGACTGCTCAGGGGAGCCAGCCCTCACGACGTTGGCTGGCGCGCTAAGGGCTGGACCGAGGACCACCGCAGCCGTAGAGGCACCGGTCCGGGTCACTGCCTCGAGAAGGTCCGCTAAGTAGCGGTTGAGACCGCCAGGTCTGTCAGTGAACCACTCTGCCCCTATGAATAGCAGACGCGGCGAATCTGCCACGTTTGGAAAGGGCACGCTAGTTCACGTTCGAAGCACGATGAAAGGCGTCCATTGAAGCGGGCCAACGACTCCCGGCCGGGATGTAGTTAAATCCAGCTACCTGCAGCACCCGTATCAGTTCGAGATAGTCAACTCTGTCGGGATGGAATTCCACGACGAAACCGTCAACTCTAGAGAGCCAATCAGTGTTCGCTTGTAACAGATCTTCTTCGCCGCCTTCAATATCCAGTTTGACAATGATCTTGGCTCCCTCGGGCACCCTCTCCAAAACGGAATCCATACTCATAACAGGAACCTCGATACCCGATGAATTGGACGAGAGACTGCCGAGATTAGATTCCCGATTGGTTGAGAATCGGACTGTTCCATCGAGCGGCCCAATCGCGGCTTCGAATACGACTCGGGTTCGTCATGAACTTCACGACGGCCTGACGAGAGATCGTCACCCTGGCCTGGTCGGGCACAGCCGAGCCCGACCAGCAGGAACAGGGTCACTAAGAAGTTGAAGCCGGACAGGGAGTTGTTGAACACTGAGTCCTCGGCGAACGCGACCACCGCGGCAAGCCCCAACATCCACGGCCCGCCATCGCGTCGGCTGCGGCGCAATTCCACCAGGAACGCCGCTAGCAGGACGACGAACAGGCTCAACCCCGGGAGCCCATAGCGGAACAATTCCTGCATGTAGTTGCTGTGCGGATGACCCAGCAGTGCCGTCGGACCGATAATCGGCAAGGTGGTCTCAGTGAAGGACTGGGCGCCGTACCCGAAGAACCAGTGGTCACGGCTGACAGTGTCGACCGTTCCCGCCCATAGCGCGATCCGCGTCACCGTGGAAACATCCCCGGCCTGGCCGATGGACTGCACCCGATCCAACACGGAATTGGCGAGGTCCGGGCGAAGGAGCGCGACCATGGTCGCCGCCCATGCGGCAGGGAATGCCCCCACTAGTGCGCGAGCACGGCGCCGTGAACTTCCTAACATGAACACCGATGCAAGAGCGAGAGCGAACGCAATCCACGCTGACCGGGTCCGCGTCATCAGCAGGCACGAGGCAAGGGCCACGAAGACCAGCCACTTCCAGCGGCGAGTGGCGAGTAAGACGACGACCCCAACCATCGCCAGGTACGCCCCAAACACTGTTGGGCCATCGAACGTCCCGAACGGCCGGTAACTGCCGCCGATGGTGTAGTAGTAGAAGCCCTCGTCGCTAACGTACCCGAGCCCGGTCAAGTGCCCGATTCCGGCAGTGACTTGGTAGACCTCGATCGCCATCATGGCTGAGAGGCCGACGCCGAGGCCGAGGAGGATCACCCGCAGCAGGTCGGGCCGGCGGGCGATGCGGAAAAGGATCGCACCGGCAGCTAGGCTGCCGACCTCCCTGCCGGTGAAGTACCAGTTGCCGGGCTCGCCTGCGAGCGGAGCGATGATGACCAACCGCGCCACCATCCATGCAGCTAGGGCGCTGACAGCCAGGTCGACGGGCCCTAGGACGCCGCCGAACGGGCGGTACTTGATCGCCAGTATCGCGGCGAGAGTGAACATCACCGGGGCGAGGCTAGGGCCCGAGCGGAGGACCTCGTGCGGGACCAGGGAGAACGGCAGTAGGCAGACCGTCAGAAACAGCAGCCGATGCTTTGGCCACACCGCCACCTTCCCCATATGCATCCGCACAGACTACTCGCCCACGGCCAAGGCCAGGGCGATGCCAGAAGGGATCCGGGGGCAATGCATGGTGGACGTCTTTGTCGCGCCAGTTTTCACTCCGTCAGCAACTCGTGGTAGAGCTCAATCATCGAGTCAACCGAGCGCTGCCAGGTGTAGGCAGATGCGCGCCTACGTGCTTCAGTGCCCATCTGGTGCCGTAGTTCCGGACTACGAGCGAGCCTTCCCAGCGCGGAAGCAACTGACTCCGGAGTCCGCTCGACAAGGATCCCCCCTCCGCCATCGCGGACAAGATCTGCTGCGCCATGGACCTCCGTCACGATGATCGGCAATCCGCACGCCGCAGCCTCAAAACATGGAATCGAGAATGTCTCATAGCTGCTGGCAAGCATAAATAGGTCAGCAGCCTGATAGAAGGGCAAAACCTCAGGAACCTGACCGATAAAGTCAATGCGATGTCGCACGCCCAAATCATCCGCCACTCTTTCCATCTGAGCGCAGTTTCCTTGGCCAACGACCCAGAGAATCAGGTCTTGGTCCTCTTCTAGCAGACTGAGGGCCTCGAGGATCAAGGGCAAACCTTTGCGATGCCAATCCCCCCCCAGAAAGAGAGCGACAGTGGTGCCTGCAGCCACTGAAAATTCCGCCCTCTTGATTTCGCGTGTGGCCGCGCTTGGTCTCATGAGCTCTGGTCCGACGCCGTTTGGAACAATGTTGATTGGAACTTTTGGATAGTGAAACTTCAGTTCTCCCGCCAAGCCGTCATTCGAAGCCGCAAGGGCTCGAACTCTAGACGGCGTGTAACAATACCGCTCAGCAAGGAGTGCCATGCGACGGGCGATCGACGTGTTGATGCGGCGTAGGCCTGACATGGTGGAAGGGGCAAATCCACCGAGTGCCACCCTTTGTCCTGCATGGCAGTGTTGTACGACCGCGATATCGACCCGGTTCGGAACGATCGCACCGACGGTTTGCACGAGGTCTGCGTCGACGCGTCTCAGGGCTCGTCCGGCGAACAGCCAAAAAAGTACGAACTTCAGTGGAAACGGCCTCGGCGGTACACGTACGTGAACCCAGCGCCGCACGAGAGGTCGCAGTTCAGGGGCGAGATTGGCAGCAATGACGACAAAGTCCACTTCGGCGCAAGCTCGGCCGACCAGCTCGGCGCAGGCACGCTCCATCCCACCGTGACCATGTATGTCGTGTGCGACGAGGGCCACAACCGGGACTGGTCGCGTCGTTGGAGCTCTCATGGCTTGGACACCACCTCTCGGAGCGCGGCTAGGACGATGGTGGATGCCTGGTCGAGGCTCATCTGGCGATCGGCGAAAGCACGTCCACGCGTACCGAGTTCGTTTGCATCGCGAGGGTCGGCCAGAAGTTTGCTGATTGTCTCGGCCAATGCTAGCGAGACTGGCTCGACGAGGATTATAGCTCGGTCACGGACCAGGTCGTTCCATGTGTTCGGCCCGTCGAGCGCCACGACCGGTCTGCCTGATGCGAGCGAAGCAGCGAGTGTTGTCTTGCGGGACGACGGGCCCTCAGCATCCGCGAAGAGCAGCACGTCACAGCCCGCGAGGGCATCCGAGAGGGCTTGGGCGGGCAGAACCCCAGTGAAGTTCAGCGCATTCTCGAGGCCCCCCTGCTTGGCGAGGGCGCAGACGTTGCGGCCAGACGGAGAGTCCGCACCAGGGGCGCCGAGCAGCAACAGCCTCGCATCGGGTGTCGTTCGTCGGAGCTCTAAGAGCCCGTCCAGCACCGTTTTCAGAGCTACTGCGTCGTGTCCATAGCCGAAGAGTCCGATCTGGGCTCCCGTAGAAGTCGACATGCAACTGGCTCGTCCTGGGGGCAAGTTGGAGAACACCGGGGCCACGAAAACCCGGCGACGAGGCAGCCAACGTCGCGACGAGATCCAATCTGACCGCTGCTGAGTTGTGACAATCAGTGCTGACGAACGAGTGACGACGAACCAGAGCATGAGGCGCTGCGTTAGCGCCCAAGTTATGCCACGCCACCCCCCACGCCGCCACGGATACGCATACTCGTGCAGCAGCGTGAGGATCGGCACGTCGGGGTTGCCACCACGCAGAGACCGAAACACTGGGATAGCGAACAGCGGAATGCCCCGATGGGCATAGGCGAAGACCGAGTAGTGGACGAGGACAGCCAGAGGGTCGAGATCGCGAACGGATTGCTTCAACTTGCTGGACCACCGGCGAGCTTCGCGCAGTTCTTCGCGCAATTGGCGCCCTGAGGTTCGCTCCCACCAGCTCGCCACCACCGTAAGGTCCCCCCGCTGGAGGCCTTCTGAGAGTCGGTTTCCATGGTCTCGAACGCCACAGACCGGACCTTCCGAGACTCCGATCACCAGGACTGTGGATATTGGCGAGTATCGAGAGGGCATGTCAGATCGACCTCTGGGTGGGCATCGCATCGATTTCATTCGCACCCAATGCGAGCATGAGCTCGAGCTGCTCCGGTCGACGGTAGGTCGGAGCCACGACATCGATCTGGAAGCCTGCTCTCATCGACCCGCCCTCCGGTCCGTCCTGGCTAGATGCGCCTCGTAGATCTCCAGTTGCTCAGCGGCCACCTGATGCCATCCGTAGCGCTGGGCAGTCTTGTGAGCATTCCTGCGGAGCTGCTCGAGCTGTGCAGGTTGAGCGGCCAACTTTTCGAGTGCGGCCACAATCGCTGTGGAGTCCTCGGGTGGTACCAGGAGCGCATCATGGCCGTCGCGCACAATCTCGCAGGGACCGGGAACATCGGCCACCACGGGTGCCAAACCGCACGCCATGGCCTCGACCAGTGCTAACCCAAATCCTTCTGCCAGAGTCGGAAAGAGATGAACGTTATGGTTGGCCAGTATCTTCGGGAGCCCGCGGTTCGAATAGTGCGGCACCACGGTAATTCTGTCATGCAGGGCCGGGTCGTAGTCTCGAAATACGCGGGCGGGCTCGCACCCTGTTCCAAGAAAGGTGACCGACCAAGTGGGGTGCTTGGGCGGCACACGGTTGAGCGCCTCGGCCGCGAATGTAATGCCCTTCCTATCTATATATGAACCGATCACCGCGATACGGAGGTGACCGTTCACCGGATCAGGAAGCGGGAGAGCTATGAGTTCATCTGCGATGCCGTTGCGCATCAGAACGGCCGACTGTGGCTGGACCTGCAAACGCGCGATCGCAGTCTGGCGGTCATGCTCGTTAAGGAACAGCGACACGTCGGCGAGCCGCAGCGAACGCGCGACTTCCCAAAGCCGGTAACCACCGTGGTAGAGCGGGTACTTCCATGACAACTGCTCTCCATTGCCGTTGGCCCTGGCTAGGGTACTTTCATGCATCGTGTGCTCGAGCCCATGACTTCGAGTGACGAGCAGCGGCCGCCCGACACGCTTCGTGACGGTGGCATATACCCATGCGTCTCCAGTGGAGGCGTCAATCACATCGAGAGCACCTCGTGAGGCGATCTTGCTGGCCCGACGTGCGACCAGGTGCGGGAATAACAGCGACTTCTGGATGGGGCTCAGGCGCGCCGGGAGGTCGTTGAACGAGTACATCACCACGTCGTGACCCGCAGCCCTGTATGCGTCCGCGAGACGGAGCGTGACACCAGGCCCCCAGCGTCAAGGTCGAGCTCGCAGTGAACGGTCATAAGGATTCTCAATGGATCACCTTCCTCAGTGCAGCGATCGGCGAAGATCGAAACGATATGTCAAATTGATGCGTCTGCAGGTGTCGCTTCGCACTCATTACCCGCAAAGGCCGCGGCCTCCTTGCGTAGCTTCGCCAGCCACCAAACTGCTGCGATTGCTGATGCCATGTACGCCAGCGTTGAAACGATGGCAGCGCCGGTGATTCCCCATCGTGGCAGCAGAATAGGAAGCAGGACCAATGTCACCATTAGACCGACCCCCTCACTAAGATACCCAGCGCGGGGTCTCCGCATTCCGTTTGCGCCCGCAACGATTACGCTCACCACTGCCCGGGCGACATACCCGGCGATCAATATCCAGATGAGCTGTATCGCGGGGCGATACGCATTGCCCAGCAGCAGGGGCACAATCACGGGGGCAGCGGCCGCGAGCAGGCCACCACCGACCAAAGCAAGCGACAGCGCATTTCGGGTGCTGTTCCGGATGGCATTGATGCTGGCCAGCGGGTGCACCTGCGTTCGCAACCGGGCAGCGCGGGGCGCAGCAAGCAAGGCGATCGCGTAAGGCAGCGCGGTGATAGGCATCATGACATTGTTCGCAGCGCTATAAAGCCCAATGTCTCCCGCCGAGACGAAGACGGTCAGGACAAGGAGGTCGAGCCGGAGACTGGCTATAGCCATGATGCTCGTCAGCCAGGTTTTGGCTCCGAAGCGGACGTCGTGCCACAGCATGTGGAGATCGATGCGAACGGACCTCCACGGCAGTTGTCGTGCGGCGAAGAGAAGAGCTATTAGGGCGCCGACCAAGTAGCACGAGACCACCATGACCGGCGACGGGTTTCCGCGCACCGCGGTGACGACCAAGAGAATGACCAGAGTTGATATCGGGCCGGCGATTGTCAACAGGGCGTATATGCGATGTCGTCCCAGCCCGAGCTGCAGAGAGGCGAGAAAAGACGCGAGCAGGCCGAGGGGGATTGGGAGGACAGTCAGTGCGATCACGCTGCCGACGTCCGGTCCCAGATGGGCGAGCGCGCGACTCAACAGGAGGAATCCGATGAATCCGGCACTCATCCCGACGCAAGCGGCATAGAGGAGGGCGTTGCCCAGTGCGGTTGACATGGCGGAGTGCTTGCTCGTGTCGGGCTCCTCGGCGATACGCACCTGGATTGCGAAACCAAGTCCAAGCCCCACGAACCATCCGAGCAGTTGCCCCCATGTACTGGCGGCTGCCACGAGACCCTTATCTGATGGCCCCAACCACCGTGCCGACAGGAGGCCGGTGACAGCCATGACGACCTGCGCCGCCACCAGGCTGGCGCCTACCCCGCCGACAACCCTGGCTGGGCCGATCAGAAGGGCGCGGGGATGCGGGAGACGGCCAAGGGGGGACAAACGGGTCCGGACGTGGTCCGCCGCGTTTGGTGAGCGATTCACGAGCGGCCTCCCTGTACTTCTCCTTGCGGTGGCGCTTCCACGTTTGTTCACTGCAAGGCTCTCGGCGAGGGTCGCCACGACTTTGTCAACCTGGGTCAGACCCTCTCAAACTGCGTGAACGGCTTGTTGTTCCCATCGATGAGAGACGGGTCGTTGCTCACTCGTGGCCAATTGTGCCATTCCTTGCCAACCTGCCTGCTCCCGCGTCCCACCCGGGCCGGACTTAGGTGTGTCTAGGTCGCGTAGACGAATAACTCGTTGGGTAGATGTGCACCCGGCCGTTGCTGGTACCCCAATTCCAGTAGTCGGGCACGTACCGACTGCACAGAAGAGCCCTGTCGAACCAAGTGCTCGTCCTCCATCTCGATTAGCAACGCCGGGTGGGATGAGTTCAGCAACTCGGTCGCACCGTCCAACAGCAATGCTTCGGCGCCCTCGACGTCGATCTTCACCACGCTCACCCGGGGCCAGCACTCACTGGGTACCACATCGTCCAACCGTCGCACCTCAACCTGCTCAGTGATGCCGTCCCCCGGCTCGGCTGGGGCGAACGAAGAGAGACCCCCGTCGCCCGGCATAACCGTGAACTCGACAATCCCTGATTCATCACCCAAAGCGTACGGGAGCACGACGACGTTGGACAGTCTGGCGACATCTAGGTTGCGTTGCAGTGCGAGCCGGGTGGAATTGGCGGGCTCCACGGCATATACCGTTCCAGCGCCACCACCACATGCCGCGATGGTGAACAAGCCCACGTTGGCACCGCAGTCGATCACCACACTCCCGGGCCACACGAGCGAGGCCAACAAGTCGAAATCGGTGTCTGTCAGCCCGTATCGGTAAAGCTGCAAGCCGAGCGGGGTGTGAAGGTCCGCCACGATATGTGTGTGTCGGAAATCGACAATAGGCGTGGCGAGGTTAGGGAGTTTTCCAGCCAACCGCAGTCGCGCAAGGCTGAGGACCACCCGGGGTGCTGCTCGAGGTGCCCTTGCAAGCTTCTTCCATCGTGCCTCCACGTGATCCCTTTCGTCGGGCATTCCTAGCCGCGTGTCCTTAGCTTTGCGGGCGATCCAAGTCACTCCCGTGGTGAATCGCAGCCTGTTCACGTCTGGTTCTCGTTACTGATCGAGCGTTATGAGTGCACATGTTGGGGTTTTGCATCTGATCTCGATCAGGGACACTGAGTGCACCATCAAGAGCTCGTGGCATCCTTCCAAAGAACCACGTTCAAGGGGAGTCCGAGCAGAGACTGGCCCAGACGACGGCCCGCTACCCCGAGCAGGTCGCGAGTGGTTGAATGGCGAAAGACGGGTGACAGCCGTTTGGCTAATCCTGCAAACCTCACTCCTTCAGGCAAGGCGTCTATGCGCGCTACTTGCTGGCCAAACCACTTAGGGAGGAAAGGATCTTCCCTAAGCCCAGAAGCTTTGATCGAATGACGCCATTGTTGCATCGTGACGGGGTCCTCGTGAATGTGCTCGTCGCGGTTCGCGCGATCATCCTGTCGACGTTTCCCCAACGTCTTTATCCTGCCCTCCACTGGTTCGTTGACGATGACTGCACGACCACCAGCGCGAAGAACACGGGCTATTTCCTTAACTGCTAACGGAAGAGTGGCAGTGTGGTGGAGTGTGGCACTGCACACGATCAAGTCGAAATACCCGTCCGCGAACGGCAGATCATTCATGTCACCCAGCACGCGAGAAGGCCACGCCAAATCCTCGTTCTCGTCGCTGATGTGGAAGAAGATATTGAGTGCGTAAGCTTCGGCGCAGAAATCCTTGATCATCGTGAGCTTGGCAAACCGCCGCTCGGATCCAATTTCCAAGACTTTCATGGCAGAATCAACTTGTGCCCTCGAAAGACCCTCCATGTAAGACGCCATGGTCTGTTGGTAGTACTGCCCAGGCTCGTGACGCGAGGTGGTCATGAGGTCGTCTAGGGTTTCGATCCTGGCCGTTCGCAGTAGTTTTGCCGATTCACATCGGTCATCGACCGGGACGTTGTTCTCATGCGCGAGACCCTCTAACTCGTGCCTAATCGCCTGCGAAGGCTCCGGAATGAAATCGATGATGCCGTATCGGATTGAGTACGTCGTCCCGCACTCGCAAGCCATGCTGTCGACGTCACGGCTCATGAGTTCTGTCGAGTGGCAGTTTGGACAGCGGTAGGGTCGAATCGAGGTGGGCATGTTCACATCCTGGCGTCATCGATATGCACGGCGGGCGTCGGGTCGCCTTCTTGTGTGTGATTTGGCGGTAGAGATCGGGCGTGTCGATCAAGGATGTGACGGGGCTGAGCCCGTTGCTCGGACCTTGGTCGAGTCTGATCGCGAATTGGTCCGTCATCGTGAGCAGTGATTAGAGCAAGATCATGGTCGACCATGGCGCAAACGAGTTCCATGAAATCGATGGTGGGTTGCCAGTCAAGCTCGCGTCGGGCCTTTGAGGCGTCGCCGACGAGCTCGGTTGAGTCGACGGGTCGAACGAGCTGCGGGTCGGTCTCGACCCATTGTTCCCAGTCAGGGATCCCGACCCGGGCCAATGCAGCAGCTGCGAACTCTGCGACCGAATGAGATCGCCCGGTCGCTATGACGAAGTCGTCGCCGGTCTTGTAACGGGCGGCTCGCACGAGAGCGTCGACGTAGTCCGGTGCCCATCCCCAGTCGCGTCGCACCTCAAGGTCCCCGAGGATGATCTTGCCGCTGCCATCGCGGGCGATTCGGGCTGCTGCCTGGGTGATCTTGCGGGTGACAAAAGCCGGTGGCCGGCGGGGCGACTCGTGGTTGAAGAGGATGCAGCTCGATGCGGCCAGTCCTCGGGCACGGTAGATCCCGACCATATGGTGCGCGTAGGCCTTGGCCGCCCCATAGGGGTTGGTCGGTGCTACGGGTGTGAGCTCATCCTGTGGCGATACGGCGGGCTGACCAAAGATCTCGGCGCTGGAGGCCTGGACGAAGCTGACTCTTCGGCCAAGGGATTCCTGCAATTGCCAGGCGGCTTCCAACAGGTGCGTCACGGCGACGCCATTGACGGCTCCCGTCAGCGCAGGCTCACGCCAGGACAGGGCGACGGAACTCAACCCGCCGAGGTTGTAGATCTCGTCGGGTGCGACCTCGTGCACAAGGACGGCTAGACGTTGACCGTCTGTCAGGTCGCCGTCGTGCAGTTCGAGCTGTGGGTGAGCCTCGATAACTTCCGGTGGGAGTTCTGTGCCCGCACGGACCATGCCATGCACCTCGACGCCGTCGGCGAGCAACCGTTCGAGCAGGTAGCTGCCGTCCTGCCCCGTGATACCCGTGACGAGCGCGATAGTCACAGGCTCATGGCCC
>Ga0209585_10000455_pt1 | contig 15823 bp, 14 predicted proteins | sample NGEPerone_FD_185491 | JGI IMG/M metagenome (GOLD analysis project Ga0209585, IMG submission 185491) | Arctic peat soil microbial communities from the Barrow Environmental Observatory site, Barrow, Alaska, USA - NGEE Permafrost154B-one... | ecosystem: Environmental > Terrestrial > Soil >... | reverse complement strand
TCGGGCTCATCGCCTCCGGGGTACCCGCCACCCGATCGGTCCTCTACGCCGCCTCCCTCGGCGCCCTCGCCTTCGTCTTCGCCGGGCTCGCGGCGCTGCTCGCCCAGGTCACCCTGCACTCCCGGGGCGTCTACGTGTGGAGCCTGCTCGTCCTCGCCGTGGCCTACCTGCTGCGGGGCGTCGGAGACGTGACAAAGACGTGGGTCACCTGGCTCTCACCGCTCGGCTGGGCCGAGAAGGCCGCGCCGTTCGGGGCGATGCGGTGGTGGACGCTCCTTATCCCCCTCGCCGTGGGCGGGCTGCTCGGCACGCTCGCCGTCCTCGTCGCCGGACGCCGCGACCTCGGCAGCTCCCTCGTCCGCGGGGGCGCGGGATCGGCGCGGGCAACGACGTGGCTGCGCAGCCCGCTCGGGCTGGCGACCGCCATCCACCGCCCGGGGGTCCTCGGTTGGCTAGCCGGTGCCCTGGTCCTCGCGGGCATGATGGGCGCGCTCGCGCAGCAGTTCGTCGACGCCTTCGCCGGCAACCCGGCCATGGCCGAGGCCATCGGGTTGTCGGGTGCGCAACCCGAGGACGGGTTCGTCGCCGTCACCCAGCTCTACATCGCCATCATCGCCACGGGGTATACCGTCCAGGCCGTCGGCAGCCTGCGCGGCGAGGAGACGGCCGGACGTCTCGAGCCCCGGCTGTCCGGCACCCTGTCCCGCATGCGCTGGCTCGCCGCCCACGGGCTCGTCATCGTCACCGGCCTCGTCGTCATCGTCGCCGTCTCCTCGGTCGTGCTGGCCGCGGGGACAGCGTGGTCGATGGGCACCGCGGTGCAGCTGGGTCGCGTCGTCGGGGCGGGCGCGGCATACCTGCCGGCCGAGCTCCTCGTCGGCGGGCTGGCGCTCGCGCTCTTCGGCCTGCGGCCCCGGGCGTTCCCGGCGGGCTGGGCGGCCTTCGCCTTCATCGCCTTCATCGCGTTCCTCGGCCCGGGCCTCAAACTGGCCGGGTGGGTGCTCGACCTCTCCCCGACGACCCATGTCGGCAACCCTCCGCTGGGCACCGTCGAGGCGCTGCCGCTCGTCGTCCTCGGCGCCATCGCCGCGGCCCTGGGCGTGGCCGCGGCGGTCGGCTTCCACCGTCGGGGGGTGCCGCAGGGCTGAGCCGGTGGAGCGCCGTCGGCGCCCCGCCGCCGAGCTCAACGACCGGCCCGCAAACGACTAGCGTTCAAGAAGCCGATCGAACAGATCGGGCCGCTCCTGTTGCGATGACCACTTGGATCCGCCCTCGATAATCAGGTGGCGAAGCCGGACCAAGGGTTCAGCGCGTCTTGCGTCGTTCTCTGCAACCTTCATCTCGTAGACGTGCGTCGCGCCAGCAAGGCTCGACAACGCCAATCCCAGAGCCGAGGCTCGTACCCCCGGTCGCCGATACTCCGTGTCGCCCGCGTCAACCTGGGCGCTGTGATGCCTGCACCACGGTGGGCGATACGCGGCCGGAATGACGCACTCAGCGCGGCTACTGAGTGCGTCCAATGGCGCATCCACACCCGCGCATCGGCAGCGAAGCCGGACGCCGTCGTCCTAAATACCCCATAGGGGTATAGTTCAGTGCCAATGTGGCCGGCGAACGAGACGGAGCGAGCGGGCATGAGCGCCATCGGACATGCACTGTCACTGGCCGGGTCAATGACCTGGGAGATCCTGTGGGCCCTGATCCTCGGGTTCTTCCTCTCGGCCGTCGTCCAGGCGGTAGTACGACGCGCCACCGTGGTCCGGCTCCTGGGCGATGATCGGCCCCGCGCCATCGTGGCGGCGACCGGATTCGGGATGGCTTCCTCGTCGTGCTCCTATGCCGCAGTGGCGCTGGCGCGTTCGTTGTTTCGCAAGGGGGCCAACTTCACGGCGGCCATGGCGTTCGAGATCGCCTCGACCAACCTTGTCCTTGAGCTCGGCGTCATCATGTTCCTTCTGCTGGGCTGGCAGTTCACACTCGCCGAGTTCATCGGCGGCCCGATCATCATCGTGCTCGTCGCCCTGATGTTTCGGATCGTCCTGCGCCAGAAGCTCCTGCGGGAGGCGGCCGAGCAGGCTGACCATGGCGTTGCCGGATCGATGGAGGGCCACGCCGCGATGGACATGTCCATCCAGACCCAGGGCAGCTTCTGGCACCGGCTGGCTTCCGCGGACGGGCTCACGTCAGTGGCGCACGTGTTCGTGATGGAGTGGGCCGCTATCTGGAAGGACCTTGTCGCGGGCCTGCTGATCGCCGGGGCGGTCGGCGCGTGGGTGCCTGACGCGTTCTGGCAGGGGCTGTTCCTGCACGGGCATCCTGTGCTGTCCGCGATCTGGGGTCCGCTGATCGGTCCGCTCGTGGCCATGCTCAGCTTCGTGTGCTCGATCGGGAACGTGCCCCTGGCCGTGGTGCTGTGGAGCGGAGGCATCAGCTTCGGCGGGGTGATCTCGTTCATCTTCGCCGACCTGCTGATCCTGCCGATCCTCAACATCTACCGCAGGTACTACGGCCTGAAGATGACTGCGGTGATCACGGGAGTGTTCTACGTCGCCATGGTCGCCGCCGGCTACGTCGTGGAGCTGATCTTCGGCCTGACCGGTCTGACTCCCGACCGCGCCAGCGCCCAGCTGCCCGACGCGAGCATCACCTGGAACTACACCACGTGGCTCAATATCGTCTTCCTGATCCTCGCCGCACTCATGACGATGCGGTTCGTCCGCACCGGCGGCCGCCAGATGCTCGCCATGATGGGCGGCACACCGAGCACCGACACCCAATCCGGGGACACTCCCGCCGTAGACGAACCCACAAGAGACGAGAACGCCGGCCGCCCGGCACCCAACGGGACAGACCACCATCACCACCACTAACCAGCGTCACCGCCACCTAGCAACCGGGACCTCCTCGGACCGCGCGCCAGCGGTTTTCGCCGGGCTTCTTCGTCGTTTCTTCATGGTTCCTCGCCGCTAAGGCAGCATCCGGGCGCAAGGCTGGAGGTGTCCCGGAGGAACCGGGGCAGACCTGCAAACATAAGGAGGAGCTCACCATGATGGGTGGCTTTGGAAACGGAATGGGTTCGCTCGGATGGCTGGGGATGGGCGTGTTCTGGCTCGTCCTGCTCGGGCTGATCGTGTGGCTCGTCATGCGATTGTTGCCCGACAGCCGTGGCGGCGGGACGACCCGCGATACCGGTGAGTCGACACTGGAGATCCTCGACCGCAGGATGGCCAGGGGCGAGATCGACACGCAAACCTGGCAGGCCCAGCGGGCCGCTCTGGTGGGCGCCCAGCGAGATCGGACGTGAGCGCCGTGCGTCGTCCCCTGCTGGTCGGGGCTCTGGCCGCAGCCGTGATCGCCCTGGTCGCATCGGGTGCGGTGGCTGTCGGTGCCCTGCGCGGTGTGGGTCCCGGCGCGCACGGGCTCCTCTCCGGCTCGCAGCGAACCGCACCGAAGCTTCCCGGCACCGTCGTGAACGTCTCCCTGACGAATATGGGTGGGCCGATGATGGGCGGCCAGGGCACCACCATGATGGGCCGAGGTGGCATGGGTCTGATCGCGGACCAAGCCACCGTGCCGCACGGGACCGTGTCGTTCTTCGTGGCCAACGACGGCAGCATCGACCACGAGATGGTCGTTCTTCCGCTGGCGGACTCTCAAACCGCCGGCACCCGCCCGATAGGCGGCGACGGCAAGGTCGATGAGGCCGGCAGCCTCGGCGAGGCATCCAAGACCGATGGTGAAGGTGCCGGCGAGGGAATCGTGGCCGGTGCCTCAGGCTGGATGACCGTCACCTTGGCCCCGGGACACTACGAGCTGGTGTGCAACCTGGCCGGCCACTACGCCTCCGGAATGTTCACCGAGCTCACGGTCACCTAGCGCCAGCCCTCTGGGCGTCCCGGCGGCACATGGCGGCGCCAACAGAGCGCCGACCATGGCGTCGGTCTCACTGAGCGGCCGGCCGGTGCGCTTCGCTGACCGAAGGCTCGTGACCGGGAAGTTGCCAGGGATGTGCCTCCATCGATCAGGCTGCCGGCCAGGACCTTCAGTAAACCTTTACGAGATACGTGCCAGATCATCACCCGCCTCGCGCACGATGTTGGCAGGGCTGAGTTCAGACAAGCCCGGAAGGCGCGGCATGGCCCGGGACCGGAGCGACTGGAGCGAGAGAATGAGCAAGAGAACCGAGAAGACGAGTCGACAGGCGCGGCGCGACAGTGCCCGGACCGCCAGGCTTGAGACGGTGCGCAGAGAGCAGCGACGCAGCTCGCGTCGGCGTAAGACGGTCATGGTGGCCGCGGCGGTAACGGTCCTCGGGTTGGTCGGCGGCGGGTCCTGGGCGGCGGTGGCTGGCAGCGACTCCGGGTCCTCATCACGAGACACGGTCGCGCTGACCGGTTTGCAGACGTACTCCGGGTTGGCCCGCGACCATGTGACTGGCCCGGTGGCCTACCCCCAGACGCCTCCCGTCGGCGGTGCTCATTCAGCTGTCTGGCAGAACTGCGGTGTGTACTCGGCGCCGGTGCCCAACGAGAACGCCGTTCACTCCCTTGAACATGGCGCCATGTGGATCACCTACCGTCCGGGCCTGCCCGCGCCACAGCTGGCAGCTCTCCTCAAGGACGTCGCCGGGGAGCCTTACGCACTGGTCAGTCCCTACCCGGGCCTGTCGTCCCCCATCGTTGCGTCCGTCTGGGGAGTTCAGCTGAAACTGGACTCCGCGCGTGACCCCCGGTTGAAGAGCTTCGTCAACACGTTCAAATCGGGCACGCAGGCGCCCGAACCCGGCGGGGAGTGCACAGGTGGGGTCGGCACCCCGCAAGGTTGACCCGCGATCACCAGCCATCGCCGAGACCGGAAAGCAGACGCGTCCTAGAAGGTTGCTCAGCCGCGGGGCAGGAGGATGCGGATGGTGGACCCCTGCCCGGTCCCGGGACTGGTTGCCGTGAGCTGCCCGCCGTGGGCCTCGACCAGGGCCTTGGCGATGGCCAGCCCGATGCCGGATCCTCCGTGAGTCCGATCACGGGCGGTATCAACCCGGTAGAAACGTTCGAAGACATGGGGCAGGTGTTCAGCAGGGATGCCCTCGCCGGTGTCCGCGACGGACAACTCGGCATCACCTGTCCCCGGCGACAGAGCGGCTGAGATCGTGACACTCCCACCTGCGGGGGTATGCCGTAACGCGTTGTCGAGCAGGTTGCCGAGGACGGCCGCCTGCGTCTTACTGGGCGGAAGGACGCGCCAGCTCATCGACATGTCCGGTAGTTCCCACCGTCCCGGTAGCTGAACGGCGACCGGCTATCCGAGACCAGCCCTCGGCCGCCGAGCCCTGTGGCGGGGTCTGCTCGCCGTATGCCCCGCCCGCATTGTTCACCGGGACCCGGGCGTTCTACGACACGTCGACTTCGGCCGCTCGAGCGTTGTCTTCCCCAACTGAAGGGGATTTACGTAGGGCGGGGGATCCGACTGAGCGGTGACTTGGTGGATCAGCAGCGGGCCGCGGTGGGGCGATCCGGCCCGCTGTCGGCACGTCTACTCATTGATGGACGGGGAACACACGCCATTCGACACACCCATAGTCGGTACTGGCCACTACTCGGCGAAGTCCGGGGGAGACGCGCTGATGTAGTGCTTGCCCCAGGTACGTCTCTCACTTGGTCTCTCCCGTCGCGAGAGCCGAGAGCTGTTGTGCGATCTGGGCATCCCGACCCTCGGCGGCATGCTGGTAACGCAGCGCAGCGGTCGGGGTGGAGTGCCCAAGCCTGCCCATCAGCTCGGCCAACGTGGCGCCGGTTGAAGCTGCCAGGACGGCCCCGGTGTGGCGCAGGTCGTGCCAGCGCAGGTCCGGGCGGCCGATCTTGTCGCGCGCCGGGTAGAAGGCCTTCACGAGGGTGGACTGAGCCAAGTTGCCACCGTGCCGAGCCGGGAACAGGAGACCTTCCTTGCCGCCTGTGATGCTCATGCTCATGTGGTCCTTGAGCATGGGGATCAGGTGCGGCGGGATCGCCACGTCGCGGATGCCGGCGTCAGATTTCGGTGTGCCGATGATGACCTGACCGTCCGCGCGAACGACGCCGCGACGAACGTGGATCACTCCTGCCTTGAGGTCGATGTCCTTGCGGCGCAACTCGGCCAACTCCCCGAACCGCAGAGCGCACCATGCGGCGAGCAGCGTCATCGGCCGGTACTTCGCAGGCATCGCGGCCACCAGTGCCTCGAGCTCGGGCAGGGACAGCGGCTTGGTCTGGTGGAGGCGTTTAGCGGTTCCTGCGCCCCGGATGTGGCAGGGATTGACCGGGAGGAGGCTATCGTCGACGGCCGTCGACAGGATGGCCCGCAGGAGCCCGTAGGAGTGCGCCCTCGTCGTGGCGAGCTTCTTGTCGAGGCTGTTGTGCCAGACGCGCACCATCTCGGGGCGGATGTCCTTGACCGGGACCAAGTCCCACGGCTTGAGCTGGTGATCGAGTAGCGACTGGTAGTGAGACCGGGTGCGCGGTTTGAGGTCGCGGCCCTTAAGCCAAATCTCAGCAAACGTGCCAAACGTCGCGGGCCTATCGGCCTCGGCCAGCGCGCGGCGCAGTTTCGGGGGAGTCCAGATGTCGGCGGCGATCAAGCGGCGCTCGTCGGTGAGCCACGCCTCGGCATCCTCCTTGGCCTCGAAAGTGCTTGGCGCGTAATGCAACCCGATGTCTAGGCCGGTGTAGAACGCCTGCCACCTCTTGGACGGGAGGCGTCGCATCTGCCCGAATCCTCGCTTGGCTAACTTCCGTGAGGCCATCAGTGTGCCCTTCCGCCGTGCAGGATACGTGCAGGATCAGAGTACATTTACGTCCGATTGTGTCCAACCGTGACACGCGATGCTGTGACGAATCCCCGCTGGTCACAGGGCAATTCAGCAGTTCAGGCAGATGTGGCCGATTCCCTGTGATACTGGTTCGATCCCAGTACCGCCCACGAGCACGAAACGGCCCCTGACCTGCGGAAACGCGGGTCAGGGCCCCTCGTCTTTCCTCGACTGCCGGGCGTGTCGGGCGTTTGGGCAGACTCGCTCGTCCGCACGCCGTACATTCAGGAACCGGCGACGTCGACTTCGAGGAGGGAACGTGCTGCAGCTCTCCGCTCGAACCTGTCGCCGGTTGCCGGCCGCCTGGTTGGAGGCCCTGGTGCTGGCGGCGGGGTACACCCTGTACCAGTCCGTTCAGATCCTTGTCGTCGGATCGCGTCGGTCGGCGGTCGACCGCGCCACCTGGGTGTGGTCGATCGAGCAGACCCTGCACGTCGACCCCGAGGTCTGGCTGAACCATTTCGTGGCTGAGCGTTATTGGCTCGTGGTCGTTACCGGGCTCTACTACGGCATTCTTCACTTCGCGGTCACCCCGCTGGTGCTCGTGTGGCTACGCGCGCGCCGGCCTGACAGGTACGTTTCCGTTCGCAACACCCTTGTCGGCGCCAGCGTGGCGGCGCTGATCGTGTACTGGCTGTTACCGCTCGCTCCGCCCCGGCTGTCCGTGCCGGCGGTGATCGACACCATGAAGATCAACGACATCCTCTCTGCTGGCAGTCCGTCGGGGCTGGCTGCTCTGGCCAACCAGTACGCCGCGATGCCGAGCCTGCACGTCGCCTGGGCTGTGTGGGTGGCGCTCGCAGTCGCCGTCGCGTTCCCCGGCGCGCGGGTCCGCCACCTCGCCTGGGCCTACCCCGTCGCGACCACGTTGATCGTGATGGCAACGGGCCACCACTTCCTTGCCGATGCCGTGGCTGCCGCCCTACTCGTGTGGGTGGCCTGGGCCGTCAGCCGCGCTCTCGGTGCGCGCGGACCGGGCGGCCAACCTGGATGGCCCGAGCTGGCAGCTGTTCAGCCGACCGAACTTCGATGATGTTTACCTACGCGTCTGCAGTCACGTGGATTCATGGTGCGGACGCAGACACCGGGGTGTGGGTACCCTCTCCGACGCTGGTGATCAAGTCGCTTTGTGCGGTGCGAACGCCCACGGCGAGTGCGCCGACGAGGCTGGCCCGTTCACCGAGGGCGGAGCGGATCACTGCAGGGGGGAAGGGCGCGAGCTCCTTGATCAGATCGCTAACTCGGGCGACCAGCGCCGCGTTCGCACCGACGCCGCCAGTGAGGATGACCGTCTCGGGGTCGACGATGGCGCAGATGGACGCCGCAATCGCGGCGATGCGCTGACTCTCCTCCTCCACCAGTTCCACGGCCTGTTGGTCGCCGGCAGCTGCCCTGGAGAACAGCTCTTCAACACTTGCCGGCGGGTTGTCAGCGGGCCAGCCCCCTCGGGCCTGGGCCTTGTGCAGGAGCATGAGTCCGCCGGCTTCGTCGGGGGAAGCGGGACGGATGCGTTGGTAGCCGTGGTTGAGCGGCAAGAAGGCGACCTCGCCGGCGCCACCGTGTGCTCCTCGCAGGAGCTGCCCATCGTGAATGATGCCGGCGCCGACGCCGGCTCCGACCGCGATCACGGCGAAGGTCCGTAGAAGCTGCGCTGCGCCCTGCCACTGCTCACCGAGGGCGGCGAGGTTGACGTTGTTGTCCAGGACGACGGGAGCTCGAAGGCCGGCCAACAGCGGGGTGCGGAAGTCGAAGGGCTCGGGCTGGCCGATGTTCCATGCGTAGTGCACGGTCGCCCCATCGGCGGCCACCACGCCGGGCACCGATACCCCAACGACGTTCAAGGCGGCTGCGGCGAGGGTGGTGCCTTCCCTCATGGTCTTCACAAGGTCGACGGCCTGCGTGAGGACTGCGCGACCACCCGATGCCGCGGTAGCTTCCCGGGTCTCTGCGAGCAGCTGTCCCCGGGCGTTACTCAGGGCCACCCTCAGGTTGCTGCCACCGATGTCGATGCCCGCGATCAGGGCCGCGTCCGTGCGCACCTCATACAAGGAGGCCGACCTTCCGGGAACGCCGCTGCGCTGGCCGACTTCGCTGACAAGCTGCAGATCTTCGAGTCGCTCCATGGCGGTGAAGACAGTGGGTCGCGACAGATGACAGGCGTGCGCCACCTCGGGACGTGTGACCGGCTCGTGCTGGCCGAGCAAGAACGTCAGGACCTTTTGAGCACTCGATCGAACGGCCACGGCGTCCATGTTGCCCCCTTCCTCTTGACTCACGCGGTTCGGGTGCAGGATACTCCACTCATTAAGCAGACTGCCTAACAAAAGGATTCGTCATGAACCTCAGCGAGACGACCCAGCCGTTGGAGCTTGTCGGAACCGGCCCTACCCGCCGGGTGGTACTCACCGTTGGCGGTGGCCTGGGCTTGGCAACCTTCCTCGCCGCCTGCGGTGTCGGCGGTGGCAGCGGCGCGAGCGGAGGTGCCGGAAGCGGCAAGGGTGCTATCCGGGCGCTGGTCATGAAACAAGCGGGATACTCCGAAGAGGACATCCGCAAGATGACCAGCACATTCCAGGCCGCCAACCCCGACATCAAGGTCACCCTGGACTTCGTGGCCTATGAGGCGCTGCACGACAAGACGGTCGCAGCTGCCCCGGCGGGAACCTACGACGTCGTGCTCATCGACGTCATCTGGCCTGCCGAGTTCGGCACCAAGAAGATTGTCGCCGATGTGTCGAGCAAATGGCCGGCCAGTTGGAAGGAGCAGATGCTCGGCGGTGCGGTCGCCACCCCGCAGTACAACTCCCAGTTCTATGGTGTGCCCTGGATCCTGGACACCAAGTACCTATTCTTCAACACCGCACACCTGGCCAAGGCCAAGGTGGACGCCGCGCAGCTGGACACATGGGACGGCGTGCTGAAGGCGGCTCGCGCCCTGAAGGCCAGCGGCGTCACGAAGTACCCACTGGTGTGGTCCTGGCAGCAGGCTGAGGCCTTGATCTGCGACTACACGACGCTGCTCGGCGCGTTCGGCGGCACCTTCCTGGACGAATCAGGCAAGCCTGCGTTCCAGCACGGCGGCGGCGTGCAGGCATTGGAGTTCATGCACCAGAGCATCACCGACGGCCTGACCAACCCCACATCGACGCAGTCCCTGGAAGAGGACGTCCGTCGGGTCTTCTCCGCAGGCCAGGCGAGCATGGCGATGAACTGGACGTACATGTTCGGGATGGCCAACGATCCCAAGCAGAGTCAGGTCGCTGGTGACGTTGCGGTCCTGCAGACGCCTTCCGGCCCTGGTGGGCGACCGGGCGTCAACGGCAGCATGGCCCTGGCCCTCAGCGCTCAAAGCCAGAATCAGGACGCCGCATGGAAATACATCACCTACCTGACCAGCCAACCGGTGCAGGCCAAGTTTGCCCTCAGCTCGCTGCCCGTCTGGAAGAGCTCGTACGACGACCCGGCAGTCGTCAAGACGAACCCAGCAGTGATCGAGCAGGCCAAGAAGCAGCTTGCTGACCTGATTCTTCGTCCGCAGGTCAAGAACTACAACGCCATCTCTCTGGTCCTGCAAGCCGAGATTCAGAACGCTTTGGTCGGCAAGAAGCCCGCCCAGCAGGCGTTGAACGATGCCGCCGACAAGACCGCGACCCTGCTCGGTTCGTGAGCGTGCCGCAAGTCGCGACCACGCCAGTGAAGAAGCTGGGGGCGCGTGGATCAGGTGCCAGGGGCGAGGCGCGTTTCGCGTTCCTGCTTTTACTGCCCGCTGCTCTGGTCGTCTTCGGGGTGGTGCTCTATCCCGTCGCCCGGACGTTCGTGGTCTCCCTGTTTGCGGTGGACAGCCCGCTGCCGGGGTCCTACCCCTTCGTCGGGCTCGGCAACTACACCCGCGTGTTTCGCGACCCCGACTTCTACGGGGTTTTGGGCAACACGATGTACTTCACGTTGGTGTCCACCGGCGCCGAGCTGATCCTGGGAATTGCCGTCGCGCTGCTGCTCAATGCCCCGTTGCGGGCTCGCTGGTTCTGGCGCAGCCTGGTCGTGTTGCCATGGGCGCTGCCCACCATCGTCAACGGCGCCTTGTGGAGATGGATCTACAACGGGCAGTACGGGGCGCTGAACGGACTGCTTGAGGCAATTCACATCTCCAGCACGCCCGTTCAGTGGCTCGGCTCGCCCTTCCTGGCACTGAACATGGTCATTTTCGCTGACGTCTGGAAGAACACGTCCATCGTCGTGTTCTTCATCCTGGCCGGCCTACAGACCATTCCTTCCGACCTGTACGAGGCTGCCCGCATCGACGGGGCCAGCGCTTGGTCAGCGTTCTGGAGGCTCACGCTGCCGCTGCTTGCGCCGAGCATCGCGGTGGTCCTGGTCCTGCGCACCATCGAGGCGTTCAAGGTCTTCGACATCATCTACGTCATGACCGGCGGGGGGCCGGCCAGTGGCACCCAGACCGTGGCGTTCTACACCTACCTGCAGGCGTTCTCGAACCAGCTGTTCGGGTACGGGTCCGCACTGGCGTATCTCATCGTGGTGGCGGTCTTCGCCATGGCGATGGTGTATTTGCGCCTTCTGCGTCAAGGCCAGATGGCGGGTGTCGAATGAGACATAGCCGCAACTACATGATCGCCATCCACATCGCCGCAGTCGTCATGGCCGTGGTGATCCTGCTGCCTTTCGTGTGGCTGGTCATCTCCAGCGTCTCCCCGGCCACCGACCTGGTCTCTGCACACGTTCACTGGTGGCCGGCACATCCCACCCTCTCGCGCTACAAGGCGATCTTCAGCTCATCGGTGGGCGGTGGCGACAACGTCGCAGCCAACTTCCGGCTCGCCATGGTCAACAGCCTGATTGTCGCTGGGGTCACGACCGCCATCTCTTTGACGGTTGGTGCTCTCGGCGGCTACGCCTTCGCCCGGCTGCGATTCCGGCTGCGCCGCACCTCGCTGTTCACCTTCCTGACCGTCTACATGTTGCCGCCGATTGCCCTGGTGATCCCGTTGTACCTGGCGCTGGCGAACCTGCACCTGCTTGACAGCAAGATCGGGCTGATCCTGACGTACTGCTCCATCGTCACTCCCTTCTGTCTGTGGACGATGAGCAACTACTACCTGAGTTTGCCAGCGGACCTAGAAGAGGCAGCGCGTGTCGACGGTTGTTCCCGACTTGGCGCACTCGTGCGGATAATCCTGCCGCTGTCACGACCGGGTCTGCTCACCACCGCCATGTTCGGCTTCCTCCTCGCCTGGGACGAGTTTCTCTTCGCGCTGATCTTCACCTCCACCAGCAACGCCAAGACCATCCCCGTGGCGATCGCCGAGTTCACCGGCAAGTTCTCCTCCGACTTCGGTCTCATCGCCGCCGGCGGCGTTCTGGCCGCCGGCCCCCCCGTGATCCTTGCCCTGCTTTCCCAGCGCTTCATCGTCGGGGGACTGACCTCCGGCGCCGTGAAAGGTTGACCCTGCATGCTCTTTACCGACGGTATCGCCGCCCAGCCCGACGCCCTTGGCCGCAGTGCCAAGTCCGTTCGCGATGCGCTCAGTGACGTTCCCCTCCCGCGCCCGGGTGAGGTCATCGCGCTCGTTGGCATCGGCGCCAGCGAGCACGCCGCGGCCAGCGCAGCACCGGTCTGGCGTGACCATGGTCTGCGCGCATTCGCTGTGCCCGCGTCCCAGATGCAGAAGACCGCGATGCCATTCGCCGACCTCTACGTCGGCCTGAGCGAGTCCGGCCGCAGCGCCGAGACCGTGGCCGCCCTGCGCCAGCTCTCGGGCACCCGGCGCGTGGGGTTGACCAACTTCGCGGACTCGCCCCTGGTCGCGGTTGTCGAGGAGCTGATCTACCTGGACAGCGGCCCCGACAGCCCCGTCTACACCACTGGATACACGGCCACACTGCAGGCGCTTGGGCTCCTGGGCGAACACTGGTCCGGAAAGGCGACGGACTGGAGCGGGCTCCCCGAGATGGCAGCCACCGTGCTGACCGACACGGCCCCGTTCATGGCAGACCTCTCCTCGGTGCTGGCCGGTGTGCGGGTCGTCGATGTCGTCGCGTCCGGTGCATCCATCTCGACCGCGCGTGAGGGGGCGCTGATGTTGCGTGAGTCGGCGAGGCTGCTCACGGCCTCGCACGAGACATACAACTATCTGCACGGCTCGATGGAACCGCTGGATCCGCAGACCGCCTGCGTGATCATCGGCGGCGGGCGCGAGATCCGACTGGCCCTGGAGACCAGCGAACTGGGGTGTCCGACCCTGCTCATCACCACCCGCTCAGACATCGCGTCGTCAAAGACACTGACCGTCATGAGGTTGCCTCAGGCCACCTCGCCACTCGGACAGGCAGTCCTGGAGATACTTCCATTGCAACAGCTCGGTTGGGCGGTGGCTTCGGATCGTGGTCTGGCGGTCGACGGTTTCCGGTACCACCAAGACGACACGAAGCTGAGCTGAGCCGATGAGCAGCTCCATCAGCATCATCGGCAACATCCAGCTCGACGTCCTCGCCAGCCCGGTAAGCGCCCTGCCGACTCCTGGCGGCGACACTGTCATCGAGCGCATCGCAGTCCGCACTGCCGGAGCCGCAGGCAACGTCTCGTTGGCCTTGGCCGCGCTCGGTGTGCAACATCGGCTGTTCGGCACTGTGGGGGATGACGACGCCGGCCGCTGGGTGATCTCGGAGCTCGAACGCCTCGGGCTGGAGAAAGACATCAGGATCGTGCTGGGGGAGGCTACCGGGATTTCCATTGCGTTGGAGGCCCCGAACCGAGAGCGGTCATTCCTCACCGCGCACGGCGTCCTGTCGACGTACGGCATCACCGACCTCCCGTCCGACGCCTGGGAATCGGACCTTGTCCTGCTGACCGGGTACTTCTCGCTACCCGGGCTTCGCGGCGAAGGGTCGCTGAAGATCCTGCAGAATGCGAAAGCCATGGGTGCGCAGACGTTCTTCGACACCGGCTGGGACCCAGAGGAGTGGGCGGGTGACGCCACCAACGAGGTCCTCGCCATGCTGCCCCACGTCGACGTCTTCCTCCCCAACGAATCGGAAGCTTTTGCCCTCACGGGTGAGACCGATGCCGCTTCAGCAGCGGCCGCCCTGACCGACCACTGCCCCGGATGGGTGGTCGTCAAACTGGGCTCGCGCGGCCTGCTGGCCACAGGGCCCAGCGGTGCGCAACTCACCATCGACGCCCCTGCGGTGAAGGCCATCGACACAACGGGTGCCGGGGACAGCCTCGCCGCAGGGTTGCTCGCCAGCCTCGCGGACGGCCACGACGTAGCAAGCGCCCTGGCAACTGGCGTGCGGGTGGCCTCCACCGTCGTGGGACGCGACTCCCACCGCCGATACCCGACCAGACAAGAGCTGCTCTCCCTCTGAACAAGACCGTCGTCGCCGGACCTTGAGGAAGCCAGTCGGTACGCTCGCCTGTATGCGCAATCGTGAGCTCGGCAGGACCGGTCGACAGGTGTCCATCGTGGGTCTCGGGTGCTGGCAGCTCGGTGGTGACTGGGGCCACGTGGACGAGGCTGACGCAATGGGGGTGCTGCATGCGGCGGTCGACGCTGGAGTGACGTTCTTCGACACCGCGGACGTCTACGGCGATGGCCGCAGCGAGATCCTCATCGGTCGCCTCTTGGCTGAGCGTTCCGACGCGGCCCTCACCGTGGCAACCAAGATCGGTCGACGGGCAGATCCGCACGTTCCCGACGCGTTCACTCTCGATTCCTTCCGGAAATGGGCGGACCGCAGCCGGGTCAACCTTGGCGTCGAGGTGCTCGACCTCGTTCAGCTGCACTGTCCGCCGACGCCAGTGTTCTCTGACGACCGCGTCTTCGATGCCCTTGACACACTCGTGCAGGAAGATCGCATCGCTGCTTACGGCGTCTCGGTCGAGACGTGTGAAGAGGCGCTGACCGCCATCTCCCGCCCCCATGTCGCCACCGTTCAGCTCATTCTCAACGTGTTCCGACGCAAACCGCTCGAGCGGGTCCTTCCGGTGGCCCTCGAAGCCGGGGTTGGCGTGATCGCGCGCGTGCCTTTGGCCAGCGGGCTCCTGTCAGGCACGTATGACGAATCCACCACGTTCGCGCCAGGGGACCACCGCACCTACAACCGCCAGGGTGAGGCATTCGACGTCGGCGAGACCTTCAGCGGTGTGCCGTTCGAGATCGGGGTGCGTGCGGCGCGCAGCGTGGCTGCCTACGGCGTGGGCGTCCCTACGGCCCAGTTGGCACTGCGGTGGATCCTCGACCAGCCCGGCGTCAGCACGGTCATCCCGGGTGCGCGCAATGCGTCTCAGGTGAAGGGCAATGCCGCGGCCGCCGAGTTGGAGCCACTGGCGGCCGACGTCCTGGATGCTCTCCGCGCAATCTACGACGGGGAGATCCGCGAGCACGTGCATCACCGTTGGTGACACACCGCGCATACCCACGGGGGTATGGTACGCGGGTCGGAAGGTGACGTCTTCCCTGGACGTTGCCTGGGCTAACCCGGAAGGACCTTTGCCCCTGTGAAAAGTGGCATTGGGGAGCGAGGCTGGCACCGAAGGGTATGACGAGGGCAACGGCAAGAAAGAGGACATGTACCAGATACTGAGCAAAGTCGACTATTCAGATGACGTGTTCATGCAGGTCATCGAGGCTCCGGCTGTCGCCGCGGCGTGCCAGGCGGGACAGTTCATCATCCTGATGATCCACGAAGAGGGGGAGAGGATCCCGCTCACCATCGCCGATTTCGACCGCGAGGCGGGCACAATCACCATCGTGGTCCAGGCGGTCGGCACGTCGACGCGGCATCTGCAGACGCTGGGCAAGGGCGACTCGCTCACCAGCTTCATCGGTCCACTGGGCCAGCCGAGCGAGATCGAGAAGGTGGGCACGGTCGTCTGCGCCGCCGGCGGGGTCGGCGTGGCGCCGATCTATCCGATCGCCCGGGCGCTCAAGGAAGCCGGCAACAAGGTCATCTGCATCATGGCCG
>Ga0209585_10000453_pt1 | contig 15856 bp, 14 predicted proteins | sample NGEPerone_FD_185491 | JGI IMG/M metagenome (GOLD analysis project Ga0209585, IMG submission 185491) | Arctic peat soil microbial communities from the Barrow Environmental Observatory site, Barrow, Alaska, USA - NGEE Permafrost154B-one... | ecosystem: Environmental > Terrestrial > Soil >... | reverse complement strand
GGTGCGTCTCGTAGACCCGCTCCTTATACTGACGACGGGTCGTCACCACATGTATTGCTCCACCTCTGCTGGCCATGAGCACAAACTACCACATGCCGGCCCACACGTCAACCTATTTAGTGTCTACACTCATGGCCACTCACAGCGGGCTCATGCCTGCATATGCGCACATTATGGGCTGGTGGGCGGGGGTAACTTCGGACTAGAGGCTTGATGCGGGTTGTCCGCCCAGGCAGGAGGCGGGCATCGACATGAGAAGAGGGTCTCCAGCTCGGCAACCTCGTGATTGGAGCACGAGATGGACGCTTCGCTGGAGACCCTCGTCACCGCAGCCTACGTGTGCGCCTGCTCGCTGTCCATCCCTCGTTGCGGACCACGGGGCAAGGTCAGCGATCAGGAGCTGATCGCCCTGGCGGTCGCCCAGGCCGTCAGCGGCCTGGTCTCCGACCGCCAGTTCCTCGGCACGATCGGGCGCCTGCTGCCGGGCTGCTTCCCGGAGCTGCCCGGTCAGTCGCAGCTGAGCCGCCGCCTGCGACGGTTGACGCCGCAGATCACGCGCGTGCAGCTCGGCCTCGCCGAGCTCGTCGCTTGCGGCAGCCTGCGCCTCGTCGACGGCACCCTGCTTTCCTGCGCCAACTACGCCGGCTGCGCCAGCAAGAGCGAGTTCGCCGGCGAGGCCGCCTACGGCTACTGCGCCGCCAAGAGCCGCTGGTACTGGGGCGTGCGCCTGCTCCTCATCAGCGACCGCCACGGGGCGCCCCTCGGCTACGACCTGCGGCCGGCCAATGAGAACGAGCGTGAGGGCGTGTTTCAGCTGGCCGGCGCGCACCCCGGCAGCCTGCTGTTCGCCGACGCCGGTCAGCGCGGCCGTGAGCACGAGGCCAGCCTCCGGCTGGTCGGCGTCGAGCTCATCGTGCCCGACAAGCACAGGCTCGGCGAGCGCCCTCCCGCAGAGATCAGCAAGGCCCGCAGCCGCCTCGTGATCGAGTCGGTGTTCGCGACCCTCAAGGGCCAGATGCGCCTGGAGGACCATCTCGCCAAGACGCTCCCCGGCCTCGCCCAACGGATCGTGCAACGACTGCTGGCGCTGACCCTCGGCATGTTCATCAACACCCTCCTCGGGCGCCCACCGCGCGCCCTCGCCGCCTAGGATGGACGCTGAACCCGCATCAAGCCTCTAGATGATTGATTCCACGAATTCGAGCGTGCCCAAGGAAAGCAAAGCAGAGAGGCCGAAGCCGACGGTGCCTAAATCACCGTCTGCCTGGAGGCCACGATGGACGCCGACCTCGACACTCTCTGCACGGTCGTTTATTGCACAGCCGACGATCTCTTGCCAGAGGCAAGAGCCAACACCCGCAGGAAGGTCACGGACGCCGAGGTGGTCACCCTCTGCGTGGCCCAGGCGATCATGGGCATTCCTTCCGACCGGCGCTTCCTGCGCGTCGCCCGGCGCCAGCTCGGTCACCTCTTCCCGCAGCTGCCCGCCCAGGCCGGCTACTTCAAGCGGCGTCGCCGGCTCAGCGACACCATCGAATGGCTGCTCGCCCACTTCGCTGCGCAGAGTCCCGGCGCCAGTGATGGGCTGCTGCTCGTCGACTCGACGCCGGTGGAGTGCGGAAGGAGCCGCGAGACAGTCAAGCGCTCGGCGCTCGCGGACGTGGCCGACTACGGCTGGTGCGCCTCCCACTCGCGCTGGTTCTGGGGCCTGCGCCTGCACCTTCTGGCCGCCCCCGACGGCACGCCAAGGGCGCTCACCCTGGCCTCGCCGAAGCGTGACGAACGCGAGGTCGGCCTTGAGCTGCTGGGGCGCTCTTCGTGCCGCGGCGCGGTGCTCATCTGCGACAAGGGCTACGCGGGGCGTGAGTTCGCCGCGGCGGTCGCCGATCTGGGCGCCCTCGTCGTGCGCCCGGCACGCAAGGACGAGGCGGGCCACGGTCCGCACCTGGCGCCCATCCGCCAGCGCATCGAGTCGATCTTCTGGACCTGCAAGGACCTGCTCACCCTGGAGCGCCACGGGGCGCGCACCATGGCCGGGCTGCGTGAGCGCATCCTCGCGCGCTTCCTCTGCCTGGCGGTCTGCATCAGCCTCAACCACCGGCTGGGACGCCCCAGTCGTTCCCTCGTCGACTACTGCGCCTGAGGCTGTGGGCGTGGAATCAATCATCTAGAGCGGAACACGCTGCCACGAGCTCTCAATGTTCGCGATTTCGGCGCGACGGGCAGTGGCGCAGTGGACGATGCTCCCGCGATCATGAGGACTGTGCTTGCGGCTGTGTTGGCTGGCGGCAGGACGGTCTACATTCCGGCGGGTCAGTACCTGCTGCGTACGGGCGTAGTGCAGGGAGGTATCTACTCGAACATCGTTCTCGCCCCTGGGTGCCCCGTTGTTGGCGACGGCATCGGCAAGACCTTCCTCCTAGCCGGCCGAAGCGATTGTCATCCGTTCGGCGCTGTCGGTCTGCGCGACCTGTCGGTGTCCAGTCTCTCAGTCGTCAGGCAACCCGGTGCCGACCTGTCCGGCCAGGACGCGGCCAAGCTCGCTCTGTGTACCAAGGTGTTCTTCAGGGATGTCGAGAGCCGCGACCTTATGCAGGGCCCTCAGTTCTATGGCTGCACAGATGTGGTGGCCGTTGGCTGTATCTCGCGGAACTGCCTGCTGTCTGGGCTGGGCGCGGTGGATCTCGTTGACGACAGAGAGACCTGGGTGGGCACGGACCGCGTCCGCTTCGAAAGATGCCGGGTGTCAGGCACGCAGGCTCCCCACTATGGATTCCGAGTGCTTGGCGTCTCGCATGACAGCCTGGCACACGGCGTGACCCTCGTCGATTGTGTCGCCAGCGACAACGCCGGAGCCGGCATCTACGTGAAATGCGCTCAGGGCGTGCTCCTTCAGCGCTGCAGGGCCGTGAGGAACGGCCAGGACGGGATTGCCCTGCTGGGTTCGCAGACGTGCACTGTCGAGCGTTGCACGGCCCTGAACAACAACACGAGCCAGTACAGGTTCGGGTACATGGGCATCTCCGTAGGACGCAGTCCCGAACTCGTCGGCCCGTGCCTAGACAACGTTGTGCGTGCCTGCAGATCGGGCAACTCCAAGCCTCATGTCGGGCAGAGTTACGGATACTACGAGTTCGACGGGGCCTTCCACAGCACGGTCACCTTCAACGACTTCAGGGGCAACGTGACGCGGCCCGCGGAGTACCGCCCCGGGACCGTGCACTACGGCAACAAGCCTCGCGGCTAGCTAGACCGGCATATCGCCAGCCGGGAATCCCTTCCGCCGGTGTGATCTGGGCGGCGATCGCGCGGCTTGTCTCGTCGCCGTGGCTGCCTTGCAGCGCCCAGCGGCTTCGCTGCGCGGACGGGTCAGTCAGCGTTCGGCCGCTCGTCGCTGGTCGACAACGCCGGAAGCCGCTCGCCGGGGATTCCGAGGCCGATACCCAGGGAGGGCGGAGCCTGCGCGGCCCGATTTGACACGTCACGGATCGTGTCCGCCTAGCTTCTCAGTTGGCTCACCGGGGATTGCACGGTCATTTGGCGCCCATTTGCGATAGGGTCTATCCTGATGACAACCTGGCGGTGCCCAACGTTCTCATGGCGGAGGCCTCCAAGATGCAATTCGTCCCGAGCTTCTCATCCCCATCCGGACCCACGCGTCGCCGTCTGGCCAAATGGGTCGTAGGTGGGTGAATGACCTTGGCGGGAGTATTGCGAGCTGACGCGCCGATGGTGTCACTCTTGTCTCGGGGCATCGAGGCTGGTTCGCTGTGCTACAAGGTTCGCCAACAGGCCTACATTCGCAGACAGACCAAGCGAGACGTTGACGAGCGGCGCGGGCGGTTTTACGACTCCGTCTGGCGAGACGCTGCACAAGCCGTCGGATGGTCCGTCACGAACCTGGCGCCGGATCTCATGGAGATTCGCTCCGGGCGCCGGTTTCTCAGAGTCCGCAAGAATTCCACGTCGTTGGATGACGCGATTACCGAGACCATCGCTGCCGACAGGCCCGCAGTCTACAAGCTCCTTCGCGAACGCGGCATCCCCGTGCCCAGCCACGTGGTCTGCGCGGCCGGAGACTGGACGAAGGCGTGGAGTTTCGTCCGCGCGGCTGCGTGGCCATGCGTGGTGAAGCCGGCACGCGGCAGTGCCGGAGGCGTCGGCATCACAACGGGAGTTCGAACGCGAGGCAGACTCGCTCGAGCGATGGCGATGGCGGGCTCCCACTGCAGTGAGATCGTCATCGAGCAGCAAATAGCAGGTCACGTATATCGGCTTCTGTTCTTCGACGGCGAATTCCTCGACGCTGTGCTGAGACGGCCGCCTGTGGTGAAGGGCAACGGCACGTCCACCGTGCGCGAGCTGATAGACGCTGAGAATCGGCATCGCATCGACGGTGGCATCCACGCAAGTCAGTCTCTGGTCAAGATCGACTGGGAAATGAGAAACACTCTGGCAGACCAAGGATTCGGCCTGCACTATGTGCCTGCGTCAGGCAGCTTGGTGCGGCTCAAGAACGTTGTGAACGACAACCGTCGAGAAGACAACGTCGCCGTGGCCGCCTCCATGTGCGCGGAAGTCATCCAGGCGGCGGCTGCGGCGGCGGAGGCGGTCGGGGCGCGTTTGGCCGGGGTGGACATCATGACACCAGACCCTGGAGTGCCGCTCCATGCGGCCGGAGGCGTGGTCATTGAAGTCAACACCAGCCCTGGCCATTACTATCATTACTTGCGCGAGGGTGAGAGCGTGCTAGTGGCGACCATCATCCTTGAGCGCCTCGCGGCAGCTGAAACGTGACGGTGCCCCTTCCCCCAGCGATCCTCCTCGGAGGAGCGGCGGGCAACGCCCTATCCGTGGCCCGCAGCCTGGGACGTCACGGAGTCACCGTTCACCTGCTGTGCGGACCGGACTCCCTCGATGGGTACTCGAGGTATGCCCGTAAGATCGACACTCCATGGAGGCCCAGCATTCAGGATTCCTGGGCAGAGTATCTCCTCGGTCCGGCATCGGATCATCTTGAGGGCGCAGTTCTGCTTGCCTGCAGCGATGCCGGCATAGAAACCCTGATGGAGCACCGTGACGAACTAGCAGGCAGATTCATCCTCGACCTCTGCAATCCGGCCGCTCAAGGCACGCTGCTCGACAAGCTGGCCACCTATCGTGCCGCACAAGCGGCGGGCATCACAGCCCCCCGATTCTGGCCTGCGACCTGTGCCGAGGAAGTCCACGCCAACCGGCGCGACTACGTCTATCCGCTGCTCGTCAAACCTCTGTTTTCCCACTCGTTCCAAGCAGTCTTTCACGCCAAGTACTTCCGGGCACGAGATCTCGAAGAAGTCGTCGACGCGTACGAGCGAGCCGCCGCCGGCGGCGAAAAGGTGCTGTTGCTGGAGGAGATTCCGGGGTCAGACGACCAACTTTGCAGCTACTACACGTACATTGATGCTGACGGCACGCCTCTCATCGATTTCACAAAGAGAGTGATCCGAAGATTCCCGGAGGGTCAGGGCCTAGGCTGCTACCATGTTACCGACCGTCTCCCCGACCTGCGCGAACTGGGGCTGCGCCTCTTCCACTCGGTGGGCCTCGTGGGTATAGGCAACGTGGAGTTCAAGCGAGACGCCAGGGACGGCAAGCTGAAGCTCATTGAGTGCAACGCGCGTTTCACGGCTGCCAATCGATTGCTGGCGGCGAGCGCCTACGATCTCGGCCTCTTCGTCTACAATCGTCTCGTCGGTCGGCCTCAGGTTCCTCTGGCCCCGTGGGCGTACCGGACAGGCTTGCACATGTGGTCTCCGATCGACGACGCGCGCGCGTTCATCGCGCTGAGAGCTTCAGGCCTTTGACTGCTTCGGCATGGCTATCTGGCCTGGCGCACCGTCAAGTCCTGCCTTTGTTCGCGTGGTCAGATCCTCTCCCGTCGTTGGTCGCATCCACGCGATTGGCTCGGCGCGCCGTGGCCCGCGGCAGCTTCAAGCTCCGCGAGAAGCGGCCTGGGGGCGCGGGGCAATCGAAAGGGGTTACGGAGTGAGAACTGTAGGCATTCTGTATCCCGGCGAGATGGGGAGCGCCGTCGCGCGGCTGCTCACCGCGCATGGTGTGCAGACGGCGACGTGCGCTGAAGGGCGCAGCGCCCGCACCCGTTCCTTGGCACAGTCGGGTGGTGTCGCCCTGCTGCCCTCGATCGATGACGTCGTGGCGCGGGCGGACGTGGTGATCTCGCTCGTGTCTCCGAGCGGTGCGGTGGAGGTCGCCAAGGTATTCGCCGCCGCCGTCCGGAGGACTGGTCGTTGCCCGACGTTCCTCGACGCGAACTCAGTATCCCCAACCACAGTGGGGCAGGTCCAGGACCTCGCGAACGCGGTGGGATGCGAATGCGTCGATGGCGCATTCGTCGGTGGTGCGGCGGCGCTTGGGGCGACGACCACCCTCGTCTTGAGTGGTGCGCAGGCCGCTCACGCGGGATCTATGCTGGAGCCGTGTTTTCGCGTGCGCATCCTTTCGCCATCGGTGGGAGATGCCTCCGCGTTCAAGCTCTCTTTTGCTGGGTTCAACAAAGGTCTGGTCGCGCTGTATCTCGAGGCGATAGGAGTCGCACAGCGCATCGGTTGTCGGCCGGTGTTGGAGGAGAGTCTACGCGAGTTCTACCCGGGCACTGTAAAGACCATCGAACGACTCCTGCCGTCGTATCCTCGACATGCCGCGCGGAGAGCAGAGGAGATGGGCGAGCTGAGAGTGTGGATGGCCAATCTCGGTGAGGGGGGTTGGATGGCGGCCGGGACGCAAGCCGTGCTGGAGGAGTTCGCCACGCTGGAGATTCCTCTGGACACCGAGGGGACTCTCGCTCGGCTAATCGAGGAGTACTGCCTCAGGCGCGCACGGCGAGGTCGGTCCGGGGCAGATGCAGGCTCGCAGTAGCCCTGCATTGCCCGTGAACGTCTCGTTGGCTCGCGTCGCAACAGATTGGGACTCGGCCAACGACTTCTCCCAACCCTTCTGCTACGATTGACCTCGAGAGAGAAGCGCCGAAGACTCCGACGAAGTCCTCGGGGCGTCAACGAAGGAGCGGACTATGCCGACCGCAAAAGTGAACAAACCCAAAGCGGCCGAGGTCATCCCTGGCCCCGGTTTTCGCATCACGGCCTCGTTCGATCGGCTCGACGCGCAGCTCGTGCAGCGATTCGCCGAGTTCGACACGCCCGACGTCTCAGATCAGCTCAATCGGCTCTATGCACTGAAGCCGGCGATCCACTGCCTCACGGGGCAATACCACAAGTTGGTCGGCCCCGCTTGCACTGTCAGAGTCCATCCTGCAGACAACCTGATGGTGCACAAGGCTCTCGACATCGCCCAGCCGGGTGACGTCGTGGTGATTGACGCCGGGGGGACGAGCATCAACGCCACCCTCGGCAACCTCGTGTGCGCCAAAGCGCAGCATCGCGGCATCGCCGGCTTCATCATCGACGGTTACGTTCGCGACCTCCCGAAGATCGTACCGCTCGACTTCCCGGTGTTTGCGCGCGGGGCGACCATCACTGGCCCCCTGCACCACGGCCCCGGCGAGATCAATTACCCGATTTCCTGCGGCGGGGTCGTGGTGAACCCAGGCGACATCGTCGTGGCCGATGGGGCAGGCGTCGTCATCGTGCCCCGCGATCACGCGGAGGACATACTCGAGCGACTGCAGGTTTTTGCGACGAAGAACAGGGAGTACTTCGCTGCGATTCAGGAGGGCCACTTCTCCAACGACTGGGTTGGCGATGCCCTTGACGAGATCGGCTGCATGGTCACCCCGTAGGGGGCTGCGGCCGTGACGTCGACGCAGTTGCGCGCTCAACTTTGTGGACGAATCCGCTTCGGCAGTCTCCCAGACGTCCGCCAGGCTCGCGCCACCCTCGCGTCAGAGGCCGCGAACCACAACAAAGGAGCCAATCGACCTCGGCTGACGTGGCTCGGTGAGCGGCCATGTCCCTGCCTGAGGAGAACGGGAGGAGGTTGAAGCGCATGTCGCAGCCACTGAGAGTGGGCATCGTCGGCCTTGGGCACATGGGCGCCGTCCGCGCCAAGACCGTTCGAGAACACGACGCGACGGCGCTGATCTCCGGCACGGATCCGCATCCACCCGCCAAGGGCTTCGAGGACCTGCAGATCGTCCCGGACTACAGAGCCGTCCTCGATTCCGGCGTCGACGCCGTGTTCGTTTGCACGCCCAACCGCTTCACCCCCGAGGTCGTCGTGGCTGCGTTGGACGCCGGCAAGCACGTGTTCTGCGAGAAACCGCCGGGGCGCAACATGGATGACATCTCGCAGATCATGGCGGCAGAGAGACGCAACCAAGGACTGGTCCTGAAGTTCGGCTTCAATCACCGCTACCACTTCGGCATCATGGAAGCGAAGAAGATCGTGGACAGTGGCAAGTACGGCAGGATCCTCTGGGTGCGCGGTGTCTACGGAAAAGCCGCATACTCCGCGTATCCTAACGAATGGCGCAGCGATCCCGCTCTGGCCGGCGGCGGAATACTGCTCGATCAGGGCATTCACATGCTCGACTTGTTCCGCTACTTCTGCGGCGAGTTCTCGGAGATCAAGAGTATGTGCACCACCGCGGTCTCGGACGGCCCATTGGAGGACAACGCATTTGCCCTGCTGCGGAATGAGAAGGGCTGCATATCGATGCTCCACAGTTCTTCCACTCAATGGAAGCATCGCTTCATCTTGGAGATCTACATGGAGGACGGCTACGTGATTGTGGACGGGCAGCCGTCGACCAGCCGCAGCTTCCGTGACGAATGGCTCATCGAGAGCCGCAAAGGGAGAGGTTTCGCCGTCGGCAATCCGCCTGAGCAATCGACGTTCTGCAACACCGACCCATCGTGGGAACTGGAGCTGGCCGAATTCGTCGACTGCATTCGTAGCGGTCAGCCTGTCCGTAATGGCACGTCCACAGATGCCTACGAGACGATGCGCCTGGTGTTCGGCATCTACGAGGCCGATGAGGGATTCGCCAAGCGACGGGCCGCTACACTACAAGACGCTTCTGCCGAGGAGGCCGCACGATAAACGGAGTTCCGATCGCCGTCACTTCGCGCTCGTTCTCGCGCCACCCGGTCTTGCGGGCGGAGCTACTCACGGGGTACTCCGACGTGCGGTTCAACGACGAGGGATTCGCGCTCGAGGGCGAGGCGCTGATTGCCTTCGCGCAAGGGCGCCGTAAGTTGATAACTGCCCTGGAGCGGATCGACGAGGCCCTTCTGGCCGCCCTTCCGGATCTGGAGGTGATCAGCAAGTTCGGGGTGGGCACCGACATGCTCGACAAGCGGGCCATGGTCCGCCACGGCGTGCGCCTGGGATGGACGGGCGGGGTCAACAAGCGCTCGGTGAGTGAGTTGGCGATCGCCTTCATGATCTCGTTGCTGCGCCACATGCCGCTGGCAAGCCGCGACCTGTGCGAAGGCACGTGGCGGAATCGGCAAGGAAGGCAGCTCTCGGATCGCATCGTTGGCATCATCGGTTGCGGCAACATCGGCAAAGACCTGGTGCCCATCCTGCGGGCGTTCGGGTGCACGGTGCTGGCCCACGACATCCTCGACTTTCCCGAATTCTACGCGGCGCACCAAGTGGAGCCGGTGGGGCTCGAGGAATTGCTCTGCCGATCCGACATCACGAGCCTGCATGTACCGTTGGACGACAGCACCCGCAACATGCTCAGCGCCGAGAGGCTGGCGCTGCTCGAGCCAGACGCACTGCTGATCAACACGGCGCGCGGCGGCCTGGTGGACGAGGCGGCCCTTAGGGCGATGTTGATCGACGGCCGCCTCGCCGGGGCGGGCTTCGACGCGTTCGCCGCGGAGCCGCCGGAGGACTTGGAGCTGCTGCGCCTGCCCAACTTCCTTGCCACACCGCACATCGGCGGCAGCTCCGAAGAGGCGGTGCTGGCGATGGGGCGAGCCGCCATCGAGGGACTCTACAAGAACAGCTTGCCAAACGTCGACTGACGGGATCACCGATGAGGAAGAACACGTTAAAGGAGATCTGGGCACGCGGCGAGGCCGTGATCAACGGCTGGTGCTCGATACCGAGCTCCTTCTCTGCCGAGATTATGGCCCATCAGGGCTTCGACTCGATCACCATCGACATGCAGCACGGGCTGGTCGACTATCAGGTCGCTGTCACCATGCTGCAGGCGATTTCGACGACGCCGGTGATCCCGCTCACCCGAGTGCCATGGAGCGATCCCGCCCGTCTGATGAAGATCCTCGACGCCGGCTCCTATGGGGTGATCTGCCCGATGATCAACACGCCCGAGGAGGCGGAGGCGCTGGTACGCGCCTGCAAGTACCCGCCGTGGGGCTATCGCAGTTTCGGCCCCATCCGGGCGAAGTACTACGGCGGGGGGGGTACGCATGGCGGCGGCGACTACCACGACTTCGCTGACGACGAGACGCTGGTCATCCCGCAGATCGAGACGCGTGAGGCCATCCGCAACCTCGACCGGATCCTCGAGGTGCCGGGCATCGCAGCGATCTACATCGGCCCGTCGGACCTCTCCATGGCGCTGGGCAAGGAGCCGCGGAAGGGCCAGAGCGATCCCGAGGTGGTCGAGGCGCGGCAGACCATCCTGGAGGCCGCCAAGCGTCACGGCATCCCCGCCGGCATCCACACCAACTCTACTGATGTGGCCGTGGCGATGATCAGGGAGGGGTTCCAGTTGACGTCCCTGCAGAGCGATGACCGCTTCCTCATGGCGATGGCGAAGCAGGAAGTAGACGCAGTGAGGACCGGCCTGCGGCGCGTCGATTGATGGAGGTTTGCGATGACCTTTCCAGACAAGAGATACCCCGATACCGGGGTCTACGCGGATGCCTACTTCGGACAGATCGAAGAGGCAGCGGCCTCGGTCGATCGGGTGAAGTTGCAGGAGGCGGCCACGATCCTGACCAGGGTCCATCTTGACGGTGGCATGGTCTACTCGTGCGGAAACGGAGGATCGGCGGCCATCGCCAATCACCTGGTGTGCGATCACTGCAAGCTTGTACAGACGGACACGGATCTCAGCCCACGCATCTACTCACTGAGCTCGACGATCGAGATCATTACGGCCATTGGCAACGACGTGTCTTTCGACGACGTGTTCGTCTATCAACTTCGCTCTTTGGCCAAGGCGCGCGATGCGCTGATCACGATCAGCTCATCCGGGGACTCCGAGAACATCGTGCGCGCCGCCGGCTGGGCCAAGGAGAACGGCCTTGGGGTGATATCGATGACCGGCTTCGCTGGTGGCCGATCAGCTCGTATTGCGGACGTCAACCTGCACGTGGCCGCCGACAACTACGGAGTAGTCGAAGACGTTCACCAGTCGCTCATGCACATCCTCGCCCAGTATATTCGCCAGGCACATATGGACGAGGAGATCATCAAGCAGAGGAAGTTCTAGTCTGTACTGACTCCGACATGTGGCGACACATCCCGTCTGTCAGCGATACATCCTAGCGGCTCCCAGGACCTCGCCAGTATGCGCCCGCGTGTCAGACGCCCGGTGCGGGCACGGTGGTGGTTGTAGCAGACGAGGCAACGCTCGAGTATCCTGCTCCCCTGATTCGTGCAGCCACCGACAGACGTGTTCATGGTGAGCGCAGAGAAGGTGGCAGTCATGACCGATGTCCCCGACGAGGCGCAGCGCGGGACGGCCAAGCGCAAAGCGGCGGCGGCGCTCAGCATCGTCAAGGGTGAGACCTCGGCTCCCGAAGCGGCCCGTAAGCACGGCGTCATGATCGCCGAGATCGAGCGTTGGTCCGAGCAGTTCTTCGCCGCCGGCGCGAACGCCGATCCCCTGCCGCGTCTGGCGCTGGAACGAAGCGAGGATCTCGTCCTCGCCAGGTGAGAGATCGACGCACAACGTGCCCCATGTGGCCAGGCTCCTTCGCCGCATGAAACCGTGCCGCTCGAGGGAAGTCTCAACGTCGTCGCCGCCTTCTCCGAGGGGCACCGGCGGCGCGATACGGAGGCGTGCCGCATCGTGGCCGAGAGTGGGCACCAGCCAATCCAACCATTCATCGAAGACGTCAGTTTCGAGGAAGGTGGGGCCCCTTTTTGAACTCCCAGAAGGCGCGGCCCGGGATCGGCAGTTGCTGCCGCACGCCAAGGGGCGTCAAGCAGACCTCGCCGTCTCGCTCTGCCGAGAAAAAGAGCGGCCGCCGGGCCGCCTCCCCGAGCCGGAACGCTCGGTCTCCGCCCACCGCGGGTCCGCCGTGTAATGAGCCCATGTGACACGGTCGATGTGCTGCTGCCACTGTTCGAGAAGCTCGCCGTCAAGCCACATCGCAAAGAACGATCTCATCTCGCCTCGCTTCCCGCCTCTCTCCCCTCCTTCATCGCCACGCTGCGGCCTCGGCTTTAGCCTTTTCGGCCGCCGTGCCCCTGTTCCCTGCAGGCGAGTCTCACGAGCGGCGCGCTTCGAGTTTCGAGATGGTGAAGCGGTACTTTCCGGAGTCGCTTGGCGCGATATCGTCGACGAACTCGAAGGCGACCGCGCACTCATCGCCCATCGCGAGGCGCACCTTGCGCACGATCTCATCCATCCCCGCCGCCTTGGCGTCGTCGAACTCGGGGAGGTCGGTTCTGAGCACGATGCGGGCGCGGATCAGGTCCGGCGCTTCCTGGATCACCTGGAACTTGGCGACCCAGTCCTGCAGGAAGAACACATAGTTGAAGTACTCGCCGGCGACCAGCGTGCCGTCAGCGGTCACGAAGGTGTCGGAGATCCGTCCTGTGATCGAGCGCAAGAGGGGCCAAACGCGTCCGCAGCTGCACGGAGCTTCCGCCCAGGCGCCGAGGTCGCCGATGCGATACCTGATCAGCGGCATGGCATAGTTGATGAGCGAAGTGACGACGATCTCGCCGGTCTCGCCCGGATCAGCGGGACTGCCATCCTCGCGCAGCACTTCGACAAGCACGCTCTGAAGCGGCACATGCAGACCCTCGTGGCGATCGCACTCCGTAGCGATGCCGGCGACTTCGCGTGATCCGTACTGGTCGAAGATCCCCGTCCGGAAGATCCTCTGGAGAAGCTGACGCATGTGAGGCTGAAGGCTCCCGGCGGCGGTGGCGACGGTCTTAGGCGAGTGGACGGCGAGGTCGTTCCTCTCGATGAACCTCGCGAGTTCCACGATGCTCTCTACGTAGGCGATGATGTGGTCAGGACGGTACCGGTTGATGAGTTCCACATAGGAGTGCATGAGGTCGGGGGTCAGACGAAAGCTGTTGACCCGGACCTCGTTGCGCATCCATTGGCCCAGGCGCGCCCGCAGCGTCTCCCGGCCTGCGACAAGGTCGCGCACCGAACCCCAGAGGTAGAGCCCCTTCTCGCCGGGTCGCCGGCAGGCGATGGCACCGCCGACACGGGACATTGCGCGCACCCAGTCTGCATAGTCGCTGTCGTGGATAAGTCGAACGGGCTCTCCGGTCGAGCCGCCCGTCGAATCGTAGTCCCACTTCCTTGTGCTGAGGTCGTCAGAGGTTAGCTCGTCGAAGCGCGCGCGAGCGGTCTCCTTGTCGAGCAGGGGAATCTGAGCGAATCGGTCGACGAGAACGCGACCAGAACCCTCGCAGACACCCGCCTGAGTGAGGATCTCGCGGTAGTACGACACGTGTTGGGCGGCATGCTGGAGAAGCGCGCTTAGTCGCCGGTCCTGGTCGGCGCGTGATGCCGACGGATCGAGCCATTGGCCTGTTCGCAACTCATTGACATGCCTCCGCGTGGACCCGCGTGAGTTGGTGATCAGTCTCTCTAGTCTGGACTTGAGCATTGGTCTCACCCCCTCGTTGTCATAGCTTTGGCAGATGTTCCGCACAGGCACACGGAATCGCCCGGCATGCGGAGTGTCGACACTGTTTGTCAGCCAGGCGCCTGTTGGGCCTGTCCGACAGCTGGCGCCGCGGCGTGGTCGTCGAGCATAGCCGTGATTCTCTCGACAGAGGCGACTGGACCGCCAGACCCAGCACGTAGGCTGTCACGCCGTCGGTCAAGTAGCGGTCTATCTCGCCGACGTGCGTAGTCACGACGGGACGAGCGGGCGCGAGGTACTCACCGATCTTGCTGGGGAACCTCGCCCGTGATCGGTCGTCGGCAAACAAAGGGATCAGGAGCGCCCTCGACTGCGCATAGAGCTCCAGCAGCCTGTCTCGGCCTACGTAGCTGACAGGTACGACTCGCTCGTCCAGGATCGATGATCGGGGGCCCAGCGGCCCTCCGCCGGTCGCGGCTGCCTCGGGGTAAAGGCCGGTCACGAGCAGCTTGCACTCCGGGTGTCGCTGCCACACGTGGCGCATAGCAGCCAGGATGAAAGCCAGCGCGGTGTTGTTGCCCGGTGAGGCTGCGTATACGAGCAGTAGATCCTCCTGGCCATACGCCGCCGATACTTGCTCGCCGACATCGACGACGATAGGGATTTCCACGACGCCAACGGACCTCCCGACGCGTTTTGCCTCCATCGAGGCCCACGATAGCAGCCAGGCGGAAATAGCCACCGCACCAGAGGCGCCGTCGAGCAGGGATGCGTGCTTTGCAACGACTCCCGGCAGAGGACTCGCGGCCCAGGGTCGCTCGTTCAGCTCGACCATGACCGGCACGCCGATACAGCTGGGGAACTGCACCAGGAGCCATGGACCCATCCGCCAGGACGCGGCACCCGACCAGAGGTACACACAGTCGAGGTGACCCGACCGTTTAGGGCGAGCGAGTCTCAGGAGTACGGTGGCAAAGCCGCGCGCCTCACGGTAGCGCCGGCCGACGAAGGAATCGGGCCGGACCGTCGAGCCGCACGTGTATTCGTAGGAGATGCCAGCGAACGTGCCTCGCACGTTCTCGTTACGAACGGACCCTGGCCGCTCGCTGACTCGCCTGTAAAGCACCGTGATACCTGCGTTCTGCTCGACCAACGAGCGGCTGAGATGAAGTACCCGGTTCGTGTTGGCCATTCCTAGCGGGAACCCAAAGGAGCGCATGACGAACACAACCTGCAGGCGCCGGTCGGGAGTCGCAACCGCTTCGAGTTGCTGGGCAGGGTGCGATGTCCGTTCTCCAGGGTCAAGCACGACAGGGTTCATGCTCCCAGCCAACGTCCGCTGATTCCACCATGGCCTCACGCCTCATACCGAAAGACCCCCTTTCATGCCGTGAACGTCCCTCGCCGGGGGCGACATACCCGCGATGACGTCATGGCGACCCCTCGTCGGCCGCAGAGCGCAGCGTGCGCACGACCTTCGCGGGCTGGCCTGACGCAAGCACGCCGGCAGGCAGCGATTTGGCACGATGCCGCCGCCGGCCAACACCGACCCCCGGCCGATCGTAACCCGTTTGAGCACGACGACCCCAAGGCCCAGCCAGACGGCATCCTCTATGTGCACAGGTGCATGCTTGGCCGTCTCAGGGCTGCCCCTTGGGCGGTCGGCGTTGTGCCAGTCGGTGTCCATGATGGTCACGTTCGCGCCACAGGAGAATCCCCGGCCCAGCACGACACGCTCGGCCGCTGCGATGACCGTCCCGCTAAGAACTCGTTTCACAATGACGCCCTCAACCGACGAAAGCAGATGACGCAGCAGGCGAGGGACATAAACGCCTCGTGGATGTCGGCGCGACGGTCGTAGCGCACCAGCAGACGGCGGAAGCCGTGCAGCCAGGCGATGCTGCGCTCGACCACCCAGCGCTGGCGACCGAGGCCGGAGCCGTGCTCGCTGCCCCGTCGGCCGATCAGTGGCGTGATGCCGCGTGCCCGCAACCGCCGGCGGTAACAGTCGTGGTCGTAGCCGCGGTCGGCGAGCAGGCGGCCGGGCCCCCTGAGCGGGTGCCCGACGCAGC
>Ga0209585_10000452_pt1 | contig 15883 bp, 10 predicted proteins | sample NGEPerone_FD_185491 | JGI IMG/M metagenome (GOLD analysis project Ga0209585, IMG submission 185491) | Arctic peat soil microbial communities from the Barrow Environmental Observatory site, Barrow, Alaska, USA - NGEE Permafrost154B-one... | ecosystem: Environmental > Terrestrial > Soil >... | reverse complement strand
AAATTAAGCAATGCTCAAACGAGTATTGAATATTTGCTCGTATCAAATCCTGACTCTTCTAAAAAAGGAACTATCTATTACTGGCTAATCAATTAAGTGTAGTTCAATCGACAAAATGAAGTTACGATCTCTAAATTTCTGATAAAACACTTTCAGAAACCTTTCCAACATTTTCCGTTCTACTGTTTTCTTTGAGAACAGGGAGTAAGATATCTGATTTTGTCGATTCCAATTTAATCCTATTCCCTTTAAATATTGTACGCCAGATAATTTTGAAGTCCCAGAGTAAAGACCAGTTATCGACATAGAACATATCGTATTCGACTCTCTTCTCCATTTTCCACAATTCTTCGGTTTCTCCGACAAAGCCATTGATCTGGGCCCACCCGGTTATACCTGGCTTAACATAGTGGCGGATCAGGTAAAGCTTAATCAATTCAGAATATTGCTCAGTATGTTTTAACATATGAGGACGCGGGCCAATTACCGACATTTGTCCTAAGAAAACATTAAAGAATTGAGGGAATTCATCGATATGCGAACTTCTAAGAAACTGGCCGACTGACGTGATCCGATTATCATTCGCAGAAGCTTGCCTGATGTCCGAAAGACAATTTGGCCGCATGGTCCGAAATTTTAAACAACTGAAGGTCTTGTTATTGAACCCGGTTCTCATCTGACGAAAGAATACCGGCCCTTTCGAATCCAGTTTAATAATCAAGGCTACAATTGGCAGTAGCCAGGCGAATACAAAAAGAATAAAACATGACGAGAAGATGATATCAAAAATTCTTTTTTGAATCCTTGCCCCTACATAATCGCGTGGGGTTTTATGAGGATTTAGAAGTTCTATTTCGGAGTCAGTTACGAAATTTTGTTGCAGCTTAAAAGGATGGTTATGATCCATTACAAATCGTAATCTCAACCCATATTTATCACATATAGAAATAAGCAATTGATTATATGTCAGATCATCTTTACCCGGAATTGCAAAGACCATATTAATCTGGTATTTGCAAATAAGTTCCTCCAGGTTTTGCACGGTTCCAAGAACATCGTGGTCGATTTCCTCATTATCACGAACAATAAACCCAAGAAATTTATATCCGAGCGCAGGATTATTCTCAAGAACCTTGCGCAAATAGGAAGCCTTTTCACCGGTCGATATAATTACAGCACGAATCGTATTTAACCCTTTTTTTCGTTTGTGTTTTAAGTATTTATAGATAAGAAAATAGGCCCATATGGTTATGAGATAGAAAAAAGCAACAAATTCCACAAAGAAATGGTGCGCGGAATATTCCACAAGGAACGGGAAGCTGGTCATAGAGGCGATAACAATATAAATCAGCATCCTTTTTGTGATTCTGTAGATCCGATTTGAAAATCCTTTTTTCAGAAAAATGCATTTCCCCCTTAACAAATAATATGCTAGGATCCAGCTAATATTGAAATGAAGGAAATACAACAGATGTTCCGGAAATACATTTGGAAAGGCATCAAGACGGTATACATGGAAAACGACAAAACAGCTATTCAGGATCAACAGATCAGCTAACAAATAGATCGTAAATAATTCCTTTTCGAACGATTTCATAATATGTCTGTGAGAGGGTTAAGTAAAAACGATGATATGATTGTATTTCCCTGTCATTACAAGCTTAACGAATCCAGAAGCATTCATCATCAGGACTGTCATTGCGAGCGAAGCGAATCCAGGAGCATTCATCATCAGGAATGTCATTGCGAACGAAGCGAAGCAATCTCATCCTATTGAGCAGTGTCCCGGAATCATGTTTTTGAAATGAACAGACTTAAGGACTGTCATTGCGAGGAACGACGCCAGGAGGGACAAAGCAATCTCATTCTCTTCAGCAGTGTCCAATGATTTTTTTTGAAAGTGCATCAAACTTTAGGATTGCTTCGTTCCGCCAGGAAACTCTGCAAATGAACAAATCTCTGCCAGGCTTCTCTCGCAATGACAGCTCCGGAAGTTTAATCCAAATCTTCAAACAAATCCCGCCATTCCTGGTTGAATGCATTGATTAAATCCAATTTCTTTTGACGTGAACCTGCTTTGATCTGTTTTTCCCAGACAATTGCCTCCCCAATATCGAAAAAAGCCTCGTAGTATACCAGTTCTTCAGCGTTATATTTTGCTGTAAACGAATGGGGATACATCTTGTTTTTATGTTCCCATATCCGTTTTCGTAACGCAGACGTTACTCCGGTATAAAGCACCGTATGGTTTTCATTGGTTACGATGTAGGTATTATAGGTTTTGAATTCCATATGGGTCTGTCATTGCGAGAAGCGTTCATCACCAAGACTGTCATTGCGAGGAGCGTGTATTATTTCCTTCTTAGTCCAATCAAAATGCGACGAAGCAATCCCCCCGAGGAATGTCAATGCTACCAAACTGTCATAACAAGGAGGTACGACGAAGCAATCTCAACTTAGGAAGCAGGGTTCAAAAAACATCGGACCCGGCATCCGTACGGGGGATTGCTTCGCTTCACTCGCAATGACAGCTTGGTCGTAGAACCTCCTCTTCAGAACTGTCACTGCGAAATTAGCTTTCGGAACGCTAAAATAGTATCCGTGAAAGAAATCAGGGCTGCTGAGAATTCCATGTTTTAAATATCCTTAAATGTGCGTGCTTTAGCATAAGAATTCTAAGAAAAACAAAAGAATTCAGGTATAACAATGGTGAATATTCCGATTTATACTTTTTCAAAACGCATATATTCAGACATGTATAGTATAACCTGCACATATTATTTTATAGCTATCGATGCATTAGCTAGCCGTTAATGCTCAATAAAAATTATTTCTGTTTGTAAAATTATCAACTCTTTATCTTCAAATAATCGTAAAATAAACATACACCACGTAAATTTATTATCCTATATGCAATTTATTTTACAGAGAAGCATTATATTTGGCGCCAGGAACAATATTCAGGTCGGGTCTTTATAACCCGGAAACAAAATAAATAACAGAAAAGCTAAACCACGTTAAAATTATCTTTTAGCCGGCATATAAAGCAAAGAACACAATAACAGATCACAATATGAAACGAACATGCTTTCAGAAAAGCGTAAAAACCAATGGAAATATGACATGTGAGTTTCATACGACCTTTAAGAATACATTTATTTACGTATGAAACGAGCATGGTTAGACAAACACAAAATTGGATGTTTAAATTTTTTATGCGAGTTCCACACCGGTGGTGATGTCAAAAAAGTGATGCTGCTAATACGAATTGAATATTAATGTCTTACAAAAATTTGAACGTGTGAAATTATTACTATTACTTACATTTTTCTTTCTTTGCACGTCAGTCTCTGCAACAGATTATTATATAAGCGCATCCGGAAATGATACAAATACTGGACTTTCAACTTCTATATCATGGAAGACAATAGCAAAGGTCAATTCTGCATTTGCTAATATGAAACCGGGCGACCAAATATTATTTAACCGAGGTGATACATTTTATGGTTCTTTGGTAATTTCTAAATCTGGTGCTTCAGGTTCTCCAATTACTATTGGGGCCTTTGGAAGTGGCAACAACCCTATATTTAGCGGACTTGTAACACTAACATCATGGACTGATAATGGGAATGGCATTTTTTATTCGACACTTGACGTGCCAAGATTAAACATAGTTACACTAAACGGAATCATAAAAGAAATGGGTAGATTTCCAAATACAGGTTTTTTAAACTACGAATCCCATAATGCAAATCTTTCTATAACGGACAATCAATTAACCGGAACTCCAAACTGGACAGGAGCAGAAATAGGTATAAGAAAGTACCGTTGGATAATTGACAGACACACAGTAACCAACCACACTAATAATACATTAACATATAGCTCGAATACAAATTATGGTAATGCTACGTTTTATAACCCGGTAGATGGCAATGGATATTTTTTACAAAATCATATTGGTTGTCTTGAGGATTTAGGTGATTGGTGTTATAATGTAGCTGAAAAAAGAATTTATATGCACTTTGGAGGTGGTATTCCTTCAAATTACGTGATTAAAGCTGGCAATGTTCAAACAGGAATAGCAATTAACTCAAAGTCTTATATTGATTTTATAAACATTGATTTTGAGGGCGCAAACATTGATGGAATTAGTATCATTGGTAGTAATCATATTAATGCCACTAACTGTAATCTAATAAATCAGGGAAGCAATGGACTATATGGAATTAATTCTGATTATATTACTATAATAGGAGGTAGTATTAACAATGCATTAAATAACGGAATATTTTTTGAATGGAATGTTAATGATGTAACCATTGACGGATTAACTCTAACGAACGCAGGTAATATATTAGGGGCAAGTAAATCGGGTGATGCTACTGCAACCGGAATATATATAGCAGGAAACGATCTCGCTGTAAAAAATTGCAATGTGTCCAATATTGGATATAATGCAATCTCTTTTAACGGGGATAACGCATTAGTTGAAAATAATATAGTTAGTAATTTTTGCACCTTAAAAGATGATGGAGGTGGAATTTATACCTACAATGGAACTGGCGCAGTTATAAGAAACAACATCATCTTAAACGCAATTGGTGCTTATGTCGGTTCGGAATCGGCTTACTGGGAACCGTTTGGCAAATGTGCCGGAATTTATCTTGATAATGGCGTAAGTAATCACAATGCCACAGTAAGCGGAAACACCGTTGCAAACGGAGATTTTACGGGAATCTTTATAAATAACAACGGGGGAAACTCCCTATTAAACAATACTGTTTATAACTTTAAACAGTATCAATTGCTTATATATGGTTATACGGCAGGTAATATCAGGAACACAACCATATCGGGTAATCAGTTTATTTCAAAAACATCAACGCAAAAGGTTTTATACAACCAGTTATTTTTAAATGAGAATCCATCGCTGTTTGGAACTATTAACAATAATTACTACGCCTGTCCAATTGACGATAATCTAACTATTCAAACATCAATTAATGGAAACACTATTATAAATCGAACATTGGCTCAATGGCAAAGCTATTCAGGTCAGGACGCCAGTTCACATAAGTCACCTATTGCTATTAACGATACATCAAGTATTTCTTTTTATTATAACGAAACAAAAATCAATAAGACTATAGTTTTAGCAGTTCCGATGGTAGATATTAAAGGTGTGAAATATTATAATAGTTTTGAATCATTGCCCTTTACCTCTGCAGTATTGATGGTTGATCCTAATCCAGAACTACCTGTATTACCAATTTTTAATAGTTTCGCAATCGAAAACGTAGCTCCTTCGCTGATTGAAATAACTTATAACCTGAGTCTGGCAAATATCGTACCCGCCACATCAGCATTTTCGGTTCTTGTAAATTCTGCCGCAAGAGCAGTGAATGCTGTTGCAATCTCTGGAACGAAAGTTCAGTTAACCCTTGCCAACCCAATCGCTTTTGGTGATGTTGTTACCGTAGCTTATACTAAACCTGCTGTGAGTCCGTTACAAACAACTTCGGCAGGACTGGCTACTTCGGTCACCGCACAGGCTGTGACCAATAATATCAGCGCACCGGTTCCGGTATGTGTCAGCGCTGCTGTCGGGAATACAGCTCCTTCGCTGGTAGAAATCACTTATAACCTGAGCCTTGCCAATATCGTACCTGCCACATCTGCATTTACAGTCCTGGTAAATTCTGCCGCAAGAACAGTGAGTGCTGTTGCAATCTCAGGAACTAAAGTTCAGTTAACACTTGCCGGCGCGATCGCTTATGGCGATGTTGTTACCTTAGCTTATACGAAGCCCGCCGTGAGTCCGTTGCAAACGACTTCGGCCGGACTGGCTGCATCTGTCACCGCCCAGGCAGTAACTAATAATATCAGCGCTCCCGTTCCGGTATATGTCAGCGCTGCTGTTGGGAATACAGCCCCTTCACTAATCGAAATGACTTATAACCTGAGCCTGGCCAATATCTTGCCCGCCACATCTGCATTTACAGTCCTGGTAAATTTTGCTGCAAGAACAGTAAGTGCTGTTACAATCTCGGGAACTAATGTTCAGTTAACCCTTGCCAGTACAATCGCTTTTGGTGATGTTGTTACCGTGGCTTATACGAAGCCTGCCGTGAGTCCTCTACAAACAACTTCGGCCGGACTGGCTGCATCTGTCACCGCCCAGACTGTGACCAATAGCACCAATCCTAAAGGTATTAATGGATCACACTTTGTTCCGGTTTGGCAAGGTGAAAACGGAACAAATCATATGAACCTGATCGTTGTATCAGCAACGTTGGAAAACCTTCCTTTATCTGTTGATGACGAAATTGCAGTATTCAGCGGTTCAAAATGTGTGGGCTCCATGATATTAACCAAATCCATTAACGCTGCGATTAATAGTACATTTCTTGCAATCCCCGCGTCCCAGGACGATGGGTCGAACAATGGCTTTATTAGTAATGATTCAATTATATTTAAGATTTGGGATCATACAAATCAGCGTGAAATGGGAACGAATGTTGTTAACTACAAGAACGACATTCCAACATGGCTTACCAGTGGAAAATATTCTGCCGGAGCTACTTCTGTCGTTGAAATTGCAACTTTTACTGAAAATATACAAACCATTGCATTGTTGCAAGGTTATAACCTGATCTCAACCTATAAATCCCCTGATGATCCGAATGTAAGTACTGTCGCAAAACAACTGATGGATCAGGGTGAACTGATCAAAGTACAGGATGAAGCGGGTAATTCGTTCGAGAACTGGGGTAGCTTTGGAGGTTGGATCAATAAAATTGGGTCCTTCGAAAGCACCGAAGGGTACAAGATCAAGGTAGCGAATAATTGCACGCTTCGGGTTACTGGCAGACCCATTGTCCTGCCGCTTGATATCCCCCTGCAGTCAGGATGGAATATCATTTCATTTCCCCGTACCGATTTGGTGGATGCCATGGATATTATTCAATCACTGATAGATCAAAATAAATTGATTAAAGTCCAGGATGAAGCTGGAAATTCAATCGAGAACTGGGGAATATTTGGAGGATGGAAAAATGCAATTGGCAATTTTATCCCCGGGAAAGCGTACAAAGTAAAATCGAATGCGGATGCAGTTATTACCATTCACGAGAATTACCTTAAATCAGCTACAATTCCTTTCACAGCAGCTAAAGCTGAATATTTTTTAACGAAAATTGAAGGCAATGGAACGGATCATATGAATATTAACATCGTTGGTTTGCAGGAAGCCGGATTATCCATTGGGGATGAGTTGGCCGCTTTTGATGGCGATGTTTGTGTCGGATCCCTGAAAATTACAAAAAATAATATGATTGACGGAACGGCAGGTTTAGTTGCTTCTGCTTTGACTGACGCTCAAAAACCGGATGGGTTTAAAGAAGGGAGCATCATCCGTATAGTAGCATGGAATAAGTCGACCAATAAAGAATTTCAGGTTCAAACAGAACTATTAAACGGACAACTGAATTATCAAAAAGAAGCAAGTGTGCTTGTCAGAATGAAAGCGTTAACTCCTGATGCCAAAATCATTGATGATCGTATCAAAACTGAAGTATATCCAAATCCTTGCAACGGCAACTTTACAGTTCGATTATCCGCGATCCCTGAAACCGGAGGCCGGATTGAGATTCTGGATATTTCCGGCAGAAATATCCTGTCAAGGGGCATCTTGGAAACCGCAGAAGAATTTAACCTGGATCATCAGCAACCGGGGATCTACATCGTAAAAACAAAAATTGGTTCGACTCAAACGAATCATAAACTAATCATCTATTAGCGGAGTCGTTTTAATTCGAAAAACAAAAAATTCATACACGTGGCATTCGTTTTCATAACGCAGATGTCACGTCTGTGTTATTTTCTTTGATTGTCATTGCGAGAACCGTTCATTACCAGGACTGTCTTTGCGAGAAGCGTTCATCCTCAGGATTGTCATTGCGAGGAGCTAGTATTATTTCCTTCTTAGTACAATCAAAATGCGACGAAGCAATCTCAACTTCTTAAGCAGGGTTCAAAAAACATCGGACCCGGCATCCGTACGGGGGGATTGCTTCGCTTCGCTCGCAATGACAGCTCATAAAAGTGATGATTGCTCTGAGAGCAGAATTGTGCGCTCCTGAGATTAATCCAAATCATCAAACAAGTCATGCCATTGAGGATTAAAAGCATTGATTAAATCCAATTTCTTTTGACGTGAACCCGCTTTGATCTGTTTTTCCCGGACGATTGCCTCCCCAATATCGAAAAAAGCCTCGTAGTATACCAGTTCGTCAGCGTTATATTTTGCTGTAAACGAATGGGGATACATCTTGCTTTTATGTTCCCATATCCTTTTTCGTAACGCAGACGTTACTCCAGTATAAAGCACTGTATGGTTTTTGTTGGTTACGATGTAGGTATGATAGGTTTTGAATTCCATGAGGGTCTGTCATTGCGAGGAACGTTCATTCTCAGGTCTGTCATTGCGAGGAACGTTCATCATCAAGACTGTCATTGCAAGTAGCGTACATCCACAGTATTGTCATTGCGAGAAGCGTGTATTATTGTCTCCTTAGCACAATCAAAATGCGACGAAGCAATCCCCCCGAGGAATGTCAATGCTACCAAACTGTCATTACAAGGAGGCACGGAGAAGCAATCTCAATCTTAGGAAACTTTCCCAAATACTCAATCGTCTCTTTAGACCGCAATGCACCCGCTGCGAGCACTTGTATCGCAATAGGTCTAAATTGCTTTTCGTTAAGATACTTATCGTAGGTATACATCCCTACTCTCTTGTGGAAACCAATTTATTGATCGAACTGCAGATGATAAAGTTTTCAATACCTATGGAATTCAGCGCATCAAGTTTATGAGAATCTTAGGGTGATACTGCTTGGTTCTGCAATGAAGTTTCTTTATTGTTCCTCGAACTTATTCTATATTTCTCTCTGATTACAGCCCAAATAAATTTTGTATTTCCAATTAGATAACGTTTCCACATTCGCCGGGGTTCTTGCACAAAACGGTAGAACCATTCCATTCCAATTTTTTGCATCCAATCAGGTGCTCTTTTAAAAATGCCAGCTTTAATATCAAAAACTCCACCAACTCCAAAACATAGCGGTACATCCATGAAATTTAGATAGTTCCTGATAAAAAATTCCTTCTTAGGAGATGGAATACCTAAAAAAAGCATATCCGCATTTGATGCTTTAATCATTTCTGCAATTTCAATTTCATTCTCCTGATTAAAATATCCGTTATGAAATCCAACAATTTTAAGATTAGAATACTCATTTTGAAGTTTTATTATCATTTTATTGATAACTTCTTCCTGGGCACCCAAAAAATAAATCTTATACCCTTTTGAATTTGCTCGTTCAAGTAAAATGTCAAATATATCAGGGCAGGCAGCTCTTTCCTTTATCTTAAATCCCAATAAGCGTAATCCAATAACAACAGAAATCCCATCAATATTAACAATATGCGATTCATTAATGGCTTTTTGTAAAGATTTATCATTTTGGGAACTAACAATTGTTTCAGCATTCACCCCTGTTATCTGCATGGGATATCTATTACTAGCAAAATTATCTTCCACAATATCAACTATCTGGTTGATTGTAAATGTATCTATTTTAATATTCCAAATATGAATGGCCATGATAAAATATTCTTAATTTTTATTAGATCAGTATAGGAAGGTTAAAGAATTTCGTTTTTTTTTTATATTCTTCAGTAAAATTCTTCTGATCAAAGCTAAATTTGAACTTTCTATATTTTTTGCAATTTTCAGACTATAATTTTCAGGTCCAATTTGTGGTCTTCTAAGGACAAAATTATTTGATCCTTTCATTTTTCACTCGATTATATATCTGTTTTGCATTTTTTAAGCCATTTTTCTTATCAATTGCTAGTATCTGAAAATATTGCATGTCAGGTTAATTAAATCGAAGAGGATGCATGTTGCCCTGAGTAATACAATCGGCCCAATAGAAAATCCTTTCATAATCTTTTAATAAAGCCAAAAATGTGTTCAACTCGCGCACTTGTTTTGGATTCGATCCTGATATTTGCTTGTTGTTGTGTAGTTAAGGGAGTATTACGATATCCTTTTTCATATAATTTATTTATCATTTTACTATCTGTTATTGTCTGATCTTGATTGACTCCTGTGTAAGCACTATCAGCATAAAGAAACTGATTTTCATCTTCTTCCGTAAGCTGTATTTCCAGAACCTTTGAATCGCATATTGAAGTATCGGAAACCATATAAGTGTCTATTAAATTGCTTCCCCCCTCCAATCTTGGTGGGATTTATATACCCATAATAATCGTCTTTATTCTTCTGAGTCCAACTAGCATCAATATCGTTAAGGCTTTTCTTATGTGGAGGATTATCGTTCCAAAGTTCATCACCGCTATTCTTTAATCATCTTTTTTCATCCCTATTGTTGCGTCGAATTGGAACTCCGGCAAAAATGCCATCTATTATTTGACCATAGTTAAATATCAGATTTTTGTCCCTCAAGTAAATACGGAACCTGATGAACAAATCTTCGGTGATCCCTATTTATGTGTGTTTCACGCAAAAAGCCCAAATGATTTTTTCATCAGGAACTTTATCACCGCATTCCAGCCCAGAAATTTTTTGAAACCCATTCTGTCAATGATTTGATATACTATTTGCTAATCTTCTATACTGTAATAACACTTATTCAACATGATCTTTAACATTAACTCAACATCAAATGGTTTCGCTCCAGCATTATTCTTTTCATTTGTATATAATAACTTCTCTTCCAAGATTGGCCTAAAAAAACTAAATATCAACCACTTTACTAATTGCTTCCAATAGATTTCCCATCTCAGTAAACTATTAATTCGCAAACTGTTTGTCGAATAGACCTATTTTACCAATGGGTTTAAACTTTCTTGACATTACTTGATGGTTATCGGGTTTTTCAACAGTCCAATACAACATATTTGATTGATATACTAACACTTAAATCATAGGACCTCCCTTAATTGGTGCCTAATATAGATTGGAAAGTGTTATACATATTATCTTCAAAGTGTCTCAGTGTATAATTATTCATAAACCTTTCATATCCTTTCTTTCCCATTTCTATCCTCAAATATTTATCTTTCAATAATATGGCTATTTTTTCTGAAAGCATTTGTGCATTTTGAGTTTCTACTAAAAACCCAGTTTCATTATCTATAACAATATCAGGTATGCTCCCCTCAAATGTAGATATTACTGGCAAATTATATTGCATTGCCTCCAGATTGACAAGACCAAAAACATCATTATAAGTTGGAAAAACAAAAATATCTGTTTTTTGAAACTCTAAATATTTATCGTTACCATAAAGAGGACCTAGTACTTTTGCGACTTTTGTTAAATTTTTATTGACGATAATATTTTCGAGAAATTTAATAGTTAGATCCGCAGGGGCTCCGACGAATCTTGCGTTAAACTGATATCCTTGATTATTTAGGATTTCCAATGCTTCAATCAGCACTAATATTCCTTTATTGCGTAAATAATTAGATAAATAAAGAATTTGCGGAGTAGATCCTTTAGAACTATTTACAATTCTATTGAATTTTGGTCGTAATGCGATTCCATTAGGAATAATAAAAGGAATAGATTTATATACTTCAGTAATATCTTCTGACAAGCGATTTGATAAACAGATTACATCAGTGTTTTTAAATACCCATGTATATAAATATTTTTTAATAATGTTTTTTTGACAATTATTTTTAATTCCTTTACCATGTAAATGAAATACAATTTTTAAATTCAAAAATTTTAGTAAACCAACATAGAATGCATCTCTATAAAATGCATAACCAGTAGGGCAAATTGTAAAATAGACTAAATCTGGCTTTTTATCAAGAACTTTATATACAATTTTACAACCGCAAAAAAATGTTTTAATAATCTTTAAAAATGTAAACCTCTGCAATTTACTAATTGATTTAACTAATTTAAGATCAATAATTTCCATATGATAATTATTTTTGATTAACCCACTATTTAAAACATAACTATTCATTAAACTTACTCCATGCAATGGTGGAGGGAATTGACCTAAAAAAAGAATCCGTTTCATAAAATACTATCTATTAGATGTACATAAAGGGAAGTTCTATAATTATAGTAGTTCATAAAATCACATTCAATTAGTGATGGGAATATAATTCCAAGTATTCATAATATTTACTTTAAATGAGACTACTTATTCCAAGACGAAATTAATGGCACATAAAATACCATCAACGGCATTTATTTGATTAAATTCTTTGACACTAATTAAGGCGTTTTCAGAAAGTTTTTTATAAAGCGTCTTGTCGGTAAGAACATTTATCAGATGCTGAGCCCATATTCTTTCATCCAGCGGCAAAACATAACCATTAAAATCGTGGATTATTAATTCATTTGCAGCACCCGCATTTTCACAAGTCATTACTGGAAGTCCCACTGCCAAAGCTTCATTCGCAACCACACCCCAGGGGTCTAGTTCTGTTGGAAACAATAATATTTTTGCTGAACCATAAATAAATGGCAAGTGTTCTTGTTGAATAAATCCCGGATAGCTATATTCAATATTTAATTCAGATAACCTATTTAGCATTTTTTCTTTTAGCTTACCTGAGCCAATTAGAATTACTTTAATAGTAATTAATTCATTCGCCAATTTAATGACATCTATAAAAAAGAATGGCATTTTCCTTTCGATAAATTGTCCTGAAAAAATCACATCATATTTCTTAGGTAATTCAGAACCTTGCTTATATAGCGCATTATTAACACATAATGGACTCAGAAATAATTTCTCATCACTAATACTATAACTAGTATATAACTCTAAACTTTTTTTACTCGCGCCTATAAATGCATCAGTGTAACGAAAAACCAATTTTCTAACCCATTTATGAATTTTACTAAGTCTTTCTTCGGAAAACAAAGTTCCATCTGTAAAAGCAATATGTTTTTTCCGTCGAAATTTAGACCATAAAAATGCTAAAAGCATAGTTGGATTAAACCCAGCTGTAATTATCACATCAGGGTTAAAGTCAATCATTTCTTTTATGATATCTAGATTAAGGTAAATTGGTTTATTTTTAAATTTTACGATAGTTTTTTTTAAAAATGTTTTATTATAATTCCCATCACTAATTTTCCATAGACGGTTTGGCTCAACCATCGAACAATAATATACGCGATAATTATTATCAAGTTTATCATTTAGAATAACATGCGTTTCTTCTCTATAGGGAGAGGGAATATTGGTAATCATCGCTACTCTTGGTTCAGTCATAATATTTTTTTGTTAAGTTTTTGTTTTCAATAAAAATTTATCAGAATAATAAATTTTCTGGATAATATTATAAAGATTTATGTAAGATTCTAAATAAATAATTTACAGCTTTACATATATATATCTAAAATATCTTTTTTTTTATGAGTAATATTAGAAATAATATCCCTTGGTATATCTCATAAATACTCTACGCATTCCATATAATAATTTAATCGGGAACGACATTTCATACGGAATAAATCTAGATATTAGCAAATTAGAGTATGATTTTCGCAATTCATAATCCAGTTCAAAATAATATCGTTTCATTTTATCTGGATTAGAATTTGATGAATTAGATAATGGATGCACTCTAAAACTTGCCAGGCATTTGTTAATATGCTTTGATTTACCAGCATAAAACAATCTACTAAAATATTCACCATCCATATTACATACAAACGCTTCATTAAAATAGCCAATTCTTTCTGTCAGAATTGCTCGCCAGAATACTGTATTAGAAGCGACCAATTTACCAAATCCCTTAAATACACCAACTGTTTTATCCATTGGCAGTTGTCTAATCTTTTTTGCGATTTTACCATTCTTATCCATAATAACTAAATCTCCATATATGATATCAATGTGTTGCTTTCTATTAAATTCATCAACTATTTGTTTAAATATATCCATACAATATAGGTCGTCAGAATTTAACCACCCAATAATTTCTCCTTTAACACGCATTAATCCAGCATTAATTGCTGAGCTTTGTCCTCTATTTGTTTGTTGAATCAATTTTATTTTATCTGGATATTTTTCAACATATTTGCTTATAATCTCTACCGAATTATCGGTTGAACCATCGTCAACTATTATATGTTCTATGTTTTCATAGTCCTGATTTAGAACACTCTCAATAGCTTGCCCTATAAATTGTCCATAGTTATAGTTGGGTGTAATAATCGATATTTTTGGTTTTTTCATAATTTAAAGCTTTAATAAAACAATTGGTTAGCGAAAAAACCATTGTTCAATAAAAGGAAAATTCAACTTTTAATATTATATTGTTTGTAACAATTAAGGATTAATCCTAAATACATATACTCAATAGACAAAGAATATTTTTCCCATAGAATTTCTTGCGTTAAAAATGTGATTATCCATAAAACGGATACCAATATTAATAGTTTAATCATATCGCTTTGAAAAGTTGTTTGCCTTCTTAGGACGAACCATAAAACTATTGCATATTTAAACAGTAAAATTAGAATCAACATAAGAATGAAAGTTCCTATAATACCCCTGTGGAAAAGCGAAGTTATCACGCCGTTATGCGCAGTTGCCATATTATCAGGCAAACCATAATTGGAGAGGTCATTATATCCTGCACCAATCAATGGATTCTTTTGCCAGGCCTCTATGGCGTACTCCTGGGAAAAAGACCGTCCTTTATCCCAATCTGGGTTTTCCGTATCAGTTGTGAATTCAACTATTTCAACTACTTTCTTTACCGGATCATATCCTTTTTTTGTTAAAACCCCTCCAAAAAACAAATAGCCTAGAACAATAAACAAAAGCAATCCTCCCATTTTAAGTAATGATTGTTTTGCATTCGATGATGAAAATATAAAATATATAGTTATAATTAGTAGCATAACAAGCGTACCTCTAAAGTATGTAATTACCAGTGCCCCATAAATACTAAATATTGCAATGAGGAAAAGAAGCTTTTCCCAAAAACGACCAGACTTTTGAATAAAATACAATCCGAATGCGTAAACGAAAGGAGTTAGAACCCATGAAGAAACAAATTCTTTGCTTCCAGCAACTTCAAGCCCTACTCTAATGTCTGAATCTGTATATGTCACATGACCTGAAAGAAATGAATATAGTAAATATAAATTTGAAATTATTATTGCAATAGCACTCCAAATTGCCAATCTTTTTAAAAATAAGATAATACTATCTATTAGTAAAACATATGTTGACAAATCAATCACTATAAACAGACTGACGGTGCAAAGGAAATGAGACATTTGGGAAGCTGCATCAATGAGTCCCCAAGTTCTATAAAGCTGAAATGATTCAAATATTATATAGATAAAGCATAGCAAAATAATAAACCCAGTATTTTTCAGCCTTCTTACTATGAGAAATAAATTATAAAAAAAGCTAATTAAAATTATCAAAATGGCAATGTCGATCCATCGAACATTTAAAAACGGAATACGGTATATATTCTGAACATCTGCATCTATCGAATTAGCAATCGATGACGACACTACTGAAAATAAGTATACTATTGCTAAAAAATAATATTTAGACATTTTAATTTTTTGTTCCCGAATTGTAAAATAAGAAAAAGAACCTTGTTTTAAATTTGTACAATACTAGTGATGCGTTAATTCTTTAAATATTTGAATAAATAACTATATATTAAAAGATTACAGACGTTCTTTGATTTTTTGATTTGAATTGACTTGTAGTTTTGCGCCTTAAAAAGTGTAAGATTATGAATTCAGGGAAATATGTTTTCGCTCAGCTATTAGAGTTTGACA
>Ga0209585_10000451_pt1 | contig 15917 bp, 10 predicted proteins | sample NGEPerone_FD_185491 | JGI IMG/M metagenome (GOLD analysis project Ga0209585, IMG submission 185491) | Arctic peat soil microbial communities from the Barrow Environmental Observatory site, Barrow, Alaska, USA - NGEE Permafrost154B-one... | ecosystem: Environmental > Terrestrial > Soil >... | reverse complement strand
CAGCCCCGCCCCGGCACCCGACCTGGCCCCAGACACTGAGGACCTCTACGCCGGCACCTTCGCCGCCACCCTGCCGGTAATCGAGGCCGTCTGGGCCCAGGTCAGCCCCGACCCGGCCACCACCGCAACCATGGCCGCCGTGCTCGTGCACCTGGCCGAGCACGCCACCGCGGGTGGCTTCACCACCTGGGACGAAATCCCTAGCGAGCTGATCACGCGGTTCATCGGCCGCGACAAGGATGCAGGCGACGACACGCGCCGGCTGCGCAAGAACGCCGCCCACGGCGCCTACCTGGCCCTGCGCGACGCTGGACTTTTCGAGGGGCCCAGTCCCACCGAAGGCATCGACCCCGTCCCGGGCGCCGTCCGCGCCGACCAGCGAGGCAAACACCTGGGAGATGCCGCCGGCAAGCGGAAGCGCCGCCCGTACGTCGACCGCGTCCACGTCCGGGCCGCCTCCGACGACGAAATCCTGGTCATCAGGCTGGCCACCCGGCTGGCAGGCACGACCCGCGCCAGTGGCCTGCCGGCCGCTGCAGTCGCGATCTGCTCCAGCTCCGCGACCACCACCGAAGCCCCCCAGGTCCTCTGGCGCCACCTGCAGGACCACAACATGGACCTGGCCGGCAGGTACGCCGACACCGGCCGCCAGGAGACCGCCATCGCCGCCCGCACCGTCCACCTCGACCACTGGGCCGAAGAGGCACTAGAGGACTGGCGGCAGGAGAAGTCCGAGGTTCGCCCCGTCGACCCCCATGGCTCCATCCTCTACAACGGCGCCCAAGACCTTGACAGCCTCTCCGCACAGGTCAGCGCCGACAAGCAGGTTCGCAAGGCGCTGCAGATCGCCGACCTCGACCGCGAGGTCGGCCTGAGTGCCGGCTCCCTGCGGATGTGGGCAGCCGCCCGACACGTCACCACATTCGCCGCCCTGGAGGCCGGTGCCGCAACCGCCGGGATCGAGCCACTCACGCTCCTGCGCCAGATCACCCAGCAAGGCGACCGCGGCTTCCTGCGCTACAGCTAACCATCCACTGGCGCGATCCCCCTGGGCTGCCACCAAGCGGTCCCCCAGGGTCCGCTCCGGGTGGGCATTGCGCCTACCGCAGGTGGCTGCACAGTGTCGCGGCCCCGCGAGCGAGCCCCGGTTGGGCAGTGCGGGCATTGCCCGTTCTGCCAGGGGCTGCACGGTGTCGCCCCGATGCTTACCCGGGCGATCTAAGGCCGCACTTGCTGGATGCCTTCCGCGCCCGCGACTCCGGCGTGTGGACCGTTCGAGTTAGCCGTGTGCCAGACGAACGTAACGGGAAAGCGGCCATGTTTTGCAAATCGAGGAACCCATTTCCTCAACCGGGGCGGGGCATTGCGCGTCCCGCCGGAGGCAGCACCCTCACCACAGACGGTGAGAAACGACCAGCGGCAGAAGGGAGGTGTTCAACGCTGCTGGCAGTGATCGTCGTGAGGCGCAGTGGGACAACCGGCGAAAGCACGGGACCACGAGCGCGAGGACATTGACAACTCAACAGAGAAACGACATGAGGGGGTCGCGACGATGACGGGCGGGCCCTGCCCCGGAAGGAGGTGATACAGCACCAGGGCCCACCCGTTCCAGTTCCGCGACCACCACAGAAGCCTCCAGGTCCTTAGGCACGCCGCCCCGGCGTACTCGATCCTGGCACCACGGCGCCCGCCTCGCCGACCTGGAGTTTTGCCCACCGGCCCGGGCCAGGACCGGGATCTTCAACCATGCCTGCGGCTGCCCCCAGGACTCACGCAGACCGCAAACCCGGCCCCTGATAGTCAGCCGGTCTCCTGGTCAAGCACCCATGCCAGCTTCAGTGGGAGCCGGGCGCGGGTCTCGTCCGGGAGCCGGTCGTAGACCGCGAAGAGGTGGTCCAGGACCGCTTCGGCGTCCCAGACCGCGATGGTCAGCCGGTCGGTGCGGATGGCCTGGGTAGCGGGCTTGTTCAGGCCACCCCAGGCGACCAGGAGTCCCTGGTCTGCCTTGTGGGAGGCCATGGCGCCTTGGAGGCCGCGGATGACCTGGGCGCCTATCTGCCCGGCTTCCGACTTGCACTCCACGATCAGGGTCGGTGAGTCCAGGCCGAGTGGGCCCCGCCCGGCGATGATGTCCACCCCGAAGTCCGGTCCCTCGGGGGACACGTCGCAGACGTACCCCTGCACGCGCAGGATGTCCGCGACCAGATGGGTGAGCTTGTGTTGCAGGAAGTTCTCCACCAGGAAGGTCCGCACCCGGTCACGGATGACCTCCATGGTGGGCGCCGGGATGGGGTCGACCACTTCCGGTGCAATGTCGTCCGGCGCTGGGTCCACGGGCGGCTTGATGGGTGACAGCGCGGACCCGCTGCCAGGGTCGATGCCGGTCTTGATCATGGCCCGGAGCCGTTCTTCTGCGTGGTTCTTCGACGCCTGGAAGATCGTCATGGCGCCGTTGATGGTGTTCAGCAGGTCGTCCTTGACCGCGGCTCGGGAGATGTCGGTGCGTTTCCAGTCGACCCCGATGGTGTGGAGGCGGGCGGAGTCGCCTTCCTGGGAGCGGTACGCGTACCCGCTCGAACAGATCCCGACGGCGATCTTCTTGGTCGTCTTCAGCGGCATGACGACCACGTCGCCGGGCTTGATCGTGCCCCGCAGCGCCCACAGCTGACCCGCGAAGTTGTACTGCCTGCCGGCCGGGTCGTCCGGGTAGGCGCCCAGGACCGCAGCCTTGACCGCGTCCCGGGTGCCGGCAGCGGTGAGGTCTCCGACCTCGTGGAACCCGACGCCCGCGATCTGGTTCTGCAGCGCCCAGTCTTCTCGCTCGCCGACCTTGCCCGCTCGCACGATCCATGCCGTCATGTGTGCCTCCCGACCCCTGTGGTGTGTTCACCGTACCGACCTCGCCGACGCGTCGGGGGCAGTCCTGCACGTTCGTCGACTGTCGAGGCGGTAAGTGATGTTGATCGAGTTCACAGACAAGATGAGATAAACTCGAGTTACCTCTTGACAACGTAGCCAATCGGCGCAACACTGAGAACATGAACACAAACGGCCCGACGAGGGCAAACAGAGCCTTCGGGCCAGACGTGCGACGTACCATCCACCTCATCGACATCGAGAACCTGGTCGGCAGCGGCCTTCCTGCAACAGAGGACGTGCATGCGACGCAGTTGAGCCTCCAGCGGCTCCTACCCGTTCGCAGTTGCGACCTCGTAGTCATCGGAGCGGGACCCCTCGCCCTGATGCCGGCATACCGCGGCTGGGCCGGAGCACGCTACGTCCTTCGGGCGGGCCCAGATGGCGCCGACCTGGCTCTTCTGGCCGTCATCAACGACGAGGACATCGCTGGCCGGTTCACCGCCGTGACCATCGCATCCGGCGACGGGATCTTCACCGACGCCGCCGTCGAAATGGCCAGCCGGGGCTGCCGCGTCACCGTTGTCTCACGCAAGGAAAGCCTGTCTCGCCGCCTGCGACTGGCCGCTCATACGGTGAGGTACCTGCCGTGCTACGAGCCAGGTATCGCAGCCTTGGACCACCGGAGTGCCGCATGACCGCGCCCTCGAGTCACCCGACATGGATCGCTTCCAGCGACATCGCCGAGCTGGCCGGAGCCAGCCGGTCGACGGTCAGCAACTGGCGCAACCGTTACGACGACTTCCCGCAGCCGGTGGCTGGAACGCCGGGGAAGCCTCTCTTCTTGCTCACTGATGTCCAGGCGTGGATGGGCCGACACGACCGTGCCGAGAACGTCATCTCACCTGCCAAAAGGCTGTGGAACACCTTCAACACTTGGCGGGGAGAAATGCTGGTCGACGATCTGTTGGACGTCGCAGCCGGCCTGATCACCTGGAAGTACCTCAGTGAAGTCACGGCAGCGTCCGATGTCAGCCTGCCGAAGCAGCAGACCTGGCAGCACCTGCGGCGCATGCCGCGTGCTCGTCTCGCGGCGGAGCTAACCCAGGGCGTCCATGACCTATGCGCCTCGAACCCCAGAATGAACGGAGTGTTCGACCAGCTGGTCTCACTGCCGTCGGAGATCGCCACCGAGCTGTTCGACATCATTGACGGGCCTGAACCCGATACGGCAGCCACAGCCTTCGACGGGCTCCTGGAGCTATTCCGCCGCGCCGGAGGCCGTTCAGGCGGCGAGTCGAGCACCGCACCACAGCTGGTCGCCCTCCTGACCGCGGCGGCCGGCCCGATGCACGGGACGGTCTACGACCCAGCCGCAGGAACAGGCGGTCTGCTGCTGGCAGCCGCGCAACGCGCCCCGGGCAAGGTCGATCTCGTGGGTCAGGAACTCAACGAGGCGGTGTGGCGCACCACGGTGCAACGCCTCATGGTCCACGGTGTCAAAGCTGTCGTGAACCCCGGCGACTCCCTGCGCGACGACGCCTTCGCAACCCTTCGAGCCGAGACCGTGCTTCTCGACCCGCCCTATGGCACGTCATGGCAGGGCCCAGATCTGGACCAGGACCCACGTTGGCAGTTCGGCACACCACCGGCACGCAACTCGGAATGGGCATGGGTCCAGCACGCCATCTGGCACCTTGCCCCACAAGGTCGGGCGTTCGTCCTCCTCCCCAGTGGGTCCACGTTCCGCGCCGGCCAAGACGCCCGCATACGCGGCGAGCTCATCCGCCGCGGCAGCGTCGAAACCATCGTCGCCCTTCCATCCGGGCTGGCCCACCACACCTCCATCCCCCTGACTCTGTGGGTCCTCGCCCGCCCCGGCGAAACCAGCGACCCCGACCACGTCCTGCTGATCGACAGCGCGGCCGATGGGGTGGCTTTCAACCCCGACACCCTGGGTCAGGAGATCCGCATCTGGCGTGCCAAGAGGACAGTCCCCGCGCGCTACCCCTTCGCTGTTGTTCCCGTACGCGACCTGCTGGCAGCCGACGCCACCCCGGTGCCGGCACGCTGGATCACCCCACCGCTCCTTGACACGGTCGACGAAACCGAAAAGTACGGCCAAACCATGGCGTCGCTGAACTCGTACAAGCGCCTTCTCGGGGACCTCCCAGATCTGTCCACGGACCGGCTGACACCGGGCGACCCGGACATCCGCAGGATGAGCGTCGGACAGCTGGCGGCAGATGGCTACCTCACCATCCACCGCGGAAGCAAGGTCGCACGCGAAGCGATGGCCGAGACCGGGCTCCCGGTATTCACCGCCGAGAGAGTTCGCCACCCACACCGGTCGGATGACGAGCACGTTGATCCGCAGTCGCTCGACCGCGAGCCGACGATAACCCAGCCTGGGGACATCCTCGTCCTCACGCAAGGGCCCAAGATCGCCACCTACATCGACCGGGAAGGCGGCGCGATCGCCGCGTGGCCGGTGCAGATCGTCCGCCTTGGCAAGTCCTGGATCACAACAGACTTCCTCGCGGCAAGTCTGAGCAGCCACATAAACGAACGCTTCCTCAGCGGCACCACCATCCCGCGAGCATCCCTCAAGGACCTTGAGGTCGCCTTCATTGCCCCTGGAGAGCAGGTCGCCCTCGTGGAGTACCTGTCCGTTTTCAACAAGATGTCGATCGTCGGTCGGGGTATGGCAGACATCGCGGAAAATATGGCAGAGGTGCTGACCGCCGCAGTATCGATGGGCGCGGTCGCGATCGTTCCCACCGAGAGGCACAAGAAGAATGGAAACCAGTCATGAACCGCTGCGGCTTCACCGAGGATCGGCCGTCCGCCGGCGCGGCCCAGGTTGTCACGGTGGCAGGCCGGGCCAGGCCCTCGTCTGGGGCTGCGCGCAACCAGGGTCGGCGGCCTTCGCTGATGCCCACGCCCCGGCCAGTAAGCCACACCCCCGATAGCCTCAGAGCATGATGACCGGGGAACTGAAGAGCAAGATCGACCGCATCTGGGACGCGTTCTGGTCGGGGGGCATTTCCAACCCCTTGGAGGTCATCGAGCAGATCACCTACCTGCTCTTCATCCGGCGGCTCGACGACCTGCACACCCTCGCCGAGAACAAAGCCAACCGCACCGGCAAGCCGATCGAGAAGCCAGTCTTCCCGGATGGGGCCGACGAATTTGGCCGCCCCTGGTCGGATCTGCGCTGGTCGAAGTTCAAGGACTTCGACTCCAACGTGATGTACGAGATCGTGGACAGCCGCGTCTTCCCCTTTCTGCGCACCCTCGGCGTCGACGGCTCTACGTACTCCCAGCACATGGAGGGCGCCCGGTTCACGGTCCCCACCCCGGGACTGCTCGTCAAGGCCGTCGACATGCTGTCCGACATCCCGATGCGCGACCGCGACACCAATGGCGATCTATACGAGTACATGCTCAGCAAGATCGCCTCGGCGGGGGCCAACGGTCAGTTCAGAACGCCGCGTCACATCATCGGGCTCATGGTCGAAATGACAGCCCCCGGCCCACAAGACGAAATCTGCGACCCGGCCTGCGGCACATCGGGATACCTGGTCTCCGCCGGGGAGTACATCCGGCGCAACCACGCCGCCGCCCTGCACGACGACAAGCACAGCCACCACTTCCACAACAGCATGTTCCACGGCTTCGACTTCGACTCCACCATGCTCCGCATCGGCAGCATGAACATGCTCCTGCACGGCGTGGAGAACCCCGACATCCGCTACCGCGACTCCCTGTCCGAGTCAGCCGGGGGCGACGCCGAAAGATACTCGCTTATCCTCGCCAACCCCCCGTTCGCTGGCAGCCTCGACTACGAGACGACAGCCAAAGATCTGCTCGCCACCGTCAAGACCAAGAAGACCGAACTGCTCTTCCTGGCCCTGTTCCTTCGCCTGCTGAAGCCGGGCGGTCGGGCGGCGGTCATCGTGCCCGACGGGGTGCTCTTCGGGTCCAGCAACGCTCATAAGGCTCTGCGTCGGATCCTGGTGGAAGACCACCAGCTCAAAGCCGTGGTCAAGCTCCCGTCCGGCGTCTTCAGACCATATGCCGGCGTGTCCACCGCCATCCTGTTCTTCACCAAGACCAACTCCGGTGGCACCGACAACGTCTGGTTCTACGACGTGCAGGCCGACGGCATGAGTCTGGACGACAAACGCACCCCGTTGTTGCCGGAGGACAAGCTCGGCGCGGTGCCGTCCGGTGACTTCTACCAGGCCGACCACGAGAAGAACAACCTGCCGGACTGCCTTGAGCGATGGGCGAACCGGGAATCCACTGAACTCCAGCGTCAACGGACCGACCAGAGCTTCTGCGTGCCCAAGGCCGACATCGTGGCCCAGGGCTACGACCTCAGCCTGAACCGTTACAAGGAAGTGGTCCACGACGAGACCGAGCATCGAGCGCCGGTGGACATCATCGCCGACCTCGAGAAGCTCGAAGTCGACATCCAGCAGGGTCTCGCAGACCTGAAGGCGATGCTGAGTTGACATCCTTGACCGAGTGGCCCGAGGTCGGGCTCGGCGAGGTGTGCGAGTTCAAATACGGCAAGAGTCTGCCTGCTGCCCGGCGCGAGCCGGGAGCGTTTTCGGTGTACGGCTCCAATGGTGTCGTTGGTGCGCACAGCGAGGGGCTGACGAGCGGCCCCACGATCATCGTCGGTCGCAAGGGGTCGTTCGGTGAGGTCAACTACTCGGATTCCGCGTGCTGGCCCATTGACACGACCTATTTCGTGGATGCAACTTGCACCAAGGCCGACTTGAGATGGCTTGGCCACCTCTTACCGATGCTTCGTCTGACCGAACTGAACCGTGCCGCGGCGGTGCCCGGCCTCAACCGTGAAGATGCATACCGGAGGCGCTGTTTGCTTCCTCCGGTGGAGGAGCAGCGGAGGATCGCGGCGATCCTGGATCAGGCGGATGCGTTACGAGCCAAGTGTCGCGAAGCCCTCTCCCACCTTGACGACCTCACCCAGGCCATCTTCCTCAAGGTGTTCGGTGACCCGGTGAAGAACCAGCGCGGGTGGCCAATCACAACGTTGGCGCAGCTAGGGCAACTCGACCGGGGTGTGTCCAGGCATCGACCACGGAACGACCCTTCACTGTTGGGAGGGCGGCATCCTTTGGTCCAGACAGGAGAAGTGGCCAACTCGGGTGGCTACATTCGCGGATTCACCGGCACGTACTCAGATGTGGGACTTGCCCAGAGCAAGAAGTGGCCTGCAGGAACGCTGTGCATCACGATCGCGGCAAACATCGCGAAGACCGGGATCCTCACCTTCGACGCCTGTTTCCCGGACAGCGTGGTCGGCTTCACATCGGACAGAGCAACCACTCAGTACGTGCGCGTCTGGCTCGGGTTTCTTCAAGCGACCCTTGAGCGCGCAGCCCCCCAGTCGGCCCAGAAGAACATCAACCTTGCGATCTTGAGGAACTTGCCCATCCCGAAACCTCCGGTGGAGAGCATCGAACAATTCGCCAGGAGCGTCGAAGGTTTGGAGGAAGCCAAGGATTTGGCCACGGCTCATGCCGAAGGTCTCGATGGCCTCTTTGCGTCGTTGCAGTCACGGGCCTTCGTTGGAGGGCTCTGAGATGGCGCGGCGTATGCGGGACAAGGCCTCCGCGCTGACCAGTGGGCACGCGTCTACGACTTCGCCGGGGGTGGGTTACGGTCCACGGCGTTGTGGATCCGGTCCAGCGCGGTGAGCCACTGGGCGTGAGCGGAGCTTCGGTCCTGCTTGGCTCTCGCGAATGCGCTGGGAGCGCCGGTGTCGATTGCCACGAGCAGCGCATCGCACGCGTCGACCATCGTCCCCATCGCGAGAGCCATGTCGGTGCTGACCCCTTCGAGCTTGAACCCGTAGGGGGGCACCGCCCGGACGAACCCGTCCCTGGCCGATTCGAAGAAACGCTTGGCTGCCAGCGCATTACCGGCTGCCGTCACGCCCCCACCAAAGTCGCTGACGCTCGCTGCGTTCTGGTCGTAGAGCTTGGTGACCGCCTCGACGCCAAGACCGAGTTTGTCGATCTTCGCTGCGTAGTCGCTGATCTCCTTGGCCTTAGCGGCTTGATCGGCGGCCTTGTTCAGCGCGTCTTGGCGAATCTGCGCGGCCTTCCGGGCCGCTTCGGCTTGGTCCTTGGCTGCTTGTGCGTCCCTCGCCTTCTCTTCCTCGGCGGCCAGCTCGAGGATCACCGGTGCGTCTGCTGCTAGCCGACCGCGGATTGCTGAGTCGTCGACCTTGCCGACGGACAACTTGATCGTCGTGTCTGTGTCCACCCCGGAGGTCCCGGCGGCGGGGGACTGCGCCAGGACCACCCAGTTGTGGTCAACGAAGATGCTGCGCCCAGGCCCGATGACGTCGGCGTCGTCGAACTTCTTCAGGTCGACCTTCTCCATTGCTTGGTGTGCGGCGTTCAGACGCATACCGACCACGTTGGGTGTGGTCGCGGTCGGCCCGCACCCAGACAGCAAGGGCACTGCCAGCCCCAGTGCCACAAGGGCTGAGAGGACGGAACGTCGGCGACCTGACCAGATACGCGCGTGGGTGATCATGCCCTCATGCCTCGCTGCGGACGTGATGGCTGGTGTGTTGCATCGACTGTGGCTAGGCGGTCGTGATGGTGTGCGGTGCTGGCCGGTTTGGGAGAGCCATATTCACAGAGCCCCCGCCGAGTGTGTTGGGCGCCCAGGTGTTGTCGAAGTCGGTGTTCTCGACCTTCCACTGCTGGATGCGTGGCGCGACCCAGAAGGAGTAGATGCCGAGGGTGATGATGATCAGCAGGAACCACTTGATCCAGAGGCCGAACAGGCCGATGCCGGTGCCGGTGAAGACCAGCCGCTGCCCGTCGATGTAGGTGTGCTTGCAGCGCCAACGTTCGAGCAGCACCATGGCGAACGGGTAGCAGATTCCCAGGGTGAAGATTGTGATGAGGGCCGCAAGGATCCCGGTACCCAAGTAGGTGCCGGCCCCACCGTCGAACTGGAACCGGCCGGATTTGCGAGCCACGATCTCTCCTTCGTCATTGGCCGACCCACTGCCCGCCCCGACCGAAGGCTAGGACCTGCGCGCGCAGCGTGACGGCGATTTGGCCGGATTGCTCTGATCTACCCGTTTGCGCGGGCGTGCTCTGACATGATCTCGACGTGCGATCGGGGAGCGACGGATCATGAGTAGCAACTTTGACTTCTTGCGTGCCGAGTGGCCGGAGCTGTTCGCTGAGGCTGTGTTGGCTGAGCGGGAGGCCTTCGCCGACCCGCGCATCTCCTGCTTCTACGCCCGCCGCACGCTCGAGCTTGCGGTCACCTGGCTGTATGACGCGGATGCCACCTTGAACAGGCCGTACAAGGACGACCTGTCGGCGCGGCTGTATGAGCCGACGTTCCGCGCTTTGGTGGGCAACGGCATACAGATGAAATGCGACATCGTCCGCAAGCAGGGCAACACCGCGGTCCACAAGATGACCCCGATCCCGACGAACGCGGCGGTCGACGTCCTGCGCGAACTGTTCCATGTCCTGTACTGGGTCGCGAAGCACTACACCCGCAACCCCGGCGACCTGCCGGCCACAGGGATCACCTTTGACACCAGCCTGATTCGGCGGCCTGAACCGGCCAGCGTCAGGGTGCGAACACAAGCCCAGCTGCTGAAGCTGGCGGAGGACCTGGCGGCCAAGGACACCCAGATCGAGGCCGAGCGCCAGAAGAGTGTTGGTCTCGGCGCAGAGGTCGCGGCGTTGCAGGCGAAGGTCGCGGCGGCGAAGGTCGCGAACGCGGCCAGACCGGACGACCACGACTACGACGAGGCCACCACCCGTGACCGGTACATCGACCTGCTGCTGAAGGAAGCCGGGTGGGCACTGGACCAGGAGCGAGATCGCGAGTTCCCCGTGATCGGTATGCCAAACGTCCAGGGCACCGGGTCCGTCGACTACGTGCTCTGGGGCGACGACGGCAAGCCCCTGGGCGTGGTCGAGGCCAAACGCACCCGACGTGATGCCCTGGTCGGTCAGCAGCAGGCGAAGTTGTACGCGGACTGTCTGGAGAAGACCTACGGGCAGCGCCCGGTGATCTTCTGCACCAACGGTTACGAACATTGGATGTGGAACGACCTGCGCTACCCGGTGCGAGCCGTGCAGGGCTTTTACACCAAGGACGAGCTCGCCCTGGTGGTCGCGCGGCGCAGCAGCCGGGTGCCGTTGGCGCGGATGGAGATCAACCCGCAGATCGCCGGTCGGCACTACCAGGTGCGCACGATCAGGGCGATCGATGAAGCGTTCGAAAAGGGCGAGCGGGGGGCCCTGGTTGCGATGGCGACCGGCGCGGGCAAGACGCGTACCGTGATCGCACTGGTCGACCAGCTGATGCGGGCCAACGCGGTCAAGCGGGTCCTGTTCCTGGCCGACCGCGTCGCCCTGGTCAACCAGGCCACGAACGCGTTCAAGGCGCACCTGCCGGGGTCTGCACCGGTGAACCTGGTCACGGACAAGGACACCGACGGGCGCGTGTACGTCTCGACGTACCCCACGATGATGGGGCTGATCAACCAGACCGACGAGGCCGGGCGGCGCTTCGGTCCCGGGTACTTCGACCTGATCATCGTCGACGAAGCCCACCGGTCGGTCTACCAGAAGTACGGCGCCATCTTCGGCTGGTTCGACTCCCTGCTGGTCGGGCTGACCGCAACCCCGAAGGACGAGGTCGACCACAACACCTACTCCCTGTTCGGCCTTGAGGACGGGGTGCCGACTGACGCCTACGGGCTCGACGAGGCCGTACGCGAGGAGTATCTGGTCCCGCCCCGGGCGGTGTCCGTACCGCTGAAGTTCCAGCGTGAGGGCATCCAGTACGCCGACTTGTCCGAGGCGGAAAAGGACGCCTGGGACATGCTGGAGTGGGGCGAGGACGACCCGCCCGACGAGGTCTCGGGTGAGGCGGTCAACAAGTGGCTGTTCAACACCGACACCGTCGACCAGATGCTCAAGGTCCTCATGACCAAAGGGCACCGCGTCGCCGGTGGCGACCGGCTCGGCAAGACGATCATCTTCGCCAAGAACAACGCCCACGCGTTCTTCATCGAGGCGCGGTTCAACCTGGCCTATCCCGAGTACGCGGGGCACTTCGCCCGCCTGATCACCTACCAGACCGAGTATGCGCAGTCCGTCCTGGACGACTTCTCGGTCGCCGACCGGCAGCCGCACATCGCGATCTCGATCGACATGCTCGACACCGGAATCGACATCCCCGAAGTCGTCAACCTGGTCTTCTTCAAGCTCGTCCGTTCGACCTCGAAGTTCTGGCAGATGCTCGGGCGGGGCACTCGGCTGCGGCCCGACCTGTACGGGCCGGGGCTGGATAAGACCGACTTCTTCATCTTCGACTTCTGCCAGAACCTGGAGTACTTCAACACCGACCCGGCCACCGTCGATGGGTCGCTGGCCCGGTCGCTGGCCGAGCGGCTGTTCGAGTCGCGCGTCGAGCTCGTCGTGGCGCTCGACAAACTCGCTGGCGGCGCCCCGGCACCGGTCGAGGACGGCGTCGACGGCACCCAGAGCCAGAGTGCGCTGCGCGCCGAGACCGCCCGGCACCTGAACCAGATCGTGCGTGGGATGAACCTGGACAACTTCGTCGTGCGACCCGCCCGCCGCTGGGTCGAGGTCTTCGTCGACGAAGCCGCCTGGGCGCACCTGACTCCTGAGAAAGCCGCCGACGCCGTCACCCACCTGGCCGGCCTGCCCAGTGCCGAGCGGGACGACGACGAGCAGGCCAAACGGTTCGACCTGCTCGCCCTGCGGTTGCAGCTGAGCCTGCTGGAACCCGACCCGGGCGCCGAACGGGTGCGCAGGCTGGTCCAGCAGATCGCCTCGGGGCTGCTCGAGCAGACCGCTATCCCGGTCATCAAGGCCCAACAAGAGTTACTCGATGAGGTCGCCCGGGACCAGTGGTGGGAGGACGTCACGGTCCCGATGCTCGAGCTCATGCGCCGGCGCCTGCGAGGACTGGTCAAGCTTCTCGACAAGAAGACGCAGGTCATGGTCTACACCGACATGGTCGACGAGCTCGGGGAGCTGAAGGAGATCGAGCTCCATCGGGTCGCGGTCGGCGTCGACGCCGACCGGTTCCGCGCCAAGGCCCGCGAGTACCTGCGAGCCCACCTGGACCATGTGGCCCTGCAGAAGGTGCGCCGCAACCGTCAGCTGACCCCGGACGACCTCAGCGCGCTGGAACAGATGCTGGTCGACGCGGGCGTCGGCGAGCCCGAGGACTTGGCGCGGGCCAGCGAGCAGGCCAAAGGCTTCGGACTGTTCGTTCGGTCTCTGGTGGGACTCGAGCGTGACGCCGCAGTGGAGGCCTTCTCCCGGTTCCTGGACGACCGGACCTACAACCGGGCCCAGATCGACTTCGTCTGGGTCGTCGTCACCCACCTGACCGAGGCAGGGGTAATGGACGCCGACCGGCTCTACGAGGCGCCCTTCACTGACCACGCACCCCACGGGCCCGAAGACCTGTTCAGCGGCTCCGACGTCGATGAGCTGGTCGGTGCGCTCAAAGCGATCAGTGCGACAGCCGGAACCGCCGAAGGCGTGGCTTGAGCGACACCAGTCCCCACTCAACCACGTAGCCGCCGGGAAGAAACGTCACCAACCACGCGGCATCCACAGGCGGATGGGCCGCACGAAAAGGATCGTCACGTTGGCCTGCGAAGGCGCTGGCTGGACGCGTCGCTAGGCTGTCCATCCGTATGGGTTGTTCCTAGGGTTCTTCCTAGCGTTTTTCCTACAGTTGTTCCCATACCCCGGGCCTCTAGCTCAGCTGGTAGAGCAGCGGACTTTTAATCCGTAGGTCGTCGGTTCGAAACCGACGGGGCCCACCCCACGTTTGTGCTGGTCAGAGGCTTAGAGCCAAGCCCTCTGCCTTCAGAGAACGTACCCAGGAAGAGCTCGATGGCACATTTATGGCACATCAGGACAGGGCACATCAGGGTGTGGGACCTACGACATGTTCTATCTGTTCCGACTCACCTCAGCCAGGGTAAGCCGGGGCTACGGCTGGCTCGAGTTGTACTCACCTATCGTTGGACGCGTCGGTCAACGCCATGCCGGATCCGGGGGTTCAACCAGCTTTGGGTTTCGAGCTGCCAACGGGACTCCACTCGCCGATGACGACCGAAGCGGTTGCTTCACCCCTTCGCAGTCCCCTGGTCAGCGGCGTTACGTGATCGACCCGCCACGGACCGGCCGGGGAACAGAAGTACGTGCCTCGTGGTTGCTTCATCTTCGGTCCTTCCCCCAGACCTTGCAGCTTTGCTGTGCGCCGCAGGTATTACGCCACCACCCCATCGTCGCCGCAAGGAAGCACCAATCAGTCCACTTCCTCACCGACAGGGGGTGCGGGCTGCGGTACGAGCGAGTCGAGTGCGTCCGCTACGGCGTCAAGGTCGTCCGCGAAGAGTCCCGCGTACACGTCAAGTGTCATCGCCGCGGAGGCGTGGCCCAACATCCGCTGGACCGCCTTCACGTTGGCGCCGGAGGCGATTGCCAAAGATGCCGCGGTATGCCTCAAATCGTGCGGAGTCAATTCTCGAAGGCCCACAGCATCTCGAGCAGGATCGAATACGCGCATCCGCCAATTTCGCAGCCGCAACACTCCCCCACCCGGCGCCGTGAAGATCGGCTCATCCTGATTCCGACCTTGCACTAGCTCCTCGATCCGCGTTGCCAGCGTGCGCGGGACAGGCACCGATCGTGTCTGGTGCGTCTTCGGCGTGGACCATGTCAGCCGCCCCCGAACTTCTGTCACGGACTCAGATACCGTCAGTCGCCGCCTCAAGGGGTCGAAGCGTCGGACCCTTAGGCCGGCGAGCTCACCAAACCGAAGCCCGGTGAAGGCGAGGGTCAACACTGGCAGATCGTCGGGCTCTGAGGCGCGCGCCAACTCCGCTACCTGTTGCGCCGTGAGGAATACCGGTTCGGCACGCACTTGCCTCGGGAGCTTGGCCCTTGCCGCTGGATTGCCGGCAATGCGTCCATCGGCGACAGCGGTGTCAAGGATGAGCGATAACACTCGGTGAGTCTGTCGAACGGTTCCCGGACGCAGCCCTTCGGCAGCGAGGTCGGCGATCCACGCATTAACGTCGGACAGCGTGATTTTCCCCAACTGCCAAGTACCCCAACGGGGCACGATGTGGACGCGTACGATGCCGCGGTACCGGGTCGCGGTCGAGACTTTGAGATGCGCCAGTCCCGACGCCCATTGGTCGGCGTAGTCACCCGTCATGGCCTTCGCAGCGGCTGGGTCGATGTAACGCCCACGGTGCAAGTCCGAGAGCATCTGGTCAAGCCAGCGTTGCGCGTCGACCTTCCGGGCGAAGGACTTCTTCCGTTGTCGCCCCGCGGGGTCGCGCCAGCGGGCGAGCCAGCCGTTGGGCGAGTTTCTCGTCACCTGCGCCATCTCAGCTCGCTTTGTCCAGCGCCCACCGGTGAACGCTTCCGGCGTCATAGCGCAGGTGACGTCCAAGGCGAATCGCCGGAGGACCCTCTCCCCGGTGGCGCCACTGGTAGAGCGTGCCTACCGGCACCGCCAAGTAGGCCGAGACGTCCCAGATGGTCCAAAGCGGGTCGACAACAGAACCTCGGTGTAGTTGCTCATGATCAGGCATCGGAACCACCGTTCTATCCGAGTCGAATCGCAGGCCGGAGAGCAAACGCTCGCCGTTCAAGTGAGGACACTCGTCCCTGCAGTCGTTGCGTGACAATGGTCTGGAGCTCTTCGGGAATCGCGGCCAAGATTCGAGCCGCCTCGCCAAGGGCAGCCGCGACGTCCAAGCCGGCTTCGGGCTCCGCTGACAGTTCGGGCTGACCCAGCATGTCGAGAATGTCTCGCTGGGCGAGGTAGGCCGCACTGCCGATGCGGTGAAGATCGCACTTCACGGGCGATGCGGCGTCGGCAGCCCAGGCAGCCTTGGCGACGGAATTGAGCAGATGTGCCACCCTCCTGAGGAGTCGGCCCGTCTGTGTTTCTGAGCTGGTCATTCC
>Ga0209585_10000450_pt1 | contig 15949 bp, 12 predicted proteins | sample NGEPerone_FD_185491 | JGI IMG/M metagenome (GOLD analysis project Ga0209585, IMG submission 185491) | Arctic peat soil microbial communities from the Barrow Environmental Observatory site, Barrow, Alaska, USA - NGEE Permafrost154B-one... | ecosystem: Environmental > Terrestrial > Soil >... | reverse complement strand
ATATATTATTGAGGGGTTAATTTAAAATTTCATCTCTTAAATTGCCTTGCTGAATATAGGTTGTGCGCCTTGTTGTGGAACCTGGGCCCGTAATAGATGCAGATCAAATGCCTTGCAGATATTCCTGATAAAATTTCTTCCTAAATTAGTAACGGTTAACCCGGTTTCATCAAATTCAATTAATCCATCTTCTTCTAATTTTCTCAATTCCGGAAAACTATATTGCTGCAAAAGATCTAAATGTTCTTCGTGGAAAGTAGTTTTTGCCTGGCAGGAAATATTTAATATATATTGGCGAAATGCCTGGTCTTCTTCATTTAAAAAATAACCCTTTGTAACAGGAAATTCATTGTTGTTTACCGATTCATAATAATCATGTAGTGCTTTATGATTTTGAGCAAACCCGATTCCTGAATCACTAATGCTGGATACGCCAAGACCTAAAATCATATTTGTCTTTTGGGTAGTATAGCCCATGAAATTTCTATGAAGCCAACCTTCATTCCATGCTGCATACAAACTATCAGAAGCTAAAGAAAAGTGATCCATCCCAATATCCGTGTATCCATTGCTGGTAAATAGGCTTTTTCCTATTTGATACAATTTCATTTTATCATCAGCAGTAGGCAGATCATTTTCATCAAACAAGCGCTGTCCACGGCTGGTCCATGGAACGTGAGCGTAACTGTAAAAAGCAACACGGTCCGGCTTTAAACTAATGGATTGTAAAATTGTTTTTTCAATACTTTCCCCAGTTTGCATGGGTAACCCGTATATCAAATCAAAATTCACTGAATCATATCCAATAGCTCTGGCATTTTCAACGGCAAGCTTTACTTTCTCAAATGGCTGGATTCTGTTGATGATGTGCTGCACTTTAGCATCATGATCCTGCACACCATAGCTCACTCTGCGAAAACCAAGATCATATAAAGTTTGTAAATGTTCTCTGGTAGTATTGTTGGGATGGCCTTCCACACCGAATTCATGTTGCGGATGAATCGTTGCGTTTTTAAACAGACCGTTTAATAATTTTTGTAAATTTTCAGGTGAAAAAAAAGTGGGTGTTCCGCCTCCTAAATGTAGTTCACGGATCACAGGTTTTTCGCCCATGATGGCTACATACATTTCCCATTCTTTTAAAATAGTTTCCAGGTAAAGGGATTCTACATTGTGGTTGGTTGTAATTTTTTTATTGCAACCACAATAGGTACATAACGATTCGCAGAAAGGTAAATGAAGATATAGGCTGATTCCTTCAGCGCTATTGTGTTTCATAAACTGTTGTTGAAATAATTGTATCCAGTTTGAAACATTTACGCTCTCGTTCCAAAACGGAACTGTAGGATAGCTTGTGTATCTTGGAACCGGAACGTTGTATTTCTTCAAAAGATTAAAATCTACCTGCATCTCAATTCATTTAATTGCAAATCTATATTTACTTATAAGAATAAAATATGAGCATCATCAGTTTTGCATTTCTGAGTGTCATCAAATCTTCATTTTTTTAAACTTTAAAGTTGGTATAGTAAAAAAAGTGGCACCTATTTCAGTAATAATTATTGGAAGCTACAATCTTCTTTACAATTCCTGGGCCTTCATAAATAAATCCCGTCCATACCTGCACCAGGCTTGCACCCCGTTGAAATTTTTCATTTGCATCCGAAGCGGTAAAAATTCCTCCGCTACTTATTATGGGAATATTCGTTTTACTATGAATATAATTGGTTATTTCGTTAGATTTTTCATTCAAAGGTTTTCCACTCAGCCCTCCGGCTCCCATTTTATTGATTTCATTTTCAGGAGTAATTAAATGGTTGCGGCTAATGGTTGTGTTAGCAGCTACCAGCCCATCTAAATTAATTTCCACAGCAAGATCAATAATGTCATCCAGCTCATTTTGACTAAGATCAGGCGATATTTTTAAGAGCAATGGCCTTTGAGAATTTTTTGTTTTATTAATATCCTGCAGGTGGCAGAGAATTTTTCGTAAAGAGTCTTTCTGTTGCAGATCCCTTAATCCCGGCGTGTTTGGTGAACTTACATTTACCACAAAATAATCAACTACTTCGTGTAATTCATTAAAGCATATTTCATAATCTTTCCAGGCATCTTCATTAGGTGTCACTTTATTTTTACCAATATTACCACCGATAATAAGGGATGAATACGGATTTTGTTTTTTGAATTTTCTTATTCTTTCTGCCACTTTTTTTACGCCATCATTATTAAAACCCATCCTGTTGATTAATGCTTTATCTTTTGGCAAACGAAATAATCTTGGTTTAGGATTTCCTTCCTGTGGCAAAGGCGTTACAGTTCCTGTTTCTACAAAGCCGAATCCTAATGTTTCTAATTCATTTAAATATTTCGCGTTTTTATCAAAACCGGCTGCAAGGCCAACAGGATTAGAAAAGGTAAGACCGAAAATTTTCCTGGATAGATTTTTTCCAACGGGATTAAATTGTTTCTTCAAAAAATTTTTCAGAAAAGAGAATTTGCAAAAGAAAACCAGCATGTTCATGGAAAAATAATGAACTTCTTCCGCATCGAACCAAAATAAAATTTTACGAAGTAGATTATACATGTTGGTAGCGAAGATAATGATTGATTTTTTTTAAGAAAACAAAACAAGGATCAGGTAATTGGAGGAAGTTCTGCATAATGTACTTCTTTTTGCGGGTCATCATCTGTTCTGAAATTTTTAGATAAGGTGTGGATGCTCATTAACTCTGATGGTATTTGATATGAGGTAATTTCCTGTATTCTTTTATCAGGAATATGATCACTTATCCATTCGGCAGCCAGGATTTCTGGTAAAATGGTTGGCATTCTTTTTTTCTTATTATGAACTTGTCCCATTACAGAATTAGCCTTTGTGGTTACAATGGTGAATGTGTCAAAAGTTTCACCGGTTTGTTGGTCTGTCCATGGTTGCCATAAACCAGCCATATAAAAATATTCTTTACCGGGTAAATGAATAAAATAAGGATAAGCAATTTCTTTTTTTTCACCGATAGGTTTATAATGCCTCCATTCGTAAAAGCCGGATGATAAAACAAGGCAACGTCGTTTTAAGGAAGCATCATAAAACATTTTGCTTTGTAAAATAGTTTCAGATTTTGCATTAAGGGTTAAAAATTGTTTTCTGAATGTAACTAATTCTTCAGTGTTTTTTATCCAGGGAGGAATAAAACCCCATTGAGCAATTCCAATTTCAAAGTCTTTGCAATGCGCTACAGGTTTGAGTATTGGCCATTTTGCATAATCAAAACCATTTTGAATGGGTTTTAATAATTGGTAATTGCTTATTTCTTTTTGTATTTCTAAAAGCTTTAGAAAATTAATCTTAGCTACTTTGATGCTGTTATAATAACACATGGAATTTTATAAAATTTTATTCCGTATCATATCTTTCCACACTTTCAATTCCCGGTAAATCTTTCAGATTTTTTACCAGGTCTTCCAATTCATCTTTATCATGTACATATACTTTTACATTTCCTTCAAACAAACCTTCTTTCGCTTCGATGGTAAGCGCATTTATATTAATCTTTAAAGTACCGCTGATCAGGTTGGTGATTTTATTGATAACTCCTACATCATCCAATCCGACAATTTTTATACCGGTTAAAAAAGATATTTCTTTATTTTTTACCCATTTGGTTTTCACTACCCTATGGCCATAATGGGAGAGCAATCTTGCTGCATTTGGGCAATTGGTCCTGTGAATTTTTAAACCTTCTCCCTGCGTAATAAATCCAAATACATCATCACCCGGAATGGGTTTGCAACAATTAGCCAAAGTGTACATAATCTTATCGCTGCTTTCGCCAAAGATGATAAGCTCCGTATCTTTTTTATTATGATTTTTTTGAGGTAGTTCGCTTTTTTCCTCAATGAGGGTTTTAATAATTTTTGGCGCTGAAATTTTATCGCCTAATACCTGGAATTCCTTTAGCTCTTTAAGATCAATTTTTTTAACGGCGATATCATACAAAAGATCGAGCGAAGAATTTAGTTTGTAATAAGTAGCTATTTCATCCAGGTTCGATTGATTCATTGAAACACCCATACCATCTAATTTTCGATGGAGAATAATTTTTCCTTCTTCTGCAATAGTTCTTTTTTCTTCTTTTAATGAATCTTTTATTTTCGATTTGGCTTTGGTGGTTACTACCAATTTGAGCCATTCGCTTTTTGGTTTTTGCTTGGTAGAGGTGATGATTTCTACCTGGTCGCCGCTACGTAATGTATGCCCAATGGGTACTAACTTGTGATTCACTTTTGCGCCAATGCATTTTTCGCCTACTGCAGTATGCACCGCAAAAGCAAAATCCAGCGCGGAAGCCCCGCTGGGCAACATTTTTACATCGCCTTTTGGAGTATAAACATATATTTCTTCTGCTAAAAAAGATACTTTAAAATCCTGTAGAAAATCAATTGAATTGGTATCCTGGCTGGCCAGCATATCGCGAATTTGCTGAAACCATTTATCAAACCGGTTTTCTTCGGTAGTACCTTCTTTATATTTCCAATGAGCTGCCAATCCTTTCTCTGCAATGTCATTCATTCGCTTGGTTCGTATCTGCACCTCTACCCATTTTCCCTGTGGCCCCATCACGGTTGTGTGCAATGCTTCATATCCATTACTTTTTGGATTACTCAGCCAATCGCGCAGCCTTTCCGGTGCAGGGTTGTATTCGTCTGTAACCAAACTGTACACTTTCCAGCAATCTTCCTTTTCTCTTTCCGGTGGAGAGTTCAAAATAATTCTGATCGCAAAAAGATCGTATACCTCATCAAATGAAATACCTTTCTTCTTCATTTTATTCCAAATAGAATGAATGCTTTTTGGTCTTCCATAAATTTCAAAGTCGAATTTCCCGGTTATTAATTTTTCTTTAACTGGCCTTATAAAATCATTGATGTAGCGTGTACGGTCCCTTTTTGTTTTTTCTAATTTTTGAGCAATATACCGGTAACTGTCAGGCTCCATGTACTTCATGGAAAGGTCTTCCAATTCAGTTTTAATAGTGTAAAGCCCCATTCGATGTGCAAGCGGCGCATATACATAAACTGTTTCAGAAGCGATTTTCAATTGCTTTTCACGCTTCATGCTGTCAAGTGTGCGCATGTTATGGAGGCGGTCTGCAAGTTTTATTAATATTACACGGGGATCATCTGTAAGTGTTAGTAAAATCTTTTTAAAATTTTCAGCTTGCTGCGATGAATTGGCATCAAGTACATTCGAAATTTTAGTAAGCCCATCTACAATCTTGGCTATTTCTGAACCAAATTCCCTTTTCACCACATCAATCGTAATGTCGGTATCTTCCACCGTATCATGTAGTAAAGCGCAAATTGTACTACGCACACCCAGCCCAATTTCTTCTACACAAATCATGGCTACAGCTAATGGATGCAAAATGTACGGTTCACCACTTTTACGTCGTGTGTTTTTGTGGGCTTCTACTGCCATTTCAAATGCAACTCTCACATGTTCCTTATCTCCCGGTTTTAATTTTGATTTTAGCGTTCTTAGTAATGCACGGTATTTTCGAAGAATTTCTTTTTTTTCTTCCTCGTCGTTCATTGTATATTTCGGAATGTCAAGTGTGGTTTCCATGAATTACGAATTTACATAAGAAAAGATTACACCTTGCCTCTAATGGAGAAAATTGAGAATTTATTAATTTTTATTAATTATTTTCTCTTTAGTGGGTAGTGCTTATTATTTTATCAAAAAATCCATTACTTTTGCCGCCCCAAAAGCGCATGTGGTGAAATTGGTAGACACGTCAGACTTAGGATCTGATGCCGCAAGGTGTGGGGGTTCGAGTCCCTCCATGCGCACTTTCTTCAACAATTTTCTAAAAAAAGAAAATGAAAAACCGTTCTATCCGGTTGATAAAATTTGAGTAATGGCAAGTGTAACAAAAGAAAATATCGGTAATCTTCATGATAAACTGACAATAAGAGTAGCTAAAGAAGATTATTTCCCTTCATTTGAAAAAGCGATAAAAGAATATAGCAAAAAAGCCAATATTCCGGGTTTCAGGAAAGGAATGGTGCCTGCGGGAATGGTAAAAAAAATGTACGGCGCTTCTATTTTTTATGATGAAGTAATAAAAGCCGTTGAAAAGGAATTACAGGAATATATGGTTAAAGAAAAACCTGAAATTTTTGCTCAGCCTTTACCAATGGAAAATGATTTGCGTAACCTTGATATGAATCATCCTGACGAATATGACTTTCCATTTGAAATTGGATTAAAACCGGAAATAACCCTTGATGTAATTGCCACCGCAAAACCGGTAATGCACAAAGTGAAAGCGACATCAGAAATGGTGGATGAAGAAATTGAAAAGCTGGTTACTAAAAACGGTACCATGAATGATGTGGAAAAGGTAACCGGGCCTGAAAATGTATTGAATGTATTGTTTGAAGAAAGCGATGAAGAAGCTAACCTGGTAGCCGAGGGCATTTCAAAAGATAATTCTATTCTTGTAAAATATTTTACCGAAGAATATCAGAAGGATTTAAAGGATAAAAAAGTAAATGATTTTATCGTTTTACAATTAAAAGATGCTTTTCCTGACAAAGAAAAAGAATGGATCTTATCTGATTTAGGTTTGGCTAAAAACAACGCTTCTGCAGAAGAAAAATATTTTAAAATGACCATAACCAAAATTGGTCTGGTTGAAAAAAGGGAACTGAATGAGGATTTTTTTAACCAAATTTTCCCGGGGAAAGACATTAAGACAGAAGAAGATTTCCGTAAAATATTAGAAGAAGAAATTCAAAAACAATGGGATGCTGCCAGCCGCAATCAAATGCACGATCAGCTTTATCATATTTTATTGGAAGCGCCTGTTCAATTCCCTGATGAATTTTTAAAACGCTGGATAGAAATTGGTGGAGAAAAGAAAAAATTGCGTGAAGAAGTAGAGGCAGAATATCCATCATTTGCCAATCAACTAAAATGGACATTAATAAGTGATAAGATTATTACTGAAAACCAACTAGATGTTACAGAAGAGGAATTAAGGGATAGTATGAAGGTAGAGATCATGAATTATTTTGGACAAATGAACCTGGGAGAGGATACCCAATGGATAGAAAGCTATATTGACAGGATGATGAAGGATGAAAAACAAGTAGACAGCACTTACCGGAAAATGATCACTGAAAAATTATTTAATTGGCTGGAAATCCAGGTAACCCCGATAGAAAAGGAAACTTCTTCAGAAGAATTCCTGGCAATGCAGCACCATCATTCTCATTAAGGTATCAGGTAATAGGTTTTTGGTTTAGATAGAGGTATCAATTAATTGGTTATCAGAAAATCTAAAATAGCCAATTTAAAATCTAAAATCAGAACATCATACATCAAACATTTTCGCTGCCTCCTCGCCATTTTGTCTTATTTTTTTTGTTAGCATAATATTTGGAACTTCACCGTATTAAATAGTATTACACTAAATTTAATTTATGAATACCGGAAAAGAATTTGAAAAATTTGCTGTAAAGCATAAAGGCATCAGCAGTAACACCCTTCATGGATATATAAACCATAACATCACTAACCTTACCCCCAATATTATTGAGGAAAGACCTATGAATGTAGCAGTGATGGATGTTTACAGCCGACTGATGATGGACAGGATCATTTTTCTTGGATATCCTGTAAATGATGAAGTAGCCAACATTATCATTGCGCAATTACTGTTTTTAGAAAGCACCGACAGGACAAGAGATATTCAGATGTATATTAATTCGCCCGGAGGTGGAGTATATGCCGGTTTAGGATTGTATGACACCATGCAATTTGTAACTCCTGATATTGCCACCATTTGTACAGGTATCGCGGCAAGTATGTCAGCCGTTTTAATGGCAGCCGGCGCACCGGGCAAAAGAAGCGCTTTGCGCCATTCAAGAATTATGATGCATCAGCCGAGCGCGGGAGCTGCAGGACAAGCTTCGGATGTCGAAATTACTGTGAATGAAGTAAGAAAAATAAAGCATGAACTTTATGAAATTCTTAGCAATCATACCGGGCAAACGATAGAGAAAGTGGCCAAAGACAGTAATCGCGATTACTGGATGACCGCCGATGAAGCCAAACAATATGGATTGATTGATGAAGTATTAATTACCAATTCAAGAAAACAAAAAAAATAAAGATTAATTCTAATTTTAAGTTTATGAATTTCTATAAAAATAATTTAACTCGTTTTAATCAGGAAGAAGAACCGGAAACCGTTGCCCCTGAAAACCCAATGGAAAAAATGATGGGAGGAATGATGTTTGATAAAAAATTTATTGAACAGCGTAAAATATTTCTTTGGGGAGAGGTGAATGATAAAAGTGCCAAAGATATTACCAATAGGCTATTGTTTCTTGAGGCAACAGATCCGGGGAAAGAAATTACTTTTTATATCAACAGTCCGGGGGGCGTTATTACCAGTGGCATGGTTATTTACGATACGATGAAAATGATCTCATCCCCGGTAAGTACTGTTTGCATGGGTATGGCTGCAAGTATGGGAAGTATTTTATTAAGCGGTGGTGAAAAAGGAAAACGATTTATTTTTCCACATGGTGAAGTAATGATACATCAACCAAGTGGCGGAGGGCAGGGTACGAGCGCTGATCTTGAAATTATGGCTATTCAAATACAAAAAGCAAAACAATTGGGCGCTAAAATATTGGCAGATAATTGCGGCCAATCTTATGACAAGGTAATGGAAGATTTTGACCGTGATTATTGGATGGATGCTGAAGAAAGCAAAAAATATGGCATTATTGATGACATACTCAAAAAGTTATAATGCATCACTTTGATAGTTTTTGCTGTCATTAATGTAAAATCAATATTTAGCTTTTATTTTTTGACAAAAAAGGCTAATTTGAAACAGGAAATTTTTATATTAGAAACTCATGGCTAAACAACAAACATTACATTGCTCTTTTTGCGGAAGAAGCCGTGATGAAGTTAAAATTCTCATTGCCGGACAGGAAGGGCATATATGCGAAAATTGTGTAGAACATGCACAGGAAATTATCGTTCAGGAAATTTTGCCTTCTCAGGAAAAAAATTCAAATGCTTCTAATTACAAACTTTCTGTAAAAAAACCCATTGAGTTAAAAAATTTTTTAGATGAATACGTAATTGGCCAGGATGATGCAAAAAAAGTACTTGCTGTTGCGGTTTACAATCATTACAAACGGCTGAATCAAAAAATAGATAGTGATGTTGAAATTGAAAAAAGCAATATCATTATGGTGGGTGAAACCGGCACCGGTAAAACTTTATTGGCTAAAACCATTGCCCGTATATTAAATGTGCCTTTTGCCATTGTAGATGCCACCGTTTTTACAGAAGCAGGTTATGTAGGGGAAGATGTAGAAAGTATTTTAAGCCGTCTTTTGCAGGTTTGTAATTTTGATGTAAATGCTGCCCAAAAAGGGATTGTTTATATTGATGAAATAGATAAAATTGCCCGTAAAAGCGATAACCCAAGTATTACACGTGATGTAAGCGGAGAGGGTGTTCAACAAGGTTTGCTTAAATTATTGGAAGGTACAGAAGTACTGGTGCCGCCACAAGGCGGACGTAAACATCCGGAGCAAAAATTAATAAAAATTAATACCAGCAATATCCTATTTATTTGCGGAGGCGCTTTTGATGGCGTTGATAGATTGATAGGCCGTAGAATCAATACCAATGCTATCGGATTTAGTGTAAATAAAGATCTGCAGGAATACCAGCGTAAAAATCTTTTGCAATTTGTAAATGCACAGGATCTTAAATCTTTTGGTTTAATACCCGAATTACTCGGCAGGCTTCCGGTAGTTACTTACCTTAATCCTCTTGATGCTACAACATTGAGAAGTATATTAACTGAACCAAAAAATTCCCTGATCAAACAATATAAAAAGTTATTTGAACTGGAAGGTATTGACCTGGTAATAGAAGAGGAAGTGTATGATTTTATGGTTGAAAAAGCCATGGAATATAAATTAGGCGCACGCGGTCTGAGAAGCATTTGTGAAAGTATTTTAACCGATGCTATGTTTGAATTGCCTTCACAGAAAGTAAAAATATTTACTGTTACCAAAGAATATGCGGAAAGAAAATTTACTATCAGCAAACTAAGTTTGCTTAAAGTAGCCTAATGCTTCTTCTCAAACTAAACAAGAATTATTTATAATTAAATAAATTTGAAAGCTTTTTCAAATTTTTATAAATCCACAACATAAAAATGAAAATTTTGATTTCCCTTTTCGGGGGAAGAGATAAATAAATTTTTCTTTTTGTATAAAATATCACGCCTGTTTCTTTTTTTAATTTTACTTTTACCGCATTCTAATAACTTTAATTAAAAATTGTTTTTCTAAACTTAAGTTCAAATGGTTGATGTAATTCTTGGCCTCCAATGGGGCGATGAAGGAAAAGGAAAAATTGTAGATTATTTTGCTCCCAAATACGATGTTATTGCCCGCTTTCAGGGAGGCCCCAATGCTGGCCACACACTATATGTAGATGGAAAAAAAATTGTATTGCACCAGGTACCTTCAGGTATTTTTCATGAAAATAAAATTAATTTAATTGGCAATGGAGTAGTGCTCGATGTTATTACTCTTAAAAAGGAGTGTGAAACTATTGCATCCTTCGGCGTCGATTATAAAAAATCTCTTTTCATAAGTGAGCGTACTCATTTAATTTTGCCAACACACAGGGCAATTGACCGTGCAAGTGAAGCTGCTAAAGGGAAAGAGAAAATAGGTTCTACGCTCAAAGGAATAAGTCCTGCCTATATGGATAAGACTGGTAGAAACGGTCTTCGAGTTGGCGATCTTCTCGGAAATAATTTTGAAGCTAATTACCGGAAACTTCGATTAAAGCATCAACAGATTTTAGATAATTTCTCTTTTGATGAAGATATTTCAGCTTCGGAAGATGAGTTCTTTGAAGCACTGGAATTTTTAAAAACATTACATATTGTCAATGGTGAATATTTTATAAATGACGCTATACAAAACGGTAAAAAAATTCTTGCGGAAGGGGCGCAGGGAAGTATGCTGGATGTGGACTTTGGAACATTCCCTTATGTAACTTCTTCAAGTACAATCACAGCCGGTGTTGGCAGCGGATTAGGATTGTCACCACAAAAAATAAGAGATGTTATTGGTATTACAAAAGCCTATTGCACAAGAGTAGGCAGCGGCCCATTTCCTACAGAATTACATGATGATATTGGCGAATTGATAAGGAAAAATGGAAATGAATTTGGAAGCACTACCGGTAGACCGCGCAGGTGTGGATGGATTGATTTAATAGCGCTAAATTTTGCGTGCATGATCAATGGAGTTACTCAATTAGTTATGACAAAGGCTGATGTTCTCGATGAATTAGAAATTCTTAAAGTTTGCGATAGTTACAATATCAACGGAAAAGAAACCAAACAAGTTCCTTTTCAAATGGAAGGAGTAAAACTGGAAGCGGTTTATAAAGATTTTAAAGGTTGGAAAACAAATATTACAGGTATTAAGGATTTCAAAAACCTTCCTGCTGAAATGGATACCTATATAAATTATATCAATACTACTTTAGGTGTTCCTGTAAAATATATATCGAATGGACCCGGTACCGATCAGATCATTGTGGCATTATGATTGCAGTTTATTTACCTGCAAAATTTTTTTTAAAAAAGTATTGATTATTTTTGGATAATTAAAAATCAAATTGAAATTTTACAAAAAAAATCCTTAGCAAAATATGAAAGCAACAAGTGATAAGGAAAAAGATTTTCCTGCAAAAAAATCCGTTAAAACATCGACAAAAGCTTCGGGGAAAAAACAACCAAAAGATGTTGATGACGATGATGATGATTTTGAAGATAACGATGTGCCCGTAAAAAAAGGAAAACCATCTGCAAGTAAAAAACGCAAAGATGATGATGACGACGATGACGATGTTGAAGTAGATGATGATTGGGAAAAGAGTGATGATGATGATTACGATCCCGATTTTGAAGAATTTGATATTCCTAAATCTAAGATTAAGAAATCTTCTCCTAAAAAGGGAAAAGAAGATGATGATTTTGAAATTGATGATGATTTTAAAACACTCGATCTTTTTGACGATGGAGATGGCCTTGATGATGATGATGATTTTTAAGCAAAATATTTTTGCGTTGATCTATAATTTTGAAACGAATAATCACTTCATATACTGTATCTGATTTTTATGATTTTAAAACTCAATTGCTGAACTTTGGAACAAGGTTCAGCAATTTTTGTTTTTTAGATAATCATGATTATGAATTTGACAAATCGTATGAATGCATTGCGGGAGCCGGAGCTATCACTTCTATCATTTCAAATAATGAAACAGGTTTACCTGAACTCAAACAATTTCAAAAAGAAAATGAAGATTGGATATTTGGCCATGCAGCCTACGATCTTAAAAATAAAATAGAAGATCTTTCTTCTGATAACCCCGATGGTATTTTTTTTCCTGACTTTCTTTTTTTTGTCCCGGAAATAGTTTTTATACTTAACAAAGAAAAAGTGAAAATCAGTGTGGTTGCAGGTTATAATACGGATGAAATATACAAAGAGATTTGTGGAATTAATTCCAACATGGATGCCACAAAAAAGCTTTTACTGCAAAGTAGATTTTCTCACAAAGAATATTTAGAAACCATAAAAAAATTACAGGAACATATTGCAAGAGGCGATTGTTATGAAATTTGTTTTTGCCAGGAATTTTTTGCTGAGAAAGCCAAAATAAATCCAGTAACTGTGTTTAAAAAATTAGGGGATCTTTCACCCAATCCATTTTCCGCATTTTATAAATATGAAGAAAAATACCTGTTGTGTGCCAGTCCTGAAAGGTTTTTAAAGAAAATAAACAATACAATTATTTCTCAACCAATAAAAGGAACCTCAAAAAGAAGCAAAAATAATCCAGATAATGATGAAGAAAATAAAATCGCGTTGAAACAAAGTGAAAAAGAACGTTCGGAAAATATTATGATCGTTGACCTTGTTCGCAATGACCTTTCAAAAATATGTACCGAAAGTTCGGTAACAGTAAAGGAATTTTTAAAAATTTATTCTTTTCCCCAGGTACATCAAATGATTTCTACCATTGTTGGAAATCTTCCTAAAAATATTTCCTTTGCGGAAATCTTATCCGCTACCTTTCCTATGGGATCTATGACAGGCGCTCCCAAAAAAAGAGTGATGGAATTAATTGAAGAATACGAGAGAACGAAAAGAGGTTTATTCTCCGGAACAGTTGGGTATATTAATCCTGTTGGTGATTTTGATTTTAATGTAGTTATCAGGAGTATTCTTTACAATGAAAAGAATAAATATTTATCTATCCAGGCAGGCTCTGCTATTACCTTTAAGAGCATTCCTCAAAAGGAATATGAAGAATGTGAAATGAAAATGGAAGCGATGAAGAAAGCGTTGGAATAATTATTTTCTCTTCTTATATACCGTCTTGGAATTCATCTCCACATTTCCTAAAAGTTGTTGTACACACTCATTTAAGATTGGATATTTATTGGTAATGAACAGGGTCATTTTATCATTGGGCAATTGCAAATTATAATCGTCGCCTTCTGCCAGCATATTATCGAATCCCGGATTGTAACGATTAAAATCCTTAATATCCATGTCAATATTTCGGGCAATAATTGCGGCTTTATACCTGCCTGAAACCTGCATTTCTGCTATATCTGCTTTTTCGGTTGCAGACAAATCAGGCGTAGAAGAAATATTGTCACTGCCTGAAAGGTTAGAATAATTAAATTTAGTTTCAGATAAAATTCCACCACTGTTTCCAGTTTCCATAATGTAATGAGTGGCAATAAATTTTTTCACATGATTACGGGATTGTTCAGGTAGGTAATATTGCAAATCCCAAAAATTGCGGCTACCGCTTTTTTTAATAGCGCTATAAACCCGTCCCGGTCCACCATTGTAAGCGGCAATTACCAAAAGCCAGTCTTTGAGATCTTTATAAAGTTTCAGTAAATATTTTGCGGCGGCATTCGTACTTTTATAATAATCGGTACGGTCATCTTCATATTGATTTACCTGCAAACCATAATCTCTTGCTGTATAAGGCATGAACTGCCAAGGGCCGAGTGCACCAGCAGAGGACAAGGCATTAGATTTTAAATTACTTTCTATTACGGCAAGATATTTTAATTCTTTAGGTAATCCGTATTTGGCAAGAATGCCATCAATGAAATTGAAATAGGGAGTGGAGGTCTTCTTCAGATTTTGTAAATAGGTAGTATGCGACCGCAAATAATCCTGCATATAATTTTCCGCATAAGGGTTTACCTGCGAAGAATAAGGCATAGAGGGATTGTAAGAGTAATTCTTAAAAAGATTTTTAAAGCCATATTTGGTTACCTGGCTAAGGTATTCTACTTTCTCTTTTTTAAGTGGTTTTTTAGATTCAATTACTTCATCAATTACTTTATCTTCTTCTTTATTGACCGGAGTTATCGTAGTATCAATTTTTCCCTGGATTAAATTCATATCATTGGCAAAAGTCAATTTTGGAAAAACTAACAAAATTAAACTGACCAGGAAAAATATAGAATACCATTTCTTCATCTGCTAATAACTTTTATAATCTTTCAAAAGCATATGTGAAAACTCAAGCAAAGTTAATTCATTGTGTTTATTAGTAAGAACCTGTGCACCAAAAGGCATACCATTACTATGTTTGAATAGCGGTAATGAAATGCCGGGAATGCCTGTAAGATTTGCGTAGACTGTATATATATCAGCTAAATACATTGCGATAGGATCTTTTTGCATGCTTCCGGCTTCAAATGCTGTACCCGGAACTGTTGGTAGTAGCAAAGCATCAAAATCCTTGAAAATTTCTTTAGTCTGTGTTACTAATAAATTTCTAACCTGTTGCGCTTTGGTAAAATAGGCATCGTAATAGCCTTCGCTAAGTACAAAAGTGCCAAGCATAATTCTTTTTTTTACTTCCCTGCCAAAACCATTTCCACGATTTTTTTTATAAAAAGTTGTAAGGTCTTCATCCATATTCTTATCACGATAACCATATCTTACACCATCATACCGGGAAAGGTTAGACGAAGCTTCGGCTGTGGTAAGTACATAATATGCCGGAACAATAAAGTCAATTAAATCAAAATTGACTTCTTCAACAATATGTCCGTCATTTTTTAAATTTTGAGCTAAATCATAAATGCCTTTTTTTATTTCTGAATCCAGGCTTTCATACTCCATGGCATTTTTAAATAAAGCAATTTTATATTTTTTATGCTCATTGCCAAGGGTAAAAACTTCAGACTTATGTTGATTTACCGTGCTGTCGTATTCATCTTTTCCACTGATTACTTCCAGTACTTTCGCTGCATCTTCTACATTTTTAGCAAAAATCCCAATCTGGTCAAATGAAGAAGCATATGCAATCAGACCATGCCTGGAAATAGTTCCATACGAAGGTTTTATACCTACGATCCCACAAAAATCTGCCGGTTGTCTTACTGAGCCTCCTGTGTCGCTTCCCAGGCTTACCATACTTAAGCCGGCTTGCACTGCTACGGCTGATCCGCCGGATGAACCTCCCGGTACTTTATCGTTATTCAAGGCATTTTTTACTCTTCCATAAACTGAATTTTCATTTGTGCTTCCCATGGCAAATTCATCGCAATTACAATTACCAATAATGATGGCATCTTCGTTTAATAATTTTTCAACTGCCGTAGAATTATAAATGGAACTAAAATTTTTCAATATCCCTGATGCTGCACTTACGGGGTGATCTTTATAACAAATAACATCTTTGATGGCGATCACTACACCATGAAGTTTTCCGCATGCTACACCATTTTTTCTTTTTTCATCTAAAAATACTGCCCGTTCCCTGCTT
>Ga0209585_10000449_pt1 | contig 15961 bp, 10 predicted proteins | sample NGEPerone_FD_185491 | JGI IMG/M metagenome (GOLD analysis project Ga0209585, IMG submission 185491) | Arctic peat soil microbial communities from the Barrow Environmental Observatory site, Barrow, Alaska, USA - NGEE Permafrost154B-one... | ecosystem: Environmental > Terrestrial > Soil >... | reverse complement strand
GTATACTGAATTTAAAAGAATTTGGGGCAAAAGGCAAAATGTAGATAACTGGCGGCGGGCTTCTGCTTCCAATCAAAATTTAGCTGCTAACACAGGTGGCCAGTTACAAAATCCGGAATTGTCAACACAGGATAATGACCCACTTTCACCTGTAAATAAATCGAAAGATGCTGGTGCGCTTATGCCGGTAAATTACCAGGAAGATATTTCTGTAACAGGGCTTCTTGCCAATGTGCCTCTTACAAAACCAATGATCGATACTTCCAATTCCAAAATAGCCATTTCATTATTACAGCTTGGAAAAAATTATCAGAATCTTTTGGAAGATTATCAAGCAGCCATTGAAACTTACCTTCGTTCATTAAAACGTTTTCCTGATAGTTTGTATAACGGTGAACTATACATGGACCTGTCTTATTGTTATAATAAATTGGGCAACCTGGCACAAGCCAATTTTTATAAAAATTTATTATTAAATAATTTTGGTAAAAGCAAATTCGCAGAATATGTTTTGCATCCGGAAATGTTCAATCCTTCCAAACAAGATACCGCAGCCGCTATGCGGTATGATAAAATTTATAATTTATTTATTGAAGGAAATTTTGAGGAAGCAAATAAACAAAAACAATTGGCAGACAGTTTATACGGAAATAGCTACTGGAGCCCTCAGTTATTATATATCGAATCAGTTTATTACATACGTGAAAGGCAGGATAGTGTTGCAACTAATATTTTAAATCAGATCATTTCAAAATATCCTTCTTCTCCTTTGAAAGAGAAAGCAGCAATCATGATCAATGTTTTAAGCAAAAGGGATAGTATTGAAAATTATTTAACTAACCTGCACGTAGAAAGAGCGAAAGAAGATTCGCAGATAGTAGTTTTTGATGATACCAAAATCAGTAAAACCATTACTCCTGCTGCCAAAAATATTGAGCAGAAAAAAATTGAAACGGTAACTCCTGAAAAAACGGTTACCATAAATCCTGAGAAACAATTGCCTCCACCTGTAAGCAATGCTACTTTTACATTTGATCCTAATGTACCACAGAATGTAATAATGGTACTTAATAAAGTGGACCCGGTTTATAGCAGTGAAGCAAGAAACGCTTTTACAAGATACAATAGTGAAAATTTTTATTCACAAAATCTTCAAATTACAAAAGACACTTTGGATAAAGACCGTACTTTATTAATAATTTCTCAATTCATCAATGCAGACGCGGCCATCAAATACAGGGATAAAATAAAACGTGATGCCCCGGCAGAAATATCCTGGTTACCGGCAGGCAAATATTCATTTTATATTATGTCGGATGCTAATCTTGAACTTATAAAAGAAAATAAAAATTTACAGAGCTATATTGATCTACTGAACAAAAAATATCCGGGAAAATTTTAAATAACTTTTAGCAATAAATAAAATCTGCCTCGTTACTTTTAATTTTCTGTTTTTAAAGAAAACAAAAATGCAAAATCAAAATAAAAACTCGCGCAATAATAAACAGGGAAAAAGCATAAAACCAAGCGTAAAAATTCTATGGGCTATCGTAGGAATCGGATTTGCTCTTTTTACACTCATACTTGCTTCCGCCTATTTTGGATTATTTGGCAAATTACCATCATTACAGGAATTGGAAAATCCACAAGCTAACCTCGCATCCGAAATTTATGCGAATGACGGCACTACATTAATGGGTAAAATTTATGCTGAAAACCGTGTATCGGTCGATTATAAAAATATTTCGCCTGGCGTTATTAATGCCCTGATCTCTACTGAAGACGAACGTTTTTACGATCATTCGGGCATAGATGCAAGAAGTATAGCACGTGCTCTTTATGGACTTGGCAGAGATGGTGGAGGTAGTACCATCACTCAACAATTGGCTAAAAATATTTTAGGCCAGGGCCGCGGTAATATGGTAAAAAGAGGTATAGATAAAATCAAAGAATGGATTGTTGCTCTCAAACTTGAAAAGAATTTCACCAAACAGGAAATTATCGCTCTTTACCTTAATCGGGTTTCCTGGTTAAATGTCTATGGCATTAGGAATGCTGCGCGCGTTTATTTCCAAAAAGAACCATCGGAACTTACTATTGATGAATCTGCTTTATTAGTGGGTATGTTGAAAGGACCCGGACAATACGATCCTTTAAGACATCCGGATGCGGCCATTGCGCGCCGTAATACAGTAATCGATCAGATGGTGCGTAATGATGTAATAACAGCTTCAGCAGCTACAATGTACAAGAAAAAATCCCTGGGAATAAAGTATAAAAAGATAGATGAAAATTTGGGAATTGCCCCATACTTGCGTACTGTGCTTGCTAAAAAATTAGATGAATGGTGTAAAACTCATAAAGATCCAAAGACCGGAAATAATTATGATCTATACCGTGACGGTTTAAAAATATATACTACCATCGATCCTAAAATGCAACAGTTTGCAGAAGAAGCAATGGAGAAACACATGGCTAACATGCAAAAAACTTTTAACCAGCAATTAAGTAAAAATGTGTGGAAAGGGCATGAAGATATTTTAAACCGGGCAATGAAAGAAAGTGAAAGATGGAAAGACATGAAAGAAGAAGGTGCTACAGATGAAGTAATAAAACAATCATTTCAGAAGCCGGTGAGTATGAAAATTTTTGCGTGGAATCATAAGCATGAAACCGATACGGTGATGACTCCGATGGATTCCATAAAATATTTTAAACAAATGATGCAAACCGGATTTTGTGCTATGGATCCCATAACCGGTGAAATAAAAGCATGGGTTGGCGGTATTGATTTCAAATGGTTTAAGTATGATCATGTAACTACTAACAGGCAGGTTGGCTCTACCTTTAAACCCCTTCTTTATACTTTAGCGATTACAGATGCCGGACTCACTCCTGACAGTTATATTGGGGGAAAATCAATAACCCTTGCCAATAAAACGATAAGCGGCCCCGGTGGCACTATGGCCTATTGCCTTGCCAAATCAATCAATGTGGCCGCATTCGATTTAATGAGCCGGATTGGCCCAAAAAAAACGGCTGAATTTGCGCACCTGTGTGGAATAAAAAGCAATATCCCGATAGTACCTTCCATTGCATTAGGATCGGCGGATATTCAACTAATAGAAATGTTGAGAGCTTATACCATGTTTCCAAACCGTGGATTTAACACCGAACCCATTTATTTAAGCAGAATTGAAGACAGGCATGGAAATGTGTTACAAACATTTCAGCCTGAATCTAAACAAATAATAAGTGAGGTAGATGCTTATACAATGTATAGAATGATGCAGGGAGTTCTTGATTTTGGTACAGGAGGATCCATGCGTTGGAAGTTTGGCATTGAAAGCCCTATGGGTGGCAAAACAGGTACAACCAATGACAATACAGATGGCTGGTTCATTGGTTATACTCCACAAATACTCGCGGGAGCATGGGTTGGTTGCGACGATCCTTTTTTGCATATAAGAAATGGTTGGACAAACGGTGGTAATGATATGGCTATGCCGGAATGGGCCTATTTTATGCAAAAAGTGTATGCCGATAAAAAATTAGGAATTGACCCTAAAGCAACATTCGAAAAACCCGCCGAACTAAATAATGATCCTATTTATGCTGACCAGAATTTCGCGGCAATTGCTCAAAAGGGTGAAGGGGTTGATAGTTCCGGAGACCAGGGGAACGGAGATGCCGGCGATTATGGCGCACCTACAAATGTTCCGGTGGAATCTGAATTTGGCCAGGGTAATTCCAAAAATGCATCAAAGCCAAAAGAAGAGAAAAAAGTTATCGGGCCTGTAAATTTGTTTGCTGAACCCAAAAAAGATACAGTAAGGAAAGTGGAAGGAAAAAATTCAGTCAAAAAAAAGTAAGAACAGGGCAGCATTAATAATCCTCTTACTTTTAATTAGAAATTCAAAACCAGGTAATATTTATTATTATTTCCAATAGTTAGCTGTTTTTCAATCCTGAAACTATTCATAACAATAATCAATCTTATATTTATCCAATTAATCATTCAATTGTAAACAATTCCTGGTTTTTAAATAATTCAAAATGAAAAAAAAGTTTTTGAGTATATCATTTGTTATTCTATTAATAACCGGTAGTATAAGTTTGGTTTTCGCCTGGGGGTCCTGGGGGCACAAACATATAAGTCGCGCCTCTGTTTTTGCATTGCCGAAAGGTATGCAGGAGTTCTATTATAATCATATTGATTTTATTACCGAAAACGCTGTCGTACCGGATTTAAGAAGAGGGCTTCTCAATGACAGAAATGAGGGGCCAAGGCATTATATTGATATTGAAGATTTCGGAAATATTCCTCTAAGTTCTTTCCCAAAAACAACCAAAGAAGTTTATAAAAAATACGACAGCTCTTTTTTAAACAGAACAGGTTACTTACCCTGGTACATCCAGAATATTACCGAAAAGCTTACACTGGCATTTAAAAAAAGAAATAAATCGGAGATACTTTTTCTCTCCGCCGAACTATCACATTATGTAGCAGATGCTCACATGCCTTTGCATACTTCATCCAATCATGATGGGCAATTGACCAATCAAAAAGGAGTACATGCTTTGTGGGAATCAACATTACCTCAAATGTTTGGCGATGCTTACAATTTTAAAACAGAGCAAGCAAAATACATTAATGATATTCCTGCTGAAACCTGGAAAATAATAGCTCAATCGCATTCGTTGGTAGATACTCTTTTGGCCATTGAAAAAAAAGTGAGAAATAGTTTTACAGATGATAATAGGTATAAAAAAGACAGTGCCGGCAAACCTGTAATGTTTTATAATTCTCCCGTATTTTCTGATGAATATGCCATGCAATTTAATAAAGCTTTGGGCGGAATGGTAGAGCAACAATTGAGGTTATCTATTTATGATGTTGCGTGCTTTTGGTTTACAGCCTGGGTAAATGGCGGCAGTCCCAACCTCCTTTCTTTAGATGATCCACACCTAACCAAACAAAACAGAAAAAATTATAGGCGGGAATTAGGAGCCTGGAAAAAAGGTAAATTATTAAATCTTTCGATTGAAAGAGAATAAAATGGATTACAATGATAATTAATCAAAAAAAATTACAAATAACGCACAGGATTGCGGCGTGAATTCTTAATGTAATTTTTGATGTTCATCCAAAAAGCCAGGAAGAGATAAAAAATGATGGGTGAGCCGAACGTAAGAAATGTGATATAAATAAAATATCGCCTGATTACAGATGTAGCAATTCCCACTCTTTCACCAATAGCTGTGCACACACCAAACACCTGCCATTCAATAAAGTGTTTTATTTTATACATAGAACAAATGTAAAAAAAAATTGTAAGAAATGATAATAGAATATAATTTTTATGATTCTATTCAAATATATTTTATCGCTTTAATAACACACCATGGCAAACAGTAAAAGGAAAGTAATAAATAAACCCATTAGGTATTTATTTTTTTACTTAAAAAAATCCGGGTATTGCCAAATAAAGATCAACCAATTTTAAGTAATTTTGCACCCCATCACATTCCTCAAAAAAGTTCTTTTGTTGACAGTTTAATATTTTTATAAATTAAAATTAAATATATAAGCAATGGTTTTTGATCTTGACATGATTAAAAGATTTTATGAAGGTTATTCCCAGAAAGTAGAAGCCACCCGTAAAGTTGTTAATCATCCCCTTACTCTTACAGAAAAAATATTGTATGCCCACCTTTGGCAGGGAAATGCAGATGCTGCATTTGAAAGAGGAAAATCGTACGTAGATTTTGCGCCAGACAGAGTTGCTATGCAGGATGCGACGGCACAAATGGCCTTACTACAGTTCATGCAATCGGGCAGGACAAAGGTTTCTGTGCCATCTACGGTACATTGCGACCATTTGATACAGGCAGAAGTGGGAGCAGTTGCAGATCTTTCAAGAGCAAAAAGCCAAAATAAAGAAGTGTATGATTTCCTTGCATCTGTTTCCAATAAATATGGAATTGGATTTTGGAAACCCGGCGCAGGAATTATTCACCAGGTTGTTTTGGAAAATTATGCATTCCCCGGTGGAATGATGATAGGTACAGATTCACATACAGTAAATGCAGGTGGATTAGGAACTATAGCAATTGGTGTAGGTGGAGCAGACGCATGCGATGTAATGGCTGGATTGCCATGGGAATTAAAATTTCCAAAATTGATAGGAGTAAAATTAACAGGTAAATTGAGCGGCTGGACATCAGCAAAAGATATTATTCTAAAAGTAGCCGGCATACTTACAGTAAAAGGTGGCACTGGCGCCATTCTTGAATACTTTGGCGAAGGAGCTACTTCATTATCCTGCACAGGAAAAGGAACCATCTGTAATATGGGCGCAGAAATTGGCGCCACCACCTCCATATTTGGATATGATATTAAAATGGCTGAATACCTGAAAGGGACAGGCAGAGCAGAAGTAGCTGCAGAAGCAGATAAAGTACAGGAAAATCTTACAGGTGATAATGAAGTATATGATCATCCTGAAAAATATTTTGACCAGGTAATTGAAATCAATTTATCTGAACTGGAACCACATATTAATGGTCCGTTTACACCGGATTTAGCATGGCCAATTTCAAAATTTGCCGAAGCAGTAAGAACCAATAATTGGCCCGAAGAACTGGAAGTTGGCTTGATAGGCTCCTGTACCAATTCTTCTTATGAAGATATTAGCAGGGCCGCTTCTATTGCCAGGCAAGCATCGGATCAGGGAATAAAAACTAAATCCGAATTTATCATTACTCCGGGATCAGAGCAGGTAAGATATACGGTAGCAAGAGATGGATACCTGGATATTTTCGAGAAAATGGGAGGAGTAGTTTTAGCGAATGCCTGCGGACCTTGCATTGGACAATGGGCGAGACATTCCAAAGATCCAAATCGTAAAAATTCCATTCTTACTTCTTACAACAGGAATTTTGCAAAAAGAAATGATGGTAATCCAAATACACATGCGTTTGTGGCTTCTCCGGAAATAACCACCGCATTAGCGATTGCAGGTTCACTTACTTTTAATCCGGTTACTGATTATTTAACCAATGATAAAGGCGAAAAAGTAAAATTAGAAGAACCGCAGGGGATTGAAATGCCGTTAAAAGGTTTTGCAGTAGAAGATGCAGGTTTCCAGGCACCAGCAGAAGACGGAAGTAATATCCAGGTTGCTGTTTCTCCTACTTCTGATCGTCTTCAAATTTTGGAACCATTTCCTACATGGAATGGCGCTGATCTTTCAGGCTTAAAATTATTAATTAAAGCAAAAGGAAAATGCACTACTGATCATATTTCTATGGCAGGCCCCTGGTTAAAATACAGGGGGCATCTTGATAACATCAGTAATAATCTTTTGATAGGTGCTTTAAATTTTTTCAATGAAAAAACCAACCTGGTAAAAAATCAATTAACCGGAGAATACGGCCCACTGCCAGAAACACAACGGGCTTATAAAGCTGCAGGTGTAGGTTCTATAATTGTTGCTGATGAAAATTATGGAGAAGGTTCATCACGTGAACATGCCGCCATGGAACCAAGGCATTTGGGAGTAATAGCGGTATTGGTAAAATCTTTTGCCCGCATACATGAAACCAATTTAAAGAAACAGGGTATGCTTGCTATTACATTCAATAATAAAGAGGATTATAATAAAATACTTGAAGACGATGTAATTGATATTAAAGAATTAACCAGTTTTGCGGTTGATAGCCCATTAGAAGTAGTGTTACATCATAAAGATGGTACTACTGATTCTTTCCCGGTGAACCACACTTACAATGAACAACAGATTGAATGGTTTAAAGCCGGTGGCGCATTGAATATAATCAGGAAAGAATTTGCGGATAGTAAAAAATAAAATCTTAATCGTGATTGCGCACAAAGCGGAACTAAAAAAGGTTCCGCTTTTTTTTAGAAAAAAAAGAATATCGTACCAAAAAAATTCCCAAAGTCAAGTGCAATTTTAAACAAAAAATACATTGCATATTATTAGGAAAGAATTTGAAAATCGGTAAGGTAGAAAACTCATAGAATATTATGTCACTATAAAAGTATTCATCAAAAAGCGCATAAGGGAAATCTTATTAAATCTTTAAAAAATTTCAGGATAAACAATTTAACTATATACATTTTGATGGTGGTTTTCCTTGCTACCTTAGTCCGGTCGGCTTTCGGCTTTGGCGAATCATTGATCGCAGTGCCATTACTTGCCTTCCGTATTCCTCTTGAGATAGCGGCACCTCTTTCTGTTCTGATATCAATTACAGTAGCAATTGTTATTGTTGTGCAAGACTGGAAAAAGGTGCATGTACGGAGTGCGGGATGGTTAATCCTCTCTACATTTTTTGGAATACCATTGGGACTTATGCTTTTGATATACGTTAACGAGAGGATGGTAAAAGCTGGCCTGGCTATAATCATTATTGCGTTTTCAATATACTCATTAATAGGGCGAAAGCCCAGGGTACTGAAAACCGATAGATGGGATTGGATGCTGGGATGCGGATTTTGTGCAGGAATCCTGGGGGGAGCTTATGGATTGAATGGGCCACCGCTGGCAATATATGGATCTATGCGCCGCTGGTCAGCCCAGCATTTCCGGGCAACCTTACAAGGATATTTTTTACCTGCGAGCTTTATTGGAATGTGTGGATTTTGGCTGGCAGGACTTTGGGTGCCACTCGTTACTCATTTTTATTTGATTTCATTACCAGTGGTATTGCCAACGATTTTTCTTGGCAGAGCAGTAAACCATCGCCTGCGTGGAGAAGGTTTTTTTAAATACATCTATATTAGCCTTCTCGCTATAGGAATATTTTTTCTGATTCAGTCTATTAGGGGTTAATATTGTTCTTAAAATTCTAATGATTATCAGAAAACTCATAAACCTTAGCAAAGCTGTCATCATTTTTTTTGAAATGTATAGATAAGAGAAGATATCTGGAATAAAAATGACGGTATTTCAAACCGTCTTTTTTATAGAAATTTAATCTTAAAAAACATTAGCCTGATCTTTATGAATTTCGATTGATTTATTTTAACCGTTTAAGGTAAGTAGTTACCTTAGCAAAAAAATATATCAATGCTCAAAAAAAATTTCCAACTAAGCATCCTGGTTATTGCAGGAATTTTTTTTTCTGACTTATTGTTTGCTCAACAACTAAATACGCTTACTCCAAAAGAAAAAGAAGAAGGCTGGCAATTGCTGTTTGACGGGAAAGATTTAAAAGGCTGGCATTCTTATTTGGAAAAAACACCGGGAAAAGCATGGCAGGTGCAGAATGGTACGATCATGCTGAATAAGAATCCTAAAAGTGTTTATAATGATTATGCAGATCTTGTAACTGATAAGGAATTTGAAAATTTTGATTTGAAAGTAGAATGGAGAATGGAATCTTGCGCCAATAGTGGTATTATGTTTTACGTACATGAATCGCCTGAATTTAAAAACACTTATGAATCAGGCCCTGAAATGCAGATAGCAGATTTAGCCTGTAATGACGATAGCCGCATATTAAAGTGCAGGGCAGGTGATCTGTATGATCTGGTTCCGGCAGATACGGAATGGGTAAACCAGGCGCCTAAGTGGAATGTATACGAAATCAAATCAATTAACCATCACCTTGAATTTTTTCAGAACGGGCATAAGATACTAGAGACTGATCTTTGGAATGATCATTGGCGTGATATGATTAAGAACAGCAAGTTTAATGAATGGCCCGGCTTCGGCACTTTCAAAAAAGGCCATATTTCTTTCCAGGGCACAGAAAACGGCAGACTTTGGTTTCGAAATATTATGATCAGGAAGCTATAAATTTATATTGATGTTATTATTGTTTTGTTATTAGAAAAAAGCAGTGCCTGAGCCAGGTTGACAATTCCCAAGCCTGATTTTGTTACCTTATAAAAAATAATCCCTCCCTTATTCTCAATACTTGTATTGCATCAAACCATTAATATAAAAAATAAATTATTATTATGGAAGAGAATAAAACACCCGACAAGAACCTGATAAGTCGTGGAGAATTTATAAAAAATACCGCATTGACTGCAGCAGCATTTTCCATTGTGCCCCGGCATGTATTGGGAGGAAAGGGCTTTGTAGCTCCCAGCGATAAATTGTATATAGCTGCTGTAGGTTGCGGCGGAGAAGGAGCAAATGACATTGCACATTATGCCAGCGCACCTAAAAAAAATGCTGCTATTGCATTTCTTTGCGATGTTGATGACCGCATGGCAGCACCACGCCGGAAAGAATTTCCGAATGCAAAATTTTATTATGACTGGCGGGAAATGTTTGAAAAAGAGAGTAAAAATTTCGATGCAGTTTCTGTAGCGATTCCAGATCATAACCATGCAATTGTTGGCCTGAGTGCAATGCAGATGAAGAAACATCTTTACTTGCAAAAACCATTGACACATGATATTTACGAAGCCCGGATTCTCACACAGGCTGCTGAGAAATATAAAGTAGTTACTCAAATGGGCGACCAGGGCGCTTCCTGCGATGGTATGAGAACAATGCGAGAATGGTTTGAAGCAGGATTAATTGGTGATATTACAAGCGTTTATAACTGGACTAACCGTCCCGTGTGGCCGCAGGGAATTCCATGGCCCAAAGACCGCCCACCGGTTCCAAAAGAATTGAAATGGGATCTCTGGTTGGGTACTGCAGAGAAAACAAATTACATTGATAACCTTGTTCCTTTCAATTGGCGTGGATGGTGGCGTTTTGGTACGGGTGCTTTAGGCGATATGGCCTGTCATATTATCGGCCCATCCTTTAAATTGCTGGATCTGGGTTACCCTACAGAAGTCACTTGTAGCGCAAGCACCATATACTCTGGTATATTCCAGGAAAGCGATTATCCTGAAAGCATCCCTGTATCAAGTAAACTTCGCTATAAATTTATTTTAAAAGATGGCCGCGAATTAAAACTATATTGGATGGATGGAGGAATGATTCCTGATCGTCCTGATGAGTTGGATCCTGATGTAAATGAAAATGAAGCACTGGCCGACGTTCCCGAAGAAAATGATTTTGAAGGTGGTTCATTATTTATTGGAACAAAAGGAAAAGTTTCCTGCGGATGGGGTGGAAGCCATCCACGTTTACTTCCGCTTTCATTGAATAAAGATGTGAACGTTCCTAAGAAATATCCGCGTATTGAAGGTGGTATGGATGGCCATTGGTGGCAATGGATTGATGCATGTATTGCCGGCTATGGAAACATGGAAGTGGATTCTCCTTTTGTCGGGTATGCGGGACCGTTAACTGAGACAGTACTCATGGGTAATTTATTGTTACGCAGTTTTAATATTCGTAACAAAGTAACACGGCATGATCCCGTGTATGGAGATGTAGAAGATATCACTACGCCTGGCCGTTACATTACTTATAAGTGGGATGGCGCCAATATGCGGATAACCAATTTTGAAGCCGCCAATCAATTTGTAAAAAGAGAATACAGGCAAGGCTGGGGCGAATTAAAATTATAAACATAAACAATTTAAAAACCTCGTAAATATCCGGTTCTCCCGATAAGTCGGGAGGTTGGGGTGAGGCCACAATTATGAAACGTAACTATTACATTGTAAGTCTCATCATGCTTACATTTTTTGTAATCTCTTTCCTTACAAACATCATCGGGCCTTTAATGCCCGATATCATTAAAGGATTTCATTTAAGCCTTACGTTGGTAGCGTTGCTGCCATTTGCTTTTTTTATTGCTTATGGCGTGGTTTCTATTCCCACAGGAATGCTGGTAGAAAAATATAAAGAGAAAAAGATCATGATAACGGGATTTATCGTGGCATTCTTTGGCGCACTCTTATTAGCATTAGTTCCTAATTATTTAACAGCAGTAATCTCTCTCTTTCTTATTGGCAGTGGAATGGCCATGTTACAAGTTGTAATTAATCCATTGTTACGAACTTCTGGTGGTGAAGAACATTATTCATTTAATTCTGTTCTGGCACAATTAATTTTCGGACTTGCTTCCTTTATCAGTCCGTTAGTATATTCTTATTTTGTTTTACATCTTAACAAAAGCAGTAATGCACAGGGTAGTTTTCTAAGTGTATTCAGTTCTTTTGTTCCTGCTAATCTTCCCTGGATATCGCTCTACTGGTTGTTTACAGTTATATGCCTGTTGATGATAATCATCATTTTATTTTCAAAATTTCCTAAGGTCGAACTAAAGGAAAATGAGGTAGCAGGCGCATTGCAAACACATATCATGTTATTTAAAAAACCGGTAGTTATTTTGTTTTTTATTGCCATATTTTGTTATGTAGGCACCGAACAGGGAATCGCCAATTGGATATCACAATTCTTATCTACCTATCATGGCTATGATCCACAAACAACAGGGGCTAATGCGGTAGCTTATTTCTGGGGACTAATGACAGCAGGTGGTTTTATTGGATTATTGCTTTTGAAAATTTTAGATCAGCGAAAAGTATTAATCATTTTTACATTGCTCGCTTTAGTAAGTTTAAGCCTGGCGCTTTTTGGGTCAGCTAAAATTTCATTAATAGCTTTTCCAATGATTGGTTTTTTTGCTTCCGTAATGTACCCCGGTATTTTTTCATTAGCATTAAATTCAATAAAAGAACATCATGGATCATTTGCAGGGATACTTGTTACCGGTATCATCGGTGGGGCAGTAATCCCTTTAATCATTGGCTGGCTGGGCGATCACTTCGGGCTTCGTTCCGGTATGCTTTTTTTATATCTTACAATGGGATATATTCTCAGCATAGGATTTTGGGCTCGACCTATTATTACTAATAAAACAATTCAGCTTTCGCGTAAAAATAAAAAAGTAGTTTAATAAAAAAGACGGCTTGAAGCCGTCCTTTTTATTTAGAATAATTTTATTTTAATCACCTTCTGTCACCAAACAAGCGAAGCAAAAACAGGAAGATATTAATGAAATCGAGGTAAAGATTTAAAGCGCCTAAGATGGACATCTTTTTGGTATCTGCTGCAGAAACGCCATCATATTCCAAACCTTCACCAATCCTTTTTAATTTTTGAACATCGTAGGCTGTAAGTGCGGTAAAAACCATTACACCAATTATGCTGATGATATAATCTAACTGGCTGCTATGCAAGAAATAATTAATAACCATAGCGATCACGACTCCGATAACGCCCATCATTAAAATGCGGCCAAACTTAGTTAGATCCTGGTTCGTAGTATAACCCATAAAAGCCATTACACCAAACATGGCGGAAGCAGAAAGGAAACAACCTAAAACTGAACCGGGTGTAAATGCCATTAAGATAAAACTGAAACTGATGCCATTAATAATTGCATACGCCATGAATAAACCCACAAGAGCCGACGCCGAAAGCCTTTGATATCCGAAAGACATAAGTAATACAAAACCTAATGGAGCAAAAATGGTTATTTTACCCAAACCAGTTAACCCTGTCGGAGTAATCATATAACTCAATAATGTTTGATTGATCGAAAATTGCCATGCTACTAATGCCGAAACACCAAGAGCAATAAACATCAATAAAAATACATTTGCCAAAAAAGACCTGGTTCGGGTTTGCTCACCGGTAGGCGTATAAGTAATGTTTGAAATATTCGAGTTTCTATTTGTCAATTCCATATTTTAAATTTTTAGTAAAAGTATTGAGGATTTTTTTTAAAAATGAAAAAAGAAATAAGAAATAAGAAAAAATTAACCACTCTTATGGACTTTATTTTCTAAAATAAGAAATAACAAATAGTCAAATACATTTACAAAATAAGGTAGCAACTTACCTGCCGGCAGATAGGTTTAAAAATATAATAAATATTCATTTCACCTCAAACCAGATTTTTTTTTCATTATTCCAATCGCCGTTATAATTAATGGTAAGTTCCTCCCCTGCTCCTATTTCCTTCACTGTTTTTATTTGAATGGTGGCTTCCTCAAAATCCATAAAATATTCACAATTGCTGCTATAGCTATGATTGTACATTGGTACATAACCCAATGCCATGCAGCATTTATCTTTATTGATTCCCCATTCAAAAATGTAATCGTGCAATAAGGTTTTATCTAAAAGCTTTCTGTCTTCAGCGCTCATAACTATTACAGGGGACTCTTCAATAATAGTTTCAGCCTTTATTTTCTCTTTAGTGAATACACCTCTTCCTTTCATAAAAGTTGTTTTCAAAAATAAATAGGATTTTATCATGTTATTATCCCGCTGATTAAATGTAAAATAAATTAATTTGCAATATTATCTGAAAGAAACTATTGAAAATGACAGAAGAAGAAATTTCAGTACAGGAACAATATGAAGAGGTTCTGAACAGAGGTGATGATGTTGCCTTAACGGAATTTCTGAATGATCAAAACATCAGTGATGTTGCTGATCTCATATATGAAAATGAAGAACAGGAAATAAGTATTTTCACTCATCTTTCAATGCATCGTGCATTAGGACTTTTTAAAATTTTAGAGCACCCTACTCAAAAAAGGATTATAAAAAATCTTCCTCCAAATAAAAGTGCGGAGCTCTTAAATGAAATGCAGCCGGATGACAGAACCTCTTTCTTTGAAGATCTGCCGAACGAGGTAGTAAGAGAATTAATAAAAACACTTCAACCCGAAGAAAGAAAAATTACTCTTTCACTATTAGGATATCCCGAAAATAGTGTAGGCCGGTTAATGACGCCGGATTACATTTACGTATACGAGTACAATACAGTTGCGGAAGTACTGAATATTATAAGAAGTGTTGGAAAAAATACTGAAACCATTGATGTGATTTATGTAATCAATAATCATGGAGAATTATTGGATGATCTTAGAATAAGAGAATTTATTCTTGCCTCCCCGGATACCAAAGTAAGTGAGATGATGGATGGACGTTATATTGAATTAAATGTAAACAATGACCAGGAAACGGCCAACGAAGTTTTTAAAATGAATAACCGTGTAGCCTTGCCCGTTGTAGATGATTACAATGTGCTTCTCGGTATTGTTACCATTGATGATGTGCTTTGGGTAACTAATGAAGAATTCAGTGAAGATATTCAAAAGATTGGTGGTGCAGAAGCGCTGGATCAACCTTACCTGGAAACCCCCTTTTTCGGATTAGTTAAAAAAAGAGTTGGCTGGCTTACCATACTTTTTTTTGGGGAGATGCTTACGGCAACTGCAATGGCATTTTATAATGATGAAATGGCAAAGGTGATCATCCTCACCAATTTTATTCCTCTTATTATAAGTACCGGGGGAAATAGTGGCACACAAGCTTCTACATTAATTATCCAGGCAATGGCACTGGGTGAAGTAGAAGTGGCAGACTGGTGGCGGGTTATGCGACGTGAAATTTTATCAGGTCTAATGCTGGGGTTAATACTTGGATGCATTGGTTTCCTGAGAATTACATTATGGAGTACTTTGATGCACCATGGTATCATTACCGACATCTATGGAATTTATTGGATGAAAATTGGATTTACGGTATTCTTATCATTAATCGGTGTAGTGCTTTGGGGATCACTTATAGGAAGCATGCTTCCACTACTTTTGAAACGATTAGGTGCAGATCCGGCATCATCTTCAGCCCCTTTTGTAGCAACTCTTGTAGACGTAACTGGTCTCATTATCTTTTTTAATGTAGCGCTTTTTACATTAAAAGGGACTTTACTTTAATGGAATATTTGGCTGTTAGCTAATTCAATTTTCACCGCCAAATTTCCTTCACTTACCGAAAAACGCTTATTAAAAAGTTCAATTTGAGATATTTTTACAAAAAAAGTTTATTTAAATTTTTTAATACATAAGAATATCTTTATCTCTTTTTGAAAACAATTTGAATGAAGCCCCAAGCATCTGATAAAAAAATTGCCAAACCTAATATCTATAAAATCCTGAAGCCCTATTCAGGAATGATAAGCGCTTTATTGTTTTTTGCCTTATTGAGCAATG
>Ga0209585_10000448_pt1 | contig 15973 bp, 14 predicted proteins | sample NGEPerone_FD_185491 | JGI IMG/M metagenome (GOLD analysis project Ga0209585, IMG submission 185491) | Arctic peat soil microbial communities from the Barrow Environmental Observatory site, Barrow, Alaska, USA - NGEE Permafrost154B-one... | ecosystem: Environmental > Terrestrial > Soil >... | reverse complement strand
GGCCTCCCGGGCGCGCTTCGAGGCGACCAAGCACCACGTGTTGGCCACTCTGCGCTGGGACGGCTCGCCGCGGGTCAGCGGCACGGAGATCGCCTCCCGTGACGCGGGTCGCGCGCAGGCAGAGATGTTCCTGGGGTCGATGTGGGGTGCCCGCATGGCCCGGGACCTGCCGCGACCCGCAGGTCGTCCTGCACGCCAACCCCGGTGACGGCTCGATGGATCGCGGCCACGCCAAGTTCGCCGGCAGAGCCCCCGAGGTGCTCGACGACACCCTCACGGCGGAGGCGGCGGCGGACGCGCCCGGCCACGCGCACGCGTTCCGCCTCGACCTGACGAACGTGGTGCCCACTTCCGTGCGCGGCAACCGCCTCGTCGTCGAGCACTGGCGCTCATGCCTCGAGGTCACGACGACGGAGCGCACATGAGCAGGGTTGCCGCTGGCGCACGGTCCTCTGTCGCACGGTGGGGCCATGCGGCGCCGTCGGTGTCGGTACCGTCCAAGGAACGGCCTCGCGGGACCCGTTCCGTCGTGTCATGCTGCGGGTGGTCGGGCGAGGAGGAGAACAGATGGCAGGTCGTGGGGAGCTCCCACAGGCACGCCGTCCGGGTGCACTCGCCGCGTTGGGGCCGGGTATGACCACCTTCCTGGTGGTCGACGCGATCCTGCTCCTCACCTTCCTGGTCCTGATGGTGATGCAGGTGGTGAACAACCCGCCGACGCCGAGGGCCGAGCCGGCAGCGTCGACGTCGGCGTCGACGTCCGAGCCGGAGTCGACGCCCGAGCAGACCGCACCGACCATCCCGGCCGACAACCAGGCACTGACGGAGTTCGTGCTGCCCAGTCGCAACATCTGGTGCTCGATGACGGAGACGTCCGCCACCTGCACCATCGGTCAGTTCAGCTATGTCGCCCCGACGCCCACCGCCGCGTGCACCGGAACCGTCGGGTCGGTGTTCTCGGTCACCGCGGCGGAGGGGGCCACCCTGCCCTGCGTCGACGCCGTTCCACCTCGCCCGGAGGGTGCGACGGTGCTCGAGTACGGTCAGGCCTCCACGATCGGCGAGATGACCTGTCACAGCTCGCGCAACGGCGCCACCTGCCGGCACAACCCGACCGGCGCGGGCTTCTCCGTTGCGAAGGCGGGCTACACGATCCTGTGACCGCCGGCGCAACGCGCCGGAGCTGAGCCGCAGGTCACCAGATCCGCACGCGCTCCCGCGGCGGCAGGTACAGGGCATCGCCCGGCCGGACGTCGAACGTCCGATGGAACTCGGCCAGGTTGCGCACCACACCGTTGCAGCGGAACTCGTTCGGGGAGTGCGCGTCGGTCGCCAGCCGACGGACGACCTCCTCGTCGCGCCCCTTGGCCTGCCACACCTGCGCCCACCCCAGGAACAGCCGATGCGCCCCGGTGAGGCCGTCGATCACCGGTGCCTCGGCCAGCGGCCGCTGCAGGGCGATCCGGTAGGCCTTCAGGGCGATCGACAGACCGCCGAGGTCGCCGATGTTCTCCCCGATCGTCAGGTCGCCGTTGACATGGTGCGAGCCGCCCAGCTGCACCGGAGAGAACGTCGCGTACTGGCTGACCAGGGTGCCGGTCCGCCGTTCGAACTCGTCGCGGTCGGACTCGGTCCACCAGTCCTCGAGGCGGCCGGCGCCGTCGTACTTGGAGCCCTGGTCGTCGAAACCGTGCCCGATCTCGTGTCCGATCACCGCACCGATCCCGCCGTAGTTGACGGCGTCCTCCGCCTCGGGGTCGAAGAACGGCGGCTGCAGGATGGCGGCGGGGAAGACGATCTCGTTCATCCCCGGGTTGTAGTAGGCGTTGACCGTCTGGGGGGTCATGAACCACTCGTCGCGGTCGACCGGCCGGCCGATCTTGCGCAGCTCGCGGTCGTGCTCGTAGGCGTAGGAGCGACGCACGTTGCCGACCAGGTCGTCGGCGCGGATGGCGAGCCCTTGGTAGGACTTCCAGCGCTCCGGGTAGCCGATCTTCGGCCGGAACGCGTCGAGCTTGGCCAGGGCCTTCGCCTTCGTCTCCTCGCCGAGCCAGTCCAGAGCGGTGATCGACTCGCGGTACGCCGCGATCAGCGTGCCGACCAGCTCGACCATCCGGTCCTTGTACGCGGGTGGGAAGTGCCGGGACACGTAGACCTGCCCGACGGCCTCGCCCAGGGCGCCCTCGACGAGCGAGACGCCGCGCTTCCACCTGTCGCGCAGCTCGGTCGCCCCGGTGAGGATGCGACCGTAGAAGTCGAAGTTCGCGAGCACGACGGCGTCGTGCAGGTACGGGGCGCGGGCGGACACCAGGTGGTACCGGAGCCAGGCCTGCCACTGCTCGACCGGCAGCTCGGCCCAGGCGCGCGCGAAGCCGACCGCGAAGTCCGGCTCGCGAACCACGAGCTGGTCGAGGGCGCCGTCGGGGGTGCCGAGGGCGGTGGCCCAGGCGTGCCAGTCGAACTCCGGTGCGCGTGCGGCCAGCTCGGCGAGGGTCATCGGGTTGTAGGTGAGGTCCGCGTCGCGGTCCCGGACGACGTCCCAGTGGTGGGCGGCCAGCCGGGTCTCCAGGTCGACCACGAGGTCCGCCGCGGCGTCGGCGGCAGCCTCGGCGAGCCCGGAGAGGGCGAGCATCCGCGCGACGTGCGGGCGGTACTGCTCGCGCACCGCCGCGTAGGTGTCCTCGCGGTAGTACGCCTCGTCAGGCAGCCCCAGGCCTCCCTGGTGCAGGAAGACGACGTACCGCTCAGGGTCCTTCGCGTCGTTGTCCACCCAGAACCCGACGGCGCCCGCGCCGCCGGTGCGCTGCAGGTCACCCAGCACGGTGACGAGCTCCACCCGGTCGGCGGCGCCGTCGATCCGCTCGAGCTCGGGGCGGATCGGGTCAAGGCCGAGCGCCTCCACCCGTTCGGTGTCCATGAACGAGGCGTAGAGCGCGCCGACCTGGGCAGCGGGCGTGCCGCCGTCCGCGGAAGCGTTCGCACCGAGCTCGGTGATGATGGCCCGGACATGCTCCTCGGCCTGGTCGTGCAGCAGGCGGAACGCGCCGTCCATTGCGCGGTCGGCGGGGATCTCGTGCTCGGCCAGCCAGCGTCCGTTCACGTGCCGGAACAGGTCGTCCTGCGGCCGCACGGCCGGGTCGAGGCTTGACGTGTCGATGCCGCTGCGCAGCCCGGTCCGGGCGGGGGAGGTCGTCATCGGGCCAGGCTACGGGCTCGGTTCAGCCGATCCGCACTCCGGTGACCAGGACCCGGTCCGGACCCAACCTGCGCTCCGGCCCGACGACCGCCAGGTGGCCGGTGAGCCGCAGGTCCGTCGACGACGCACCCACCGACAGGGCCGCGCGGTGCGGTGCGACCGTCCAGCGCCGGTCGACGCCGACCCAGGCGAGGCGGTCGGCGTGCACGGTCCAGGTGACGTCGGTCGACTCGCCCGGCTCCAGCGGCACCCGGGCGTAGCCGAGGAGGGCGATCTCCGGTCGGGTGACCGGTGCGACGACGTCGTGCAGGTAGAGCTGAGCCACCTCCGCGCCGGCGGTACCGCCGGTGTTGGTCACCCGCACGGTCACCTCGGCGGTGCCGTCGGTGGCGATCGTGTCCGCGCTCAGCCGCAGGTCGGTGTGGCTGAAGGTGGTGTACGTGAGGCCGTGGCCGAACCCGAAGACGGCGGTCGGGTCGAGGTTCGTCACGGCGGCCTTCCCGGCGAGCCGGACGTGCCGGTAGGTCATCGGCTGCATCCCGGCGGACCGGGGGAAGGACAGGGTGCTGCGACCCGACGGGTTGATCCGGCCGCTCAGCACCCCGGCGACGGCGGCGGCGCCGTCCTGCCCGGGGAACCATGCCTGCACGATGGCGGCGCAGGTCGAGACGGCCCAGTCCAGGGCGTACGGCCGGCCGCTGACCAGGACGAGGACCACCGGGGTGCCCGTGCCCAGCACGGCCTCGACCAGCGCCCGCTGCTCGCCGGGCAGCTCGAGGGAGTCGACGTCGCAGCCCTCACCGACCGTCCCGCGCCCGAAGAGCCCGGAACGGTCGCCCACCACCAGGACGGCGATGTCGGCGGCGGCGGCGGCGGCAGTGGCCTCCGCGAAGCCGTCGCGCCCCGGTTCCCGGACGTCGCAGCCGACGGCGTGCCGGACCGTCGCGTCGGGCAGCTCGGCCCGCAACGCGTCGAGCACCGTCGGCAGGACCAGGCCCGGCTCGACCTCGGGGTGGTGCACCTCGACGTGGTTGGTGAACGAGTAGTCGCCGAGCAGGGCGGCGCCGCTGTCGGCGTTGGGCCCGATCACGGCGATCTGCCGCGGCGCGACCATGGGCAGCGTGCCGTCGTTGGTGAGCAGGATCACCGACTCCTCGGCGACCCGGCGTGCGAGTGCGGCGTGCGCCGGCGGGTTGAGGTCGATGGGCCCCTGGGGAAGGTCGCCGGGCTCGTCGAGCAGGCCGAGGTCGGCCTTGAGCTGCAGGACCCGGCGCACGGACCGGTCGATCGCTGCCGCGACCTCGGGGGTCACATCGGTGTCAAGGGCCGGGTAGCAGTCGGCGTTCGGCAGCTCGACGTCGACCCCGGCGAGCAGGGCGCGCTCGGCGGAGGCACGCTTCCCGTCGCTCACCGCGTGCAGGGTCTGCAGGAAGTTCACGCCGAAGTAGTCGGCGACGACCGTCCCGGAGAACCCCCACTCATCGCGGAGCAGGTCGGTCAGGATCGCCCGGTCCCCGTGCGTCGGCACCTGGTCGATCTCGGAGTAGGACGGCATGACGGCGCGGGCACCTCCCTCGCGCAGCGCGACCTCGAAGGGGTAGAGCAGCACCTCGGCGAGCTCCCGTTGCCCCATGTGCACGGGCCCGAGGTTGCGGCCACCCTGGGAGGCGGAATAGCCGACGAAGTGCTTGAGGGTGGCGACGATGCCGCCGCTCTCCAGACCCCTGACGAACGCGGCACCGAGAGTCCCGACCAGGTACGGATCCTCGCCGAAGCACTCCTCGACACGGCCCCATCGAGCGTCCTGGACCACGTCGAGCAGCGGGGCGAGGCCCTGGTGCACCTCGAGCGCGCGCATCGACTCCGCGATGGCGGCACCGACCTGCTCGATCAGCCAGGGGTCCCAGGTGGCGCCGTAGGCCGGCGGGGACGGGAACGCGGTCGCGCCCCAGGTGGCCACGCCGGTCAGGCACTCCTCGTGGGCGATCGCGCCGACGCCGGTCTGCGCGCGCAGGTCCGACTGCATCCGCCGGAGGGCGGCGCGCCCTTCCATCGGGTCGAGCGGCCGGGTGCCGTACAGGCGGGTCAGGTGCCCCAGGCCGCTCGCGGCCAGCGTCTCCCAGTCGGGGCTCGTCGGCATGTTCTCGTTCTGGGCCGGAGCGACGGCACCGGTCGTGGCGTCGATCCCGATCCAGGCGCCGACCAGCTGAGCGAGCTTCTGGCTCGGTGACATCCGGGCGAGCAGGGAGTCCACGCGGGTCTGTGCACTCGTCGTCTGGGCCATCGGCATTGCCTTCCACCTGCGGCGCGTCGCCGCCATCGTGTGCGGACGGGGCGGCCGCGGTGCCTCGGTGCATCGGCGGTACCCCGTGTGCAGCCCCGGAGAGAGCGCTCTCTGCGGTGCCTCACCCAGACGATACGGGACGGCGGGACGTCGCCGCTACGACCAGACTTCCGCGACGCCGGGTCGGCTCCGAGCCTCCCAGTGTGCGGGCCGGCGCGAGAGAGAGCGCTTTCTGCCAGGTCGTCCGGATGACCACCTGGGCGCGCCGACATCTGCCACGATGAGCGGGTGCAGCAGGTGCAGACGGCGCGCCGTGGCGCGGTGACGCTCGAGCACGTCGCCGCTGCCGCCGGTGTCTCCCGGGCGACTGCGTCCCGCGTGCTGAACGGCGTGCCGACGGTCCGGTCGGCGTCCGCCGACGCGGTCCGCCGCGCCGTCGCCGAGCTCGGTTACCGGCCCAACCCTGCGGCCCGGTCGCTCGCCCGCGGGCGGCACGACTCGATCGGTCTGGTCCTGACCGAGCGCGACCTCGCCGAGCTGCCGCACTCGTTCTTCGCCCAGCCGCTGCGGGGGGCGACGGCCGCCGTGGCGCGGCACTCGATCCAGCTGGTCCTGCTGCTCGCCGGGCAGCCCGACGACGACCAAGCCCTGCGCCGCTACCTCGACGGCAGCCACGTCGACGGCGCCCTGGTGATCCTCGAGGCGCACAGCACGCACCTGCCCGGGCTGCTCGGGGACACGACCGTCCCGGTGGTGTACCTGGGCCGGCCCGTCGACTCCGACCCGCGCGTGCACTCCTACGTGGACGTCGACAACTACGGCGGAGCCCGGCTGGCCACCGAGGAGCTGGTCGCCGCCGGTCGGCGCACGATCGGGACCATCGCGGGACCGCCGGACATGGGTGTGGCGGTGGACCGCCTCGCGGGCTGGCGTGACGTGCTGGTCGAGCACGGGATGCCGGTCCCGCAGGCGGCCTACGCGGACTTCACCGCCGACGGCGGCGCCAACGCGATGGCCCGCCTGCTCGCCGCCGAGCCGGACCTCGACGGAGTGTTCGTCGCATCCGACCTGATGGCCACCGGGGCGTTGAAGGTGCTCGCCGCCAGCGGGCGCCGAGTCCCCGCCGACGTCTCGGTGGTCGGCTACGACGACTCCATCCTCGCGACGACGGCCAGCCCGCCGCTGACGTCCGTCCGGCAGCCGCTGGAGGAGATGGGCCAGCTCATGGTGGAGGTCCTGCTCGACCGGATCGCCGACCCGGACGCCCCACCGGTCCAGCGCATCCTGCCGACGCAGCTCACCCGGCGCGAGTCCGTCTGACGGACGTCGCCCGCTGAGGCAGGATGGGCGCATGCGGATCCACATCGCCGCCGACCACGCGGGTTTCGAGCTCAAGGTGCACCTGATGGAGCACCTCCGGGCGGCGGGGCACGACGTCGTCGACCACGGCGCCCTGGCCTACGAACCCGACGACGACTACCCGGCCGTGTGCATCGCGGCAGGCGAGGCGGTGGTCGTAGAACCAGGCAGCGTCGCACTGGTGATCGGTGGCTCCGGCAACGGTGAGCAGATCGCCGCGAACAAGGTGCGGGGCGTCCGGGCCGCGCTGGCCTGGAACACGAGGACAGCCGTCCTGGCCCGCGCGCACAACGACGCGAACGTGCTGGCCATCGGGGCGCGCCAGCACTCGGTCGACGACGCGACGGCCATCGTCGAGGCGTTCCTGGCCGAGCCGTTCAGCGGCGACGCACGCCACCAGCGACGGATCGACCAGGTCGCCGCGTACGAGAACCGGCGCTGAGGCTCACCAGATCCAGGAGCAGACCGGCTGCACCGGCCAGCCGAACGCGACGGCCGCCTGCCGCAGTGCGCCGGGTGTGTGCTCGGCGACCAGCCCGGCACCTGCCAGCGCGGCGAGTGAGACGCCGCCGAGGTAGGCCGAGCCCAGCTCGCGCACGCCGATGCTCAGGTCGGCGGACGCGTCCGCGCGAGTGACCTGCGCCCCGTCGGCACCGCCGACCAGGCGCCATCGACCGGCGTTGGCCGGCAGCCGCTCGTCCGTGACCTCGAGCACCACGTCCACCGGAGCGGTGTAGCGGCGGGCGGCCAGGGCGGTCGGGACGTCCAGCAGACGGATCCACAGGTTGTCCGAGATCCGCGGCTGCGCGGCGCGCGGGTCCACCAGCAGGAACCACAGCGGGTCGTCAAGGGCCAGCAGCCAGGTCTCGACGGTCGCCATCAGGTCCAGGTCCAGCAGCACGCCCCACAGCGCCCGGGCGGTCGCGGCGTCCTGCGCGACGGCCTCCCGGACGTTGACGATGCCGCGCGGTCCGGCGTCCTGCCAGGAGCTCTTGCGCCGGAACAGGGCGTAGCCGAGCGCGGTCTCGTCCGTGCCGTCCGCCGACACCACGGCGATCCGCAGCGACTCCGCACCGTCCCGCCAGTACTCCGGGTCGGACACGTAGGCGGCGAGCTGCTCGGGGGTGTGCCGGGTGACCCAGCCGGGCCGATCCACCCGTCCGTGCACCGCCTGCATGAGGGGTCCGTGTCGGTCGGGGTCGAGGCGCTCGAGCCGCACCCGGAGCCCGTCGGCGCCGGGGACGTCCCGCAGCGCGGCGCCGCGGGGGATCTTCATCCGCAGGTCGCTGGCGGCCAGCCCGTAGCCGAACCGTCCGTAGATCGCGGGCTCGGCGGCGAACAGGGCGGACACCGCCTCACCGCGGTCGAGGCTCCGCGTGAAGTGGTCGTCGATCATCGATCTGAGCAGCCCCCTGCGACGGTGCGCGGGGTGCACGCCGACCCAGGTCAGCCCGGACACCGCGGTGCGCGCGCCCGGCACCGGGAACTGCTGGTACGGGTAGGAGCCGTGGAAGGCGACCAGTTCGCCGTCGTCGGTCTCGACACCGCGGGCACGGTCCCAGGTCAACGACATGGGCAGGGCCTCGAGCTGGTCGTCGGTCACCGTCGACGGGAACGCCCAGGTGTCCAGGACGAGCAGGTCGCGGTGGCGGGACTGGGGCACCTCGACGGTGCGGTAGCCGGCAGGCAGGGGGGTCATGGTGCCCATCGTGCCGGGCCTGCGGCGGGGATGGGTACCGGATTTCGCGCGGCCCGGCGGAGCGCACCGAGGGCCGATCTGGATGGCGGTGCGGTGGATCGCAGTCGTTGCGGTCCGGTTGCGGCACCTGAGCCGCCCGATCATCTCCTCGCGCAGGCCTGCGCGGGATAGCCTCGCCCGGTGACCACCACGTCCTCACCCCCGTCGACGTCGCGTCGCGGACGGGCGATGTTCGCGCGCGGGCTGCGCTGGACCGACGTCGTGCGTCGCCGCAAGCTGATGGCGCGTCAGGTCACCGCGACCGTGGTCCTGGTGTCGATGTCGGTGCTGGTCGCTCTGGGCATGGTGGCCCAGCCGCACTGGGTGACCCCGGCCACGACCTTGTTCATCGTGCTGCTCGGCGTCTTCGGGCTGAAGCAGCCGGGGATGATCGTGCTCAGCGCGGCCCTGCTGGCCCAGGTGATCGGCCTCGAGGCGAGCGGGCTCGCCGAGTTCGAGCCGGGCGCTCTGCTGGTGCTCGCGGCGGGCATCCTCGCGGCCCTGCTCTTCGTCCGGAGCCGGGACCGGCTGGGTCTGCAGGGTGCCGCCAGTGACCTGATGCTCGTCGACCTGCGCGACCGGCTCGTCGCGCACGGCCGCATCCCGCCGTTGCCCCCGCCCTGGCGGGTCGACAGCGTGGTGCGGTCCGCCTACGCGGAGGCCTTCTCCGGTGACTTCGTTGTCGCCTCGCGCAGCGGTTGCGGCACGCTGCTGGAGATCGTGCTGGTCGATGTCTCCGGCAAGGGCCAGGACGCCGGCGTGCGCTCGCTGCTGCTGTCCGGGGCGTTCGGTGGGTTGCTCGGCACCATGGAGGCAGAGCGGTTCCTGCCCGCCGCGAACGCGTACCTGCTCGGCCAGGACTGGCCGGAGGGCTTCGCCACGGCTGTGCACGTTGCGGTCCGGCTGGACACCGGGGTCTTCACGGTGTCAACGGCGGGCCATCCGCCGGCCGTGCACATGCACGCCGGGTCGGGGCTCATCGAGCCCCTCGACACCACGGGCGGGCCTGCACTGGGGATCGTCGAGGCGCCGACGTTCGCCGTTCACGAGGGCGTGCTGGAGCCGGGTGACACCCTGATGCTCTACACCGACGGCCTGGTGGAGACCCCGGGCGCCGACGTCGAGCTCGGCATCGACCGGCTGATGGGCGAGGCGGAGCGGTACATCGCCACCCGCAGCGGCGGGGCCGATGCGGTGATCGCCGGGGTTCGAGCCGGTGACAACGACGATCGCGCGCTCCTGTTGCTCCGCCGCGACTGATGGACGACGACTACCTCGAAGCGGTGCTCGACCTCGTGGCGGACGTGCCGCCTGGGCGCGTGATGACCTACGGCGGCATCGCCGAGGTGCTGCGCGACCGGATCGGTCGAGGTGGCGCTCGGCAGGTCGGCCAGGTGATGGCGCTTGCCGGCGGCGGGGTGCCCTGGTGGCGGGTGGTGAACGCAGCAGGGCAGCCGCCGGCACGGCTGCGCGCCGCGGCCCTCGCCCGGCTCCGCGAGGAGGGCTGCCCGCTGACCGACGACGAGCAGCCCGACGACGTCGACGCGCGTGTGGTCGTCCGACGCGCGGTGTGGTGGCCGGGGGCCTGAGCAGGCAGCGGGTCAGCGCAGGGACCGGCGTGAGGTGATCACCCCGGTGTCGAACCCGGCCAGGTGCAGCCCGCCGTTGAACCTGGCGTGCTCGATCTTGACGCATCTGTCCATCACGACCTCCAGGCCGGCCGCCGCACCGAGCCGGGCGACCTCCTCGTGCCAGGAGCCGAGCTGCAGCCAGAGCGTCCGGGCCCCGACGGCGAGCGTCTCCTCGAGCACCGTCGGCAGGTCGTCGTGCCGGCGGAACACGTCGACCAGGTCCGGGACCACCGGCAGGGCGGCGAGTGACGGGTACACCGGGTGGCCGAGGATCTCGGTTGCCCGCGGGTTGACGAAGTAGACCTCGAAGGGCGACGACGAGAGCAGGTAGGTGGCGACGAAGTAGCTGGCTCGGGCGGGGTTCGCCGAGGCGCCGACGATGGCGATCGACTTCGTCCGGCGCAGGATCGCCAGACGCTCGGAGGCGCTCGGCCCGACCTATGTGCGTCCCGGCGGGGTGACCGCCGGCACGGCGCAGGCGTCCCCGGCGGGACCGATGTCGTGGGGAGCGATGAAGCTCATCCGGTCACCTCCGTCACGGACGCCGGGGCCGGGGTCGCGGCGAACGCCTCGGCCGGTCCCACCGCCGCCGTCAGGGCCTGGTCCAGGTCCCACAGGATGTCCTCGACGTCCTCCAGCCCGACGCTGATCCGGATCAGGTCCTCGGGAACCCCGGCTGCGGTCAGCTGCTCGACGGACAGCTGCTGGTGGGTGGTGGACGCCGGGTGGATCACCAGCGTCTGGGCGTCGCCGACGTTCGCGAGGTGGCTGGCCAGCTCGAGGGACTCGATGAACACCTGCCCCGCGCGGCGGCCGGGGGTCGTGTCGGTGCCGCGCACCCCGAAGGCGAAGACCGCGCCCGGGCCGGCGGGAAGGTACCGCGCCGCCCGCTCGTGGTGGGGGTGCGAGCCGAGCCCCGCCCAGTTGACGTAGCCGATCCGGGGGTCTGCCTCGAGCCACTCCGCGACGGCGCGGGTGTTGGCCAGGTGTGCGTCCATCCGCTGCGGGAGGGTCTCGACGCCCTGCAGCAGGTAGAAGGCCGACTGCGGCGACAGGGCCGGCCCGATGTCGCGGAGCTGTTCGCTGCGCAGCTTGGTGAGGAACCCGTACTCGCCGAAGTTCTCCCACCAGCGCACCCCGCCGTACGAGGCGACCGGCTCGGTCATCACCGGGAACTTCCCGTTCCCCCAGTCGAACCGCCCGCTCTCCACCACCACGCCACCGAGCGTCGTGCCGTGCCCGCCGAGGAACTTGGTGACCGAGTGGATGACGATGTCCGCGCCGTGCGCGATCGGCCGGCACAGGTACGGCGTGGCCAGGGTCGAGTCGATCACCAGCGGTACCCCGGCCGCGTGGGCCACCTCGGCGAGACCGGCGATGTCGGCGATCTCGCCGGAGGGGTTCCCGATCACCTCCGCGAAGACGACCCTGGTCTCGGGCCGGATCGCCGCCGCGTAGTCGGCCGGGTCGGTGCCCGGCACGAAGGTCGTGGCGACGCCGAACCGGCGCAGGGTCACGTCGAGCTGCGTGACGGTGCCGCCGTACAGCGCCGCCGAGGCGACCACGTGGTCGCCCGCGCCGACCAGTGCGGCGAACGTGATGAACTCCGCGGCCATCCCGGACGCCGTCGCGACCGCCCCGATGCCGCCCTCCAGCGAGGCGATCCGCTCCTCGAGCGCTGCCACCGTCGGGTTGCCGATGCGGGAGTAGATGTTCCCGTACTTCTGCAGCGCGAAGAGGTTCGCGGCGTCGGCGGTGTCGGTGAAGACAAAGCTGGTCGTCTGGTAGATCGGGACGGCCCGGGCGCCCGTCGTGGCGTCGGGGCCGCCACCGGCATGCAGCGCCCTGGTCCGGAAACCCCACTCGCGATCGGTCACCCGACGACCTCCTCGGTCTCGTTCAGTTCGGCACGGTGAGCGGCCGCCCGGGCGGCGAGCACCGCCTGGATGCGGGTGCACCGCGGTGGTGTCCGGCAGCGCCTCAGATGTAGATCGCGGGGTCCTCCGCCAGGTGGGCCTCGCGCGTGCCGGGGCCGGGCCGGATCACGGCCGGCACGCCCACCGCGACGGCGCCGGCCGGGACGTCCTTGACCACCACCGCGTTCGCGCCGATCCGGGCACCGTCGCCGATCCACACCGGGCCGAGCACCTTCGCACCCGCGCCGACCACCACGTTGTCGCCGAGGGTCGGGTGGCGCTTGCCGTGCTTCATCGACGTCCCACCGAGCGTGGATCCGTGGAAGAGCACGACGTCGTCGCCGACCATGGCGGTCTCGCCGACCACCACGCCCATCCCGTGGTCGATGAACAGCCGGCGGCCGATCTGGGCAGCCGGATGGATCTCGACCCCGGTGGCAAAGCGGGTCAGCTGCGAGAGCAGGCGGGCCGGCAGCCGCAGCCCCGGCTCACGCCACATCCGGTGCGCGATCCGGTGGGACCACACGGCGTGCACGCCCGGGTACCCGAGCGCGACCTCGAGCGCCGAGCGTGCCGCGGGGTCGCGGGTGCGGGCCGCCTCGAGGTCCTCGCGGAGCACGGCGAGGAATCGTTGCAGGCGTCTCATGGCTCAGTCCATCAGGTCGGCGTAGAGGACCGAGGACAGGTAGCGCTCGCCGAACGAGGGCACGATGACCACGATCAGCTTCCCGGCGTTCTCCGGCCGATGGGCCACCTGCACGGCCGCATGGATCGCGGCACCCGAGGAGATGCCGACCAGCAGGCCCTCACGCTTGGCGGTGTCCCGGGCCACCCGGATGGCGGTGTCGGTGTCGACGTCGATGACCTCGTCGTAGACCGTCGTGTCCAGGATCTCGGGGACGAAGTTCGCCCCGAGGCCCTGGATCTTGTGCGGGCCCGGCTGGCCACCGTTCAGGATCGGGGACTCGGCGGGCTCGACCCCGATGATCTGCACCCCCGGCTTGCGCTTCTTCAGTACCTGCCCGACACCGGTGATGGTTCCGCCGGTGCCGATGCCGGCGACGAAGATGTCCACCTGACCGTCGGTGTCCGCCCAGATCTCCTCGGCTGTGGTCGCACGGTGGATGGCGGGGTTGGCCTCGTTGGCGAACTGGCGCGCGAGGACCGCCCCCGGCCGCTCCGCCGCGATCTGCTCGGCGCGGTTCACGGCGCCCTTCATGCCCTCGGACCCCGGGGTGAGGATGAGCTCGGCACCGAAGGCCCGCAGCAGCGCCCGGCGCTCCTTCGACATCGTCTCCGGCATGGTGAGCACGACGTCGTAGCCGCGTGCCGCACCGACCATGGCCAACGCGATGCCGGTGTTCCCGGAGGTCGCCTCGACGATGGTTCCCCCCGGCGGCAGCTCACCGGAAGCCTCGGCGGCGTCGACGATGGACACCCCGATCCGGTCCTTGACGGAGCTGGCCGGGTTGTAGAACTCGAGCTTGGCGGCGACCGTCGCCCCGGCACCTTCGGTCACCCGGTTCAGACGGACCAGCGGGGTGTTGCCGATCAGGCTGGTCACGTCGTTGTGGATGCGGGTCATGATTCCTCGTCTCGGTCTGAAGGGAATCGCCGCTGGCGCCAACCGTGCATGGGGCATCGGCATTCCCCTGGGGGGAAGCCTCGGTGGCGGGGCGGGGAGCGCTGGCGGGAGCGGCAGGGGCGGCCGACGACGGACGCGGGGGAGCCAGCGCTCTACAGACAGTGGCAGGTGCGGCAGGCGGAGATGGCGGTGGCGGTCACGCGCATCTCCTCCCTGGTCGTCCGACGCCGCTGACGGTAGCCGCACCGCACGGGAGATGCAACGGTACGCCCACGCCAGGCACGGCTGGGCAGACGTGGCAGACCCCTGCCGGACCGGTCCCCTACGGTGGCGGCGCCCCCTCGACGGCAGCCAGCCACGCCTGCGCCAGGAGGCCGTGCCCGGCGGTGGTCGGGTGCACACCGTCGGCGCACCACTGCTGTGCCGTGGTCCTCCCCGCGGCGGTGCGGAAGACGTCGGCGGCCGGCACCAGCACCGCTTCGTGCTCGGCTGCCAGGCGCTGCACGACGGCGATCCGGGGCGCCAGATCGTCCCACCACAGCTCCTGGTCCCGCCTGACCGGGGCCAGGAACGGTTCGATCAGCACGAACCGTCGCACGCCGCGGGCGACGGCGGCGTCGAGCACGGCCCGGTAGTTCTCCTCGTACGCCTGCGCGCTCGTGGTGGCGCCCTCGTCGTAGCGGCGCCAGGTGTCGTTGATCCCGACCAGCACCGAGATCACGGTCGGCTCGAGGGACAGCACGTCATCCGCCCAACGGGCGCGGAGCATGCCCGAGGTGTCGCCACCGACGCCGCGGTTGGCGAACGTCAGGCCGAGTTCGGGGTGCCGTGCGCCCAGCAGCGCGGCGACGATGCCGGCGTAGCCGTGTCCCAGGCTGTCCGGGTCGCCGCGGTCACGGCCCCAGTCGGTGACGGAGTCTCCGGTGAGCACGATGCGGTCGCCCGGGCGCAGCAGGGCCTGGCGCTGGATCTCGGCCTCGTTCACGATCATCGATGCTAGGGCCCGATGGTGCCCCGATCGGCATGTCGGGGGAGCGGTCCGGTCGGACCAACGTGCGCGCCCCGGATGCATCTGGAGCGGGCGACGGGAATCGAACCCGCATGACCAGCTTGGAAGGCTGGAGCTCTACCATTGAGCTACGCCCGCAACGTCCCGCAGGACGGCGGACCAAGGGTAACGGCTCCCGGGCGCCGATCGCTGCCCGGCACCCGGCCGCGTGGTCCTGGCGGCACCCTCGTCCGCGAGCCCCACTAGGCTTCGCGGTGTCACGGGATGTGGCGCAGCTTGGTAGCGCGTCCGCTTTGGGAGCGGAAGGTCGTGGGTTCGAATCCCGCCATCCCGACCGAGGACCCGACCGGTGAGGCGTTCGCTGCTGGGGCCGGCTGCGCTCGCAGTCGCGCGGGTGCCGCGCGTGGGTGCCGTAGGATCATGGGGCCGCGCGCCCGTCCCGGTGCGCCGATCGAGGGCGCAACGCCCGTCGTCGTCCGCCTGCCCCGCCCGAGGGAGACCACTGCTGTGAAGAGCGCCGTCGAGACCCTTGACGCCACGACGGTCAAGCTGACCGTCGAGGTGTCCCACGACGAGCTGAAGCCGAGCATCGACCACGCCTACGAGCACGTCGGTTCGCAGGTTGCGATCCCCGGGTTCCGCAAGGGCAAGGTCCCGCCGCGCATCCTCGACCAGCGGGTCGGTCGCGCGACGATCATCGAGCACGCGGTGAACGACGGGCTGCCGACGTTCTACCGCCAGGCGATCACCGAGGCGAACCTGCGCCCGCTCGGCCAGCCGGAGATCGAGGTCACGGCAGTGCCGGCCCTGACCGACGCCGACGGCGGGCTCAGCTTCACCGCGCAGGTCGAGGTCCGCCCCGAGCTGGACCTGCCCGACCTGGCCGGCCTCACCGTCACCGTCGACGACGTCACGGTGGCGGAGGAGGACGTCGACGCCCGGCTCGACGCACTGCGGGAGCGGTTCGGCTCCCTCGTCGGAGTCGACCGCCCGGCAGCCGACGGTGACTACGTCGTCGTCGACCTGCGCGCGGTGATCGGCGACGAGGAGATCGACTCGGTGAGCGGGATCTCCTACCAGATCGGCTCCGGGAACCTGCTCGAGGGCCTCGACGAGGCGTTGAGCGGGCTCTCCGCCGGCGAGACCACCACCTTCCAGGCGCCGCTGGCCGGTGGCGAGCACGCGGGCAAGACCGCCCAGGTGACGGTGACCGCGACGTCGGTCAAGGAGCGCGACCTGCCGGCCGCCGACGACG
>Ga0209585_10000446_pt1 | contig 16023 bp, 12 predicted proteins | sample NGEPerone_FD_185491 | JGI IMG/M metagenome (GOLD analysis project Ga0209585, IMG submission 185491) | Arctic peat soil microbial communities from the Barrow Environmental Observatory site, Barrow, Alaska, USA - NGEE Permafrost154B-one... | ecosystem: Environmental > Terrestrial > Soil >... | reverse complement strand
AAGGGATAACTGAAAACAACATCCGCACATCGTGAGATGTAAAGCAAGAAACCGCCGTATACCGAACGGTACGTACGGTGGTGTGGAAGGACGAAACGGGAATTAATCCCGTTTCTCCTATCCGATTTTAACCTATTTAAGCCATCCAATCAATTTTAGTTGGTATAGGACAAATCGGAATCAACATCACATTTCATATTGATTCCAGTTTCATTGCAGCATAAGCTTTGATCAGTTCCAGCTGAAGTGCATTTCATCTGAAGGGAATGACGTTCCGGAAATTGGGATAACTTATAATTAAAATCTGTTCATACCCCAACCTGGGTGAGAACGCCTGGAAACCTGCATTTTTAAACCATGCACACATTTCAGACTTTGGTTTGTATTCCCATTTGTAAAATAGAATATTGTTGATATTTAGCACCTTGTTATAATTTTTCTATCCATTAGGAAGGTTACTTTGCTAATGTTTTTTTTAATTCGGTAACACTAAAGAACAGAATAGATTTAAAATTATGTATATCATACATCCTTTAACCTTTTTTGTGGTAGTGTACCGGATTAAATGATCTAACCTTGTCCCGTCAATAATTTATTAATTTTATCAATAGATTATTTGTGTAATTACATCATAAATAGTGATTTGGGTGAAATGTTTCAACTTCGAAAAAATCTTCATCCAGATATCTTTCATGTTTAAGAAAGGTTTTTAAGCTTTTGGTCCGGATTATTTCTGATTATTTAAAAGCTGAAACACACATTTAATAACTGGTAAATAAAATAATATGATCAGTAAAACATCGGTCGGTGTGACTGAAAGGGCGAAGCTATTTGAAATTTGCAAATCGCATACAGAGAGTGATGCTAATATTCATTATTCATGATTATCGCGGTAGATTTTGACGGAACCATTGTTGAGCACAAATATCCTGCCATTGGTCGCATCCGTCCATTTGCATTTGAAACACTAAAAGCACTTCAATCCAAAAAACACCAGCTTATTCTTTGGAGCCATCGCTCAGCCGGTGAACTTGAAGCGGCTGTCGTATTCTGTCGTGAACAGGGACTTGAATTTTATGCGGTGAACAAAAATTGTCCTGAAGAAGCGTGGAATGCGAATGACAGCCGTAAGATTTTGGCAGATATTTACATCGACGATCGTAACTTAGGTGGAATCCTTTCCTGGGGCGAAATTTATCAGGTAATTTGCCCGGAAGAGAAGGCAACAAAACCATCCAAGTCGGGATGGTGGAACTCGTAATAGCTGAGTGAAATTACTGCCCGAATTCAGTTTGCCATCAACAATCAAATAAATGCTCCTGCATAGTTTACCAATAGTTTGTAATTACTTTCTTTTTGTGCTATAAAACCGGATAGTCGCGTCAATTATTCCACCAATTTTGATTATGTTTGCGAATAGATCTGATTAAACTTAAAGAGACATCATCCGGTAAATGGGATTATTACTTAAGCTATTCAAAATGCATTTCTTAATATATATAATATCCAGTTTTATTCTTGCGCTTGGCATTTCGCTTTATTCCGTACCTGTCGTTGTGCGGGTTGCTCGTTCGCTCAGATTTTTAGATAATCCCAATGAAAGGTCAGCAGCTGAATATCCTATTCCCACTTTAGGTGGGATCTCCATTTTCCTTAGTTTTATTTTTGCAGCCACAATCGGATTAAGCGAGGAGGTGATGCCGGAATTAGTCTATATTATAATTGCTGTTCTGATCATGTTTTTTGTGGGATTAAAAGATGATATCCTTACAATTTCTGCACGGAAAAAGCTTGTTGCACAATTTATTACGGCTGGGATGATTATTTTTTTCGCCAAAATCAGGTTTACAAATCTTCACGGATTTTTAGGGATGGGAGAGATCGGGATGGTTCCTGGAGTAATTTTAACTTTTTTTGCGATAATCGTCATTATTAATGCATTTAACCTGATGGATGGCATTGATGGTTTATGTGCCGGTTTGAGCATGTTAGCCGCAACAGCATTTGGAACCTGGTTTTTTATCAGCGGGCATTTTAATTACGCCATTCTCTCGTTTTCTTTGGTTGGAGGAATTTCAGGCTTTTTCTATTACAATGTTTATGGAAACAAGAATAGAATTTTCATGGGTGATACGGGGTCACTTATACTTGGAACCATTATGTCTGTTATTGTAATTCAATTTAATGAGTTTAATATTGACCAGACACTGCCATTCGCAATCGCTTCTGCCCCTGCTGTTTCATTTGGTATTTTAATATACCCACTGATAGATACACTAAGAGTCTTCACAATAAGATTATTGCAATTTAAATCGCCTTTTGTCGCCGATAAAAACCACCTACACCACCGGTTGCTCACGTTGGGTTTTTCGCACCGAAAAGCTACCTATACAATTATAGCTTTGAATTTTATATTCATTCTTTTAGTTTTTGCTTTGCGAAATCTACGAATTATCCAGGTGATGGGATTCATTTTCGTTTTTGGTGGCTTCCTGTTTATGATTCCAGCCTATTATATCCAGAAACGAAAGCTGATTAAAAAAAGGGATCATCAACAACAGCTACTGTTTCCCGGATCTGCTTACAGGCATTTGAAAAACAGACGAAAAGCGGTAATGGTGGCCCGGCGATGGTCTGCCGCCAGGGCTTCAGACCTGCAAAAAACGCATTAAAACTCCATCCACAACAATCCTCAATTTATATTGACGTAAATTTAACCGAAGGTTATCTATTCGTCAGTCCTTTGAATGCAGGCACTGCTAGATAACGTCAGGCCATGTCACTGCATTTGCATTACCCGCATACAACCACCTCCTTTTTTCTAACCCATACCTATTGCGTATCATGTTGATTGCTTACTGCTTTTCTGACAATATCCGATACTAACGAAACTTCTGACATTCTCAAAATTGGATTCTCTGATTCATAAACAGGGGTTTTACTGATGAGTTCATCCGATTCTCCTGTTAAAACAGAAGGCTATTGAAAGAGAATTTAAACAAGCGTTAGCACACTCTTAAAATTTAAAAATCACTTAATAATAAATAACGAATGCAAAATTATTTGAAACTGTTGTACATCCTTTTATGTGTATCGATGTTTGGGTGTCGAAGTAGTAAAGAACTGATTTATTTAAAGGATGTTGAATCTAACGATGTCATTACGGGATTATCTCTGCAAAGCACCGAACCACGTCTGAGAAGCGGTGATATTCTATTCATCAGCATCAAATCCACAAGTCCGGAAGTAAATATGTTATACAATCCTGAGTCGAATATGGAAACCAACTCGTACGCCTCGTACCAGAAGTATACTTCACCAAGTGGTGCTTACCTGTATGGATTCGAAATTGGGAAGGATGAGAACTTAAACCTGCCCATGCTTGGTAAAGTGAAAGCCGCAGGATTCTCCCAGTCCGAAATTGAACAGATCATCCAGAAAAAAGCGGACGAGACACTTAAAGACGCGATTGTAAAAGTTAAACTGCTGAATTTTAAGGTTACCGTAATGGGGGAGGTTAAAAACCCGGGTGTCTATTATAATTACAGCAACAATATCAACGTAATCGAAGCATTGGCAATGGCTAACGGAAATACCGACTTTGCAACCATCCGGAACGTAATGGTTGTACGTTCATCTTCTGAAGGCAATAAAACCTTTATGCTTGATCTTACCTCTAAAGATATTTATTCATCTGTTGGGTTTTATCTGCAACCAAACGATAATGTGATTGTACGACCCGATAAACACAAAAATGTCCAACTGAACAGTCAGGCTTATTCATTAATCCTTTCTTCAGCGTCAGTATTGATTGCTGTATTGGGATTTGTGTTAAGGTAAAAATAAAAGTCATTAATGGTCATTAAATAGTCATTGAAAAAGTCATTAGTGGTCATTTAGCTGTCATTAGCTTCGACCTAAATAATGACAATTATTGACTTATTGACCATCAATGTCGATCAAATGACAATTATAGTAATAATTGAAAATTCTATTCAATGCAAACAGATAACAAAAGCGAGGAAGAAAAAGTTGGAGAGCCGATTGACTTAAAAAAAATATTTTATCTCCTTATCCGGCAGTGGAAATGGTTTTTGCTGTTTGGCATGTTAGGAATCGCGGCGGCCTACAGCTATAATAAACTTTCGAAACCCCGGTACACGGTAAGTGCGTCCATTCTTGTTCCCGAAAAATCGACTGGATTGGATTTAAAAAGTGTATTTGAAGGTGTTCTTGATCAGCAAAGTAACAATATTTACAATCAGATCGAGATCCTAAAATCCTATTACCCGATTAATCAGACGCTTGTCAACCTGAGCTGGCGAACAAGCTGGTACAAAAAGCACCTGCTGATCTGGAAAGGAATTTACAACAGGGAACCTTTCGTAGTTAAGGAAGCAGCCAATTTTGAGAATCTTGAAGGTATTCCTGTTATCATCACTCCTATCTCCGGCGATTCGTATACTATTTCGGTAAATGGCGTAGTAAAACACAATAATGTTAAAAGAGAGGTGGTATTTGAAGGGTTGGGAACCTTTGGACAACCTTTCATCAATAATAATTTCAATTTTACACTGGTTAAAAAGGATCTCAATTCCGCTGTTCCCGAAGGTGAATATAAGTTTGTGTTTAACAACCTGAATGAAAACACGCTGGCCTATCAGGCCCGGCTCGAAGTTGAATTGAAGGTGAAGATGAGCGACCTGATCAAATGCACTATCACAGGCGAAGAGCCTGAAAAAGATGGTGAATTTCTGAATGAACTTATAAAGGTTTACATCGAAGGGAAGATTAACCTTCAAAACAAAGCACAAAAAAGAACGCTCGAATTTATCTCCAATCAGCTGAGCGGAATTTCCGATTCACTGAATGCTGCCGGGACTAAATTTACTGAGTTCCGTGCCCAAAATAAAATCATCGATATTGGGCAACAGGGAACCCTTGTGATGAATAACCTGAAGGAGATTGAATCGGAAAGAGCTAAAAGCCAGATGCAGCTGAACTATTTCAATAATCTTCGTACCTATTTGAGCAATCCTGGTGACGGTAAACAGCTGGTTTCTCCATCTGTTGTTGGAATCCAGGACGCTTTGCTCAACAAACTGGTACTGAAAATGGGCGATTTATACAGCCGCCGACAGACCATGTTGTTCAGTGCCAAGGATAATAGCCCTGCTGTGACGCTCATCGATAAAGAAATGGTTCAAACCCGGATTCTGATCAACGAAAACCTCAGGAACCTGATCGATAATGCAGCGGCATCGGTTAAAACGTTGAAAGATCGACAGGAAAGGATCGGTTCAGAATTGAATCAACTTCCGGAAAAGGAACAGCAGATGATTACAATAAAACGGGAGTTTGAGGTCACAAACGAAATATACACGTTCCTGCTGAAAAAACGGGCTGAGACTAACATCGCATTGGCTTCAAGTGTTTCGGATGTTCAGGTCATTGATATTGCGAGGTCAGGTGACTCAGAACCTTTGGGTTTGCCGGGACGCATGATTTTAATTCTTGGGTTTATCCTGGGTATCGCGCTTCCATTGGGAATTATCTTGTTCATGAATTCCTTCGACGACCGTATCCGTACTCAGGAAGACATTGAAAACAAAACAACGATTCCGATACTTGGAAATATTATACACGACCCAACCAATTCCCCTGTCACCGTATCCAATAATCCTAAATCTATTATCGCCGAATCGTTCAGGACGCTGCGCACAAATCTTCAGTTTATGCTTTCCGTTCCCGGTCATAAAATTATTTCCATTCATTCGACGAATCCGGGTGAAGGAAAATCATTTACAGCGGTAAATCTTGCTTCCATACTGGCGATGAATAACAAAAAAGTGCTTTTGATTGGTGCTGATCTCCGGAAACCAAAATTGCACCAGGTGTTTAATTTCAGCAACGAGCATGGGTTAAGTACTTACCTGATTGGATACGATACCATCGAACAGGTCATTTTACCGACGACGATTAAGAACCTGTCACTGATGACTTCGGGGCCAATTCCTCCAAATCCGGCCGAAATCCTGGGTAAAGCAGAAATGAAAACGCTTCTCGATACAGTTCGTGCCAGTTACGACTACGTTATTTTGGACAATGCGCCAGTTTCATTGGTTACCGATGGTATTATCGTAAGCCAACTGTCCGACCTTAATATATTTATCCTGCGTTATGGTGTTTCACACAAACACCAGCTCGAAATGATCAACCAATATGCAGCGAAAAAGACGATCAGTCACATCGCGATTGTAGTGAATGACATTAAGTCGAATGCTTTTGGTTACTCCTTTTCGAAATATTCGCGATACGAAGTGAATCCTAAAAATACGTACCAGAAATATACATCCGAAGAATAAATATAGTATAATCCTTCGAGCGGTCGAAGACCCTCGTAGGGTGGGACTATATGTTGAAAAACCCCGAAGGGTGCGTCTATATTAATAAAGATACTAAACGACGAAACCATGTTTTAATATTGCCTTCTTCGAGGGTCTTAGGACCGCTCGAAGGAGGCCAAAGACCCTCGAAAGGGAAAGTCAGTTTGTATTCGGTCAGTCACTAATTGAGTTCGGTCGTAAACAAATTGAATTCGGTTGGATACTATTTGAATTCGGTTGTAAACTATTTGTATTCGGCCAGGCACTATATGAGTTTGTTCGACAACTATTTGTATTCGGTCGGGCAAAGTCTGAATTTATTCGGCTTAGGAAATTGTTCGGTTATTGATTAATTACATTCTATCACGGAGTTCGTTTAATTGAGTTTCAGATACACTTGTTGGGTCAAATCACACACTTGTTCCAGGTTGATTAATCTGGCGTGAAGGAGACAGAAAATATAATAATTTTATTCATTAAAATATTTTAAGCTTTTGGAAATCATTTAATTAGAATTGATCTAAATTATTAATTTTGTTGCCTTATTTTAAGACGTTTTGTAAATTAGTACGTATAAGCATTTATATAATTTCAGTTATTCGAGAGTTTATAAATAATTTTATTTACATGCTTATGGCAACAAAAATTGTTAGGTTGTACAGCTGCCGGGACGAAGAATTACCCACAATTTGTGATTTGGCAGCGTTCAGTTTCACACGCGATCTGGCCGATTTTACGACCTATTCGCCTAAGTTTAAAAATGGGTACCTGGACAGTTTTATAACGTCTTCTGCAAATGCAAAAGATGTTATTGAACCTAAATCTGAAACACTGGAACGCACGGCCAGTACTGCAAGGCTTTATTCGGCCCTGGATAGCCTGATTGATCCGATTAAAAGGATTATAGGTTACCTTCATCTTGCACATGAGAAGTTGAATATTTCGGCCAATGAATTTGGGTTGAGCCAATTGCGCGACAGCATTACGGCACGTGATCCTGAGGGTGCTGTAAAAAACCTGCACGTTGTTAATTCAAACATCAGGAAATACAAGGATGCACTTATGGAGCAGGGACTTACTGAAACCTTGATGGAACTGTGTATTTCGGCATCCGCGATTATTGGAAAGGAAAAAAATACCCAATATGCGATACTTACAAACCGCAAAGGCATCGTTCAAAACAATTTGACCTTGTTTAACGATTTGTATAAGCACCTTCTCGAAATATTAGCTACCGGAAAAATCCTTTACAGGGCTAAAGATCCCGTAAAGCTGCAGGAATATACTTTTAACCAGCTGAAAAAACAGGTGCGTCTAATCAGCAAGCCGGTCAGCAAAAAGAATACCGGCGTGAATAAGAAGGATGACGCGGCAAAGTAGTGCCCCCCTTCTGACAAATCAAATCGATCACCCTGTTGAATCAATCGTGCGAATAAATTCAACAGGGTGATGTTTTTATAGAAAGCCATTATTTGCAGCACCTTCCTAAGCAGATGTTTTAGTCCGGTCTTGGAAACCGGAGCGTTTCTCACGACAATAACCAACCTGGTTTTATTTCAATCCGTGTAATCTTCTTAAATAATCCGCGTAATCCGTTTTTAATAAATGTCCAACTCCGCAAATAACAAAAGAATAGCCAAAAATACCATCCTGTTATATTTCCGCATGCTTCTAACCATGGGTGTGTCGTTGTATACCTCCAGGATTGTATTGAATACATTGGGGGTAGAAGATTTTGGTATTTATAATGTGGTTGGGGGGGTGGTTATCATGTTCTCATTTCTAAACTCATCAATGTCTTCCGCAACACAACGTTTTCTTTCGTTTGAATTAGGCAAGGGGGATTATGAACAACTTAAAAAGGTATTTAGCATGAGTGTTAATATTCATGCTGTTATCGCAATTGCAATTTTTATTTTGGCCGAAACCATTGGTTTGTGGTTCTTGAATGCCAAATTGAATATCCCTGATCAAAGAATGGAAGCAGCCAACTGGGTATATCAATTCTCTATATTGTCTTTTATGCTTACCGTTATGGGTGTACCCTATAACGCGACCATCATCGCACACGAACGGATGAATGTATATGCCTGGGTAAGTATAATTGAAGTCGTTTTGAAACTCGCTATCGTATTTGTTTTGGTTTGGTTTGGTTTCGATAAGTTGAAGCTATATGCTGTTTTGGTTTTTGGAGTAACTACAGTTACATGGACCTCATATCGGTTTTATTGCAAACAGCATTTTACAGAATCAAAATATCGGTTTGCCTGGGATAAATCATTGTTTAAAACATTGATGAATTATGCCGGATGGAACTTATTTGGGAACGTTGCCGCAGTTGCTTATAACCAGGGTATAAATATCATGCTCAATATCTTTTTTGGTCCGGTTATTAATGCTTCGCGCGGTATTGCCTACCAGGTTAATGGTGCAGTCAGCGGATTCGTGTCAAATTTTCAAATGTCAATGAATCCTCAAATTGTAAAATCATATGCGGCCAATGAACAGAAATATATGCAGCAATTAATCTTCCAGGGATCAAAATACTCTTTTTTCCTGCTTTTCTTTCTTACGTTACCTGTACTACTGCAAACTGAAACCTTATTAAGATGGTGGTTAAAAATTGTACCCGACTATGCTGTTCTATTTTGTCAACTTATTTTGGTGGATACATTAATTAATTGCATTTCGGGTCCGTTAATGACGGCTGCACAGGCCACTGGAAAGATAAAAGTTTACCAGGCCATAGTAGGCGGCATATTGCTTTTTAATGTCCCGGTTTCTTACCTCTTTCTGAAGTTGGGCTATGAACCGCAAGTCACACTTTTTGTTACGATTAGTTTATCATTAACGGCTTTATTAGCCAGGTTAATCATACTTAGAAATTTAATGAATTTTTCAGCAAAAGAATTTATAAGCCAGGTTCTTTTAAAGGCTTTATTGGTCGCTGCATTATCATTGGTTCTACCTTTATTGGCAATCCAGTTTGTTGAACAGGAAGTCATCCGTTTCTTTTGTATCTGTTTGATTTCAGCTTTATCGGTTAGCTTAATGGTTTATTTTGTTGGATTGAAGCAACAGGAAAGAGATTTTCTGAAAATAAAAATAGTTCAGGCTATTCATAAAAAAAGAAATTAGCAGCTTATAGATGATACAGTTAAAAGAAAAAAAAGATTGTTGTGGATGCTTTGCGTGCGCTACGATTTGTCCTCAGCATTGTATCACGATGGATGAAGATCATGAAGGATTCCGTTATCCCATAATTGATAAAGATAGTTGCACCGATTGCGGTTTGTGTAGTAAAGTTTGTCCTGTTATCAATCGGTACACAAAGACAGAATTTGAAACTAAGGTATTCGCCTGCCAGAATAAAAATGAACAAATTCGATTAGAAAGCTCCTCTGGAGGAATTTTTTCTCTTTTAGCTGAGAATACGATTCAAAAAAAAGGTGTTGTATTCGGTGCCAGGTTTGATGACGATTTTTTTGTGATTCATGACTTTACAGAGACGATAGAAGGCTTGGAAGCTTTTAGGGGTTCCAAATATGTACAAAGCTTTATAGGTGATAATTACAAAAAAGCGGAACAATTTTTGATACAAGGGCGGGAGGTATTATTTACTGGAACCTCGTGTCAAATCGCCGGAATAAAGCACTATCTGCGTAAAGAATATAATAATTTATTAACCGTTGACATTGTTTGTCATGGTGTTCCTTCGCCTAAAGTATTCAAGCTTTATTTGGAAGAGTTGAATTCGCAGCAAGATGGAAAGCTAGAAAAAATACTGTTTCGCGACAAGACGGACGGCTGGAAAAAATATAGTTTCGTTACAAGACGGACGGCTGAAAAAAATTCAGTTTTATTTCGCCAAACATTAGATAAAAACGACTTTATGCTTGGGTTTCTTCGAAACCTGTACTTACGCCCTTCCTGTCATCACTGTCCGGCGAAAGCATTTACAAGTGGAAGTGATCTTACTATTGCTGATTTTTGGGGTATACAGAATCTGCATAGGGATTTTGACGATGATAAAGGGTGCTCATTAGTGCTTTGTAATAATGCCAAAGGACATCAAATATTCATTGAAATTCAAAATGAAATAAGATACGTTGAATCATCACTCAACGATGCATTACGAGGAAATTCGAGTATTATAGAATCTGTTTCAGCGCATCACAATAGGGAGAAGTTCTTTAAACAGATTGATTTTAAACCCTTGTTACAACTTATAAATTATTGCACAAAACCTACAACCAAAACAAAATTAAAGCAAATTTTATTTTTATTTCTTCAAAAGGCTAAGTTGATTGGCGCATATAAAATCCCAGGTAAAGACAACTAAGCAAAATATAAAATGAAAAGATTGATATGAAAATAGGAATACTTACATTTCATTATTCAAATAATTATGGAGCTCTTCTCCAAACCTATGCATTGTCGAAAACGCTCAGCAAACTAGGGTTTGAACCGATGATTATAAATAGAGTTCCACTACAAAATAAGCCAAAAAGCTTTCTTGGAAGAATTAAAGCAGCAGCAAGACAAATAATTCAAGAACAATTCAAAAAATCGTTTAGTCGATTTAGAAAGGATTTCCTGACTAACACGACTCGAATAGTCAATAATGAGAGAGATTTGAATGATTTAACTCAGCAATTTGATGCAGTGATTGTTGGAAGTGATCAGGTTTGGCGTATTGATTATACCAAGGAATTAAGATTAAACTATTTTTTGGATTTTGTACCGGATCATATAATGAAAATATCATATGCAGCAAGCTTTGGAAAAGATGAATTTGAATGTAAGGCTGAAACATTAGTGCAAGTAAAAAAATTACTGGAGCGGTTCGATGCAATTTCTGTTCGAGAAGAATCCGGAGTTGCTATCTGTAAGGATTTGTTTGGAATTAATTCGATTCATTTACTTGATCCAACATTACTTTTGACACAATTTGATTACAAAAAATTAATAACTAAAAATAATAGGAGCAACGATAGAAAGTTTATTTCCATATATATATTGGATGAGGCAAAAGAAAAGTCAAAAATCATAGAATTAATTGCTCGGAAAATTGGCTTAAAAACTCTAAATATTGCGAAAGAAAGACATGCTATATTTTCAATTATTAAATTAATTACTAATAGCAGAAATTATTTTTATCCATCATTTTCAGAATGGTTAAAAGGTATACAGAATGCTGAATTCATCATAACAGATTCATTTCATGGAACTGTTTTCGCAATTATTTATAATAAACCGTTTATTACAATCGGTAATTCAGGTCGGGGTCTCGAACGGTTTAAATCCTTATTGAAAATGTTTGGATTAGAAGACAGACTTATATTATCGCTAAATGATTTAACCTTCGAAAAAATACAAAAACCAATTAATTTCGCAATGGTAAATCAGATTCTTAAAAATGAACAACAAAAGTCTTTAGCATTTATTAATAAATCATTAAATTCCAAACATGCAGATCGTTGATCATAAAATTAGTGTAATCGTTCCTATTTATAATATGGAAAAATATCTTGTTAATTGCCTTGATAGCATCCTTTTGCAATCATTTACTAATTTTGAGATAGTTCTTATCAACGATGGAAGCGATGATAATTCTGGAAGTATATGCGATGCATATGCTGAAAAAGATAGACGAATTAGAATTTTTCATGTGAATAACGGTGGAGTCACTAAAGCTAGGAAAATTGGTGTTGAAAAGGCCAGTGGTGACTATATTTGTTTTGTAGATGCAGATGATACTTTGCCAATTCATAGTTTAAAGTTAATGTTATACAAGGCTGTCGAACTTGATTTGGATATAATTCTTGGAGCTAAATCATATGTAATCAATGGTTTTAGTCGTAATATTCTGAAAAATAAGATCGATGGAATTATTTTCAATATTGAATTTATTCAGTCGCTTTTGAATCGAAATTGTAGTATTGGAAGTCATGGAAAGCTCTTTAAAAAAGTTTTATTCGATTTAGATACATTTAGTCTTCCACGAGAAATTAGGCAAAATGAAGATTTGGTTATGAATATTAGGCTTGCGCTTAATTCTAAAAAAGTAGGAATTTTTAATAATTTAATAGTTTATAATTATCATCATCATAATAATTCGGCATCCCAATCACAAATTATGCCTCTTGATTTATGGATAGATATGTGTAATTATTGTTTGGATGCTATAGAAAGGGCAAATGTCTATACGCAATTAAAGGATGATTTTATTAGAATGAAATTAGACACGATATTAATTTTATTAAAAAGGCAACAATCATTTGATACTAATGATTGGATAATTAAACTTATAGCAGAATCAAAAGGAATAAAAAAGAATTTTGGTCAGAAATTGTGCGTATTTTTTATGAAATGGCCAAAATTTAAAAGAGAGATATTATTTGTATATCGAGTGAATAATTTTCTTGTATAGAATCTATATATCATATGAATATTAATATATCTCAGATTAAAGATTGCTATGGTTGCGGTGTTTGCGCGATCGTTTGTCCTAAAAAGATTATCAAAATAGATTTAAACAAGGATGGATTTTACGAACCCGATTTGTTCGACGAAGCAGCTTGTACGCAATGCGGACTTTGCCTCACGGTTTGTGCATACAATGATCACCGGCTCTTAGATGACCGTGCAATTGAAACAAAGGCATATGCAGCCTGGAGCAACGATGAAAAGGTTCGACTTAAGTGCTCCTCGGGCGGAATAGGTTTCGAGCTTGGAAAATTTCTGATCAATAAAGGTTATAAGGCTTGTGGCGTAAAATATAATCCAACCCTGAACCGTGCCGAACACTTTATGGCTGAAACGGCCGAAGATTTTATGCCAAGCATCGGGTCCAAATATATACAGAGTTATACATTGAGCGGATTTTCTCAGTTTAGCAGAGACTGCAAATACTTTATAACTGGTACACCTTGTCAGGTTGATTCACTACGGCGGTATATCCGAAAGATGAAGATCGAAGATAACTTTGTATTGATGGACTTCTTTTGCCACGGTGTTCCTTCCATGAATATGTGGAAGAAGTATACCGGGATGGTTGAACAGAAAACGGGAAAAATTACTGCTGCCTCATGGCGGAATAAGCGAAACGGCTGGCATGACTCATGGGCAATGGAAATTAAAGGTTCAACTAATCGTGTAAAGGCGGAATTGCACGACGATATCGAAACAGCAATACCGGAAAAAATTAAAGCAGATTATTTTTCATTGATGACCAAAGGTGATTTGTTCTACAAGTTCTTTTTGGGAAACAGTTGCCTGGGCAAAGCCTGTTACGATAAGTGCAAATACAAATATGACAAATCGGCTGCAGATATTCGTATCGGAGATTTATGGGGCGGCAAATATGCCCAGGATAAAGATGGCATAAGCGCCGTCCTTGCATTTACAGATATCGGTAAAGATGTGATCTTACAAATGGATGGTTGTACATTTAAAGAGGAGAAATTCTCAGTGGTAGCGGAAGGACAAATGAAATTTCCACCTGACGAACCAAAACTGAGAAAATATTTAATGAACCGTTTCACTTCTGAAAAATCAATAAAACAGATATACAAATTCTATTGCTATTATTTATTCCCAGCCAGGGTAATCAATAAATCATTGAAAATATTGCACCTGAAATAGCCACTAAAAAACAAATTTTTTACGGATGAAGATAAAAACCATTACTTGTCATGATGTATATAACTATGGAGCTTCGCTTCAGGCTTATGCATTAATGAAATACTTGGAAAGCAAAGGGCACGACGTGCAAATTATCGATTATAAGCCGGATTATCTGTGTGCACGCTATAGCTTCTGGTATATTGATAGTAAGTCGAAGTATAGGAAATCATGCGACAGAAATAAATTGATTCACCTTTTATTTGCGTTGGTGAAATATCCGTCAAGACACAAAACGATTGCACGAAAAAGACCATTTGATAAGTTTAAAGATAAATATCTGAAGATCACTGACTGCAGGTATGAATCAAATGAAGAATTAAAAATAGATGCACCCCGGGCCGACTTATTTATTACGGGAAGCGACCAAGTCTGGAATACCGCGATGCAGAATGGCAAAGATCCTGCTTTCTATCTGGACTTTGTTCCAAAAGGAGCTGTCCGTGCTTCGTATGCTGCGAGTTTTGGTGTAAGCGGCATTGAAAAAGGGTATGAATTATTTGCTCAGAAGATGCTTCACAAACTGAATTACATATCGGTAAGGGAAACAACAGGATTGAAAATTCTGGAATCATTGGAAGTTAAAGGTGGAACCCAGGTGTTAGACCCGGTTTTTCTTCTTAAAAGGGAAGAGTGGTCATCGATTATTAAAAAAGAGATTAAGGAGAAATATTTATTGGTGTATGATTTCCTCCATGACCCGGTTATTGAAGAAGCCGCAATAAGAATAGCAAAAGAGAAAGGATGGAAAATATATTCCATCAACGATTATCTGCCATTAATATATGCAGATAAGAACATATCTGATGCAGGCCCGGTTCAGTTTATGGAGTTAATTAACTCCTGCCAGCTATTTATTTCGAATTCATTTCACGGAACCGTATTCTCAATCATCTTCGAAAAAGAATTTTATGTATTTAATATCAAGACTTTAAATAACAATTCGAGAATGATTGATTTTCTTTCCCTGTTGAATCTGTCGAGTCGTCATGTCTCATCGCAGGAACAGATAAATCTTATAGAAAGCATTGATTATACCAAAGTAAGGAAAATGGTAAATTCAAATCTGGTCAATAGTTACAGCTACCTGGATAAGGTGTTGGAAAAAAAATAAAATGAACCCTTCTGATTTTGGGTACAGAAAAAATCAAAATTTAGAATCGAACGTAAAGGTCAAATATATATGAATCCCAAAATTTCTATTGTTACAGTATCCTATAATAGTGAAAAGACGATTGAAGAAACGATACTTAGTATTATCAATCAGAATTACAGCAATAAAGAATATATAATTGTTGATGGCGGATCAACTGATAACACGATGTCAATCATTGAAAAGTACAGGAGTCAGATTGCAACTGTGATATCGGAGAAAGATAAAGGAATCAGCGACGCTTTTAACAAGGGCATTCTGCTTTGTACCGGAAAACTGATTGGTCTGATCAATTCAGATGATCTTCTGAAAGAGGGAGCATTGGAGACTGTAGCATCTGAATATGAAACAGGGATTGAGGTATACAGAGGTAATACAATCATGTGGAATGAAGCTACAGGATTTAAGTGCATTGAATACCCATGCATGAATCTTGCAACCGTGCCATTTAATTTGCATGTGTGCCATCCATCCACATTTATCACAAAAGAAGCCTATCATAAATTCGGGAATTACAGGGTCGATTATAAATACATAATGGACCTTGATCTTCTGATAAGATTTAGCAGGTGCAAAGCAAAGTCAAAATATATAAATAAAGAGCTTGCCGTATTCCGCCTTGGGGGAGTCAGTCAGGTCCCGGAAAGTAAAAAAATGGCAGAAAGAAAAAGCATGGTCATTTCAAATGGCGGAAATAACTTACAGGCATTTGTTTTTCAAACCTATTTAATTACACGACAAATTGTAAAAAAGGTAGTTAGCCTCTTTGGCGAGGATTTAAGACTAAAGTTTGTGAGT
>Ga0209585_10000445_pt1 | contig 16031 bp, 12 predicted proteins | sample NGEPerone_FD_185491 | JGI IMG/M metagenome (GOLD analysis project Ga0209585, IMG submission 185491) | Arctic peat soil microbial communities from the Barrow Environmental Observatory site, Barrow, Alaska, USA - NGEE Permafrost154B-one... | ecosystem: Environmental > Terrestrial > Soil >... | reverse complement strand
GTCCGACAGCACCCCGTTGTACATCTCCGACAGGCCCACCACGGACCGGAACAGGCCCCGGGAATCCAGCGTCCGCCATACCCCGCCGCTGGTCTGAACCCTGTTCATCACCACCACATGCGTGTGCAGCTGCGGGTCCCCCGCGCGCGAGTCCCAGTGATCGAACGCCGCCGCGACCACCCCAGCGATGTCCTCCTGCACCACCCCACCGCTGCCCGACCGGGAGGAGAACACGCGCTCCTCCGCGTAGCCGATGACGTGTTCCAGCGCGCGCTGATGAGCGGCATAGATCAGCCCCTGCGTCGCCTCGTCCGCGACCGCCCACACCACACTCACGGACTTGGGGGCACTGAAGGTCAGGTCGAACCCGGCCACCGGCAACGGAGCCTTCCGCGCCACACCGCGGGAGTCGACGTGCGCCGGCCCGCTCCGTCGCGGGGATCGGCCCAGCGGCTCCCCGGTGATCGGGTCCTGCAGCATCCCGAGCATCCGGAACAGGTACTCCTCGGTCACCGCCGATCCCGCCGGGACGCCGTTGCCGTTGTTCAGACCAGCGAGTCCGCGGCCAAGGAACCGGCCCGGCGGGGTGCCGGACTCGGCGTAGTACCGAGTCAACGCAGACGCCGCATGACCGGACCCGTCGGCCCGGGCGACCGACGACATCAGGTACCGGTACCCAGCCCCCAGGCTCATACGGCGGATCGACATCGTCACTAGCTCGGCCCTCACTCACGCTCCCGGCGTCGGTCGCGGAGCCAACCGAGCCACACCGCATACCGGACGGACGGGGCACCATCCCACTGAGAAAACCTGGCGTGCCAGACGTGTAAAAGCTGGAAGTGGCGTATTCGAGGAGGGGCGGCCTCACGAGGGTTGGGGGCAGGGCTGAGTGAACGAGAGGGGACAGGGGTTGATGAATCCGAGGATTGAAGCAAGCGGTTGGCGCGGGGGTGCTGGTGCGGCATACGGGCCCCATGTTGTGTGGATCCGCGATGACGCATAGGCGACGGTCCCTTACGCTCACTCGTCCCAGGACCGTCGCGGCGGCGACCACTGCCCCGCCGCCTTGGGCGGCACGTTCATCAACGGATCCGCCAGTTGGAATACGACGGAAAGGACGTCCGCAAACGGCTCCGCGAGGCGGTCTTGGCGCTGAAGCCGGTTGCGCCAAGCCAGCCATCGCCCCTGGGCCAGGCCGGCATACCCCTCAAGGGCGGTGCTCATCGGCTCGAGGTCTCGGCCCCGGAAGTCGGCCACCTCGGCGAGCGGCCTTCGCTGTTCCACCGCCACCAGTGGATGACGGGTGGCGAGAAGGGTAGACGTCGCCGAAGTCTCGCCATCGCGTGTTGGCTGTTCCTCTCTGAAGGGCGGTCACAAGCTTCTCGGCCAGAACCATGACCATCGGATCGCCCCGAAGGCTGATGGTGCCGCCGAGGAGACGTGGCAGTGTCACCTCCTCCGGTTCCGGCCAGATCGGGTCGCCAACATTGACGTACATGAAATGTCTCCCTCGCCGTCGCGAGGTAAGCGGCAAGCGTCACCCGCACGCCGGAATACTCATCCTCGTCACGGGTGGTCTCCTTTCTCAGGTTGGTGATATCGAACCGCAGCCCGTCGGAGTCAGCCGGCGACAACACCACCTGAGCGATCGACGCGACGCACTGACCCATGCGCTCGATGTCGCCCGGCCGAACCGTGGCCGCGAGGTCGACATCTGCGGTGGGTCGGCGCAGATCGTAGGAAGCGAGCAGCACACCCCCTTTGAGCCCCCCGGACCTTCGTAGCCCAGTGACAACAGCCATAGACGAGGAGGACCTTCCATGGAGAGACTTTTGTTGCGGATCACTGAGGCCGCAGAGATGCTGGGCCTGAGTCGATCCGAGGCCCACGTCCTGATCCAGGCCGGTGTGTGTGGACGCGACGGCCAGATGGAAGCCCGTAGGCCTTGAGGCCCATCTCAATCAGCTTGCAGGTAAAGGTCACTCATCTTACGGCCCCCGATTGATACTGCCTCGAGGTGAGGACTTGCGCGCTCTCTTGGCTGGGAAGTGCGGTCCTCGGCCGTAGGTCACCGAAGGCCCCCTCTGAGCGTCGGATGTCTTGACGAGGAGTTTTCGCTCGACGAGGTCAGCCAGGATCCTCGATGCCGTTGGGGTGTCCACGTCGAGCAGGGTTCGAACCATGCGGCCGTTGATCTGGCCGGCCTCGCGCACGATCTCGATGACTTTTCGATCGATGTCATCACCCACGCGGCGACGGTACGTGACGGCCGTGCCCAGGTCGGCAATGGCGTGATCGAGCAGCCGGTAGACCCCCACTCGAAGGTTGGCCGATTCTCTTGTCCGTTCGATGAAGCCGATGTCGGGTCCTGCGAGGTGTTGCAAGATGATCTCCACCTCGGCAGGTTCTTTCTGCAGAGTGGGAGCCATCTCCTTGGCGGTGACGGTCCGCTTGCGAAGCAGAGCGAGCATGACCAGAAGCGTGTCGGGGTCGGATCGCCGTTCCGGGGGCAATGTACCCACGAAGCGAGTGACCGCCGTGTTTGGCGCCCCTCCGTTGAGCGTCACGGTCACCCGGAAGTTGTCGGACTCGAAGGACGGCGGCTCGTGGCCAACTCTGGCCATCTCTGCATACATCCGATCCACCCCTACCCCTGCGGCCTCGGCGAGGCCAAGATGGCGGATCGCGTTGGACAGGGACGGGTTCCTCGACCGCGACGTGACCGTCAAGATGTTGGCAGGGTTGACCCCGAGGACGAAGCCGCCAGGAGAGGTCACGGCCAGTCGCGTTGTGGAGTGTTCGATCTGCACCAAACCGCCGGCTTGATAGTCACGGTGCATGAAAGCATTGATGATCGCCTCGCGGACGGCCAGGTCTGGCAGATCGGCAATGAACAGTTGCTGACCGCTGGGCAGGTTGACAGGAGTGCGGTCCATCCTGGTGTCGATGAGCTCAAAGCAGCGAAGGATCGTCGTCAGCGCTGGTGCTGGAAGGAACTGGTTGATCGTGAGTTCACCAGAGCGGGTACGTCGATGGGTGTACGACGCCAAGGCGCGGTCCTCATCTGCTGCGAACAGCAACGCTCCGGCGTTGGTCAGGGTGCCCGCATCGGTGAGCAAGCCCAGCCGGCGCAGAAGATCGTTTACGGACAAAGATGACCACCGTTGGCGCTCGGCCCCTGACGAATCGCTGAGCAGTCGCCGGGCGTCATCCAGTGCGCGCGCAGAAACCTTGTCTGCCTTGATGCGTGAGTCATCCGCAGACCAGTCGTCTCCGCGGCGCTCTGCAACGACAGCTGCGATCCTTGCCGTCGTCATGGGCTCGCACGCAGCGCCGACGCGCTCAGTGGCTTTGCCCTTGACCTGGTGAACCTCCGGGCTTCGGGGAACCGTGAGCGCCAAGAGCCGGGCCCCCGCCCAGTCAAACTCGTCGACCGTGACAATGAGCGCTGGGGTGGTGAGCTCGTAGATCCTTCGCTGGGTTTTCGCCACGTCCAGCAAGGTGCCCAAGAATGCCTCGGGTCCCGATGCCCGATCGGCGATTCCCACGACCACGTGTCCGCCTTGAGCATTGGCGAAGCACGCAACTGCTTCGGCCAGGACGACCAACGCATCATCAACCGACCGTCCGACCGTCTTGAAGTCGAGTCGATCCGACTCAAGGGTCCCCGCGACAGCACCGTCTTCAATGGCCTTCAAGACGGACCGCAGCGACTCCGGAACGCTCACGAGTTTCCCTTCAGTTTTGCGTAGCCCTGAAAGGTCAGGGTACTGCAAAACTAAATCAAACTCACCCCCTCTGCTGACCCTTCCCGGTCGCTCCCCCGAGGAAGCCGAACAGCTCATCAGCTACCTGGCCGCGACCGACCCAGCTTGGCACGCCGAAATGGAGACGACATGACGAACGCGCCGGAGTATGTCGCCGGCGCCGTGTCCTGCTTGACGCCTTGGACGCGATCGGAGTTCCGACTCTTGCGTGCCGTGCAAACCGATGAGCTGGTTGAGGGGTTCACTCGGCACCGTACGGAACCCCACGCAGAGCGAGTCAGTGCCGCCTCGCTCCACTTCCTGGCCGACAACGGCCGGACAGCCACGAATCTCCTGTCGACTCTCGCAGCCTCCGAGATGCCGTCCGACCCGACGGTGGCGGTCAGTTTCGCGGCCTTGACCAACGACCTGTTGGACGCCTTGGGTCTGTGACTTCACGCGCCCCGTTCCCCGAAGACCAGGCGCGACGATACCCGGCACGCTCCCCTGCCAACTGATGGTGCCCCTGAAGATCGGTAGACACCATGAAGCACCCGAACATGGCGCTTCCCCGTCTCGCGTCACAGGAGAGCGCCGCCGGTTCAAACCATCTGCAGTGAGGCGCCGATCCGGATTGCGACTCGTGTCCATGGACCGGGACGGACCTCGCATACAGATGGTGACGGCAGTGGGCCAGCGGAACGACATGCCGGCTCGAGCGAGTTCGAGTACGGGCAACCGCGGAGGAACCTATGGAGAAGCTACTCACGATCGACGAGGCAGCTGAAGCGCTGGGCACGACCTCGCGTTTCCCTCGTAGACTTGTTGCCGAGAGGCGTATCCAGTTCGTGCACGTAGGTCGGCATGTGCGAATTCCGATGTCTGCCCTTGAGGACTTCGTGGCGTGCGGCACCGTCCAGCCAGTCGGCCTCACGTGGGTCAGACGAGGCGGGGTCGCCTGATGCCGATCGGAGTGAGCCAACCAAACCTGTGAGGTCCCGTATGGCCAGTCACGTTCGCAGTTCCCACTTCGGTCACGTCGACCGTCGAACTTCGGGTCAGTGGCGGGCCAGATTCACCGACCCGGATGGCAGGCGACGGTCCAAATCGTTCGACACCGTGACCGATGCCCGCGTTTGGCTGTCGGGTCAGCGCACCGACATCGTGCGCCAGGACTGGCGTGCGCCCGAACTCGGGAGCCGCACCATTGCTGAGTACGCCGAGGCCTACCTCGCACGCAGCGAGATCAAGGAATCGACGCGAGCCCTGTACGAGTCGGTGTGGGCGAACCACCTCGCGAAGCAGTGGGGTCCGATCAAGGTCAGAAACGCGACACCGACGAACGTGCGCGCCTGGCACGCGATGGCGGGCAAATCGCTGAGACCCACAGCCCTGGCTCAGGCGTACCGCCTGCTCCGAGGCATCCTCAACGTCGCAGTGCAGGACGACGTGCTCAGGTCCAACCCCTGCAGGATCAAGGGCGCAGGCGTGGTCAAGCCTGCGGTGGCCGCCCGGTCCCTCACCGTTCCCGAGGTGCTGGCCATCGCGGAGGAGATACCGCCACGCTACAAAGCATTGGTGATGGTCCTCGCATTCGGCGGCCTTCGCTTCGGGGAGGCGACCGCACTCCGACGCCGGGACGTCTCTGATGCCCGGCTTACGGTCGAGCGGACCTGCCGGTACATCCACGGAGCGTGGACCGTTGGTCCCCCGAAGACCGAGGCGGGGCGACGGACGGTCACTCTGCCTGGGTCTGTGGCCACCCTGTTGGAGACACATCTGGCCGACTTCGCCGCGAACGACCCCGACGCGCTGGTGTTCGGCACCGCCTCGGGCCAGTTCGTCCAGAACCACAACTTCGGTGCCACGTTCAATCGAGCGGTCAAGCGTTGCGGCCTGCCTCACACGCGCGTGCATTGGCTCAGGCATACGGGCGCGACCCTGGCAGCGTCCACCGGCGCAACCACCAAAGAGCTGATGCACCGGCTGGGTCACGCATCCCCAGCGGCCGCGCTGGTCTATCAGCACGCCCTCAGCGAACGGGACGGCGAGATCGCGCGGGCATTGGATGCGATGGTCACCGGCGATGCGACCTCCTCCCTGGCGCAAAAGCAGCTGCCGGTGCGGCGAGCACAAAGCGCTTAGGTCCTGTAGTGGTCCTGAGGGGGCCCGCGAAGGTCCCGATAAGCCTCTGACCTGCGGTTATACCCTCCAAAGTAGCCATTTTTCCAAACTGACCACGCGAGTTCGATTCTCGTCGCCCGCTCCACGAGCGCACAGACCCCGCCTCCTTCACGACCCCTTCACGGCCCGTCCAGGCCACGGCTGCCCCTTCGCCACTGCCCCTTCGCCACTGACCCTTCGCCACAACGGGCTCAGGCGCCGTCAAACGTGCACTACCCCTCTGGTGAGCTCACTCTCCGTGCTCAAGCATCGGCCCGAGTGCCCGTCGTGCACGTTTGACCGCACCGAGGAGATCTGCCTCGAGTGCGCCGACATCAGCTTGCGGCAACGCCCCCTCCCCAACCCAGCCTGAAGCTCAGTACCAAGCCTGAGGCTCAGGTTCGCCAGATCAGTACGACGCCACGGTCGTCGGTCACGCCGAACGGTGCGGCGCAGATGCGTGACGCCCCGCCGCCGAAGCCGTGGGGGACGAGGCGTTCTGCTGCGCCGAGCATCCGGTCGATTCCGACGTCCAGGTCGCGGGTTCGGGTCTCGATGACGCCGTCCGTGCAGAACAGCAAGGCATCGCCACGGCGCAGCTGGCCGTTCACGCGGGGAAACTCAGCGTCGTCCACGACGCCGAGCAGCGGGCCTGTTTCAGCGTCCAGCACCTGCCACCGGCCGGAACCAGCCGCGAACTTGACCGCCGGAGGGTGCCCCGCCGAGCCAAGGCAGAACTGGCCCGTGTCGAGCTCGAGCGCCACGTGGATCGCCGTGGCAAATCCCTCGCCCCACTTCTGGCGAAGCAGATAGGAGTTGGCCGCGCCAAGAAAGTCCGCCGGGTCCAACGCGCCCATCAACCCGCCCAAAGCCCCGGACAGGAGCAGCGCCCGCGTCCCGGCGTCGACGCCCTTGCCCGAGACATCCACGAGGGCGACCTCGAGCCGATTGCCAGAGCTCGAGCGGGTGGCCACGACGAAGTCACCCAAGAACGACTCACCAGGAGCCGACTCGAGCGCGACCTCGGCGTGCCACGGCTCGGGCAGCGTAGGCAGCTCGCCGTGTGCGTGAAGCCGATCGCGCAGGTCGACCAGTATCGACTCCCCCGCTATCCCGTGAACACCCAACCGGGCTCGGGAGACCGACAACCAGGTCATCATGGCCGACACGATGACGATCACGACGAACGCACCGGCAAAATTGGGTTTGTCCTTGCCCAGGAGCCACCCGTCATGCGCGAACAGAGCGCCGATGACAACCAGGACGACAGCGAGCCATCTCGGCGGCAGGAACAGACCCGCGAGGACGATGAAGGGCACGAAGGACATCCATGGCACGACCGATGGCCAGTGGTCGATGAGAACGGACATCAGCACGGCCATCAGGATGAGCATCGATGCAACAACGGGAGGGAGACCGTGGGTTGTCCCGGCCAGGCGCCCTGACCACCGACGCAGCTTCGTGTGGCGACGCCGACGTGCGAGCAGTGGACGTGCGGGCCCCGGACGTGCTGGGCGACGACGTCTGAGGCCTCCACGCCTCAGCACCTGCGCCAGTGTCGTCACACCTCGGATGGTATTCGCGATAGATGTATGCACGGTGGGTGTTCGCACATTCCGGGTCAGGACCCACTCCCTGACTTGCAGGGAGCCTCCGTCATCCCGGGAGCCTCCGTCATACAGGAAGTCTCCGTCACACAGGAAGTCTCCGTCACACAGGGAGTCTGCGGACTCAGCCTTCGGATGCCGGAACTGGCGGTAGCTGACCCTCGCGCTCGTAGCGCTCGACCATGGCCAGCCGTCGGGCGTGGCGTTCGTCACCGCTGAACTTCGTGGTCAGGAAGGCCTCGACCATCGCCTCGGCCTCGGCCTGCGTGTTCATCCGCGCACCGATGGACAGGATCTGAGCGTTGTTGTGCGTCCTCGCCAGCGTGGCCAGCTCGACGTTGTAGGCCAGTGCCGCCCTGATGCGCTTGACCTTGTTCGCGGCCATCTGCTCGCCGTTGCCCGATCCGCCCAGCACGATGCCGAAGGCCCCGATGTCGCCCGACACGGCCTCGGCCGCACGCAGCACCGCAACCGGGTAGTCGTCCTCGGCGTCGAAGTAGTCAGGCCCGTGGTCGATCACGTCATAGCCCTTGCCCTGCAGAAATGTCACCAGAGCGCATTTCAGGTCGTATGCCGCGTGGTCGCCGCCGATGTGAACGCGCATTTTCGTGGGTTTCCTTTGCTGTCGGAGGTTTTCAGGAGATGCGGTGCTGGGGTTCTGATGCGGTGTTGAGGTTCTGATGCGGTGCTGGGGTTCTGATGCGGTGCTGGGTTGTCAGGAAGAGTCGTGAGGGCTCAGACCGCGAAGATCGGTCCGACGGTGCGAGTGCGTTTGATCTCGAAGAATCCGGGGGTGCTGCCGACGAGGAGCGCGCCGTCCCAGAGCCTGCCGGCGTCCTCACCGGAAGGAGCCGGCGACACGACAGGCCCGAAGAAGGCGACGCCCCCCACCGAGATTACGGGCGTGCCCACGTCGTCACCCACCAGGTCCATGGCGCGCTGGTGACTGGCGCGCAGCTCGACGTCCACCTCGGTGCTGTCGGCGAACCTGATGAGATCCGCGGGCAGACCGACCTCATCGAGCGACTCGGCGATGACCTTGCGGTAGTCCTCCTCGCCGCCCGGGTGGATGCGGGTGCCCATCGCGTCATACAGGGGCTTGACCACCGTGGGACCGTGCTCGCGAGCAGCCGCGACGATGACGCGAACCGGCGCCCACGAGCTGACCATCAGGTCGCGATAGCTCTCGGGCAGGTCCCGTCCCTCGTTGAGCACGGACAAGCTCATCACCGACCAGGTGACCTCGACGTCACGGACACGTTCGACCTCCATCAGCCAACGGGACGTGATCCACGCCCATGGGCAGATCGGGTCGAACCACATTTCGACGGAAGCCTTCGCAGTCACGGTCACGGGCCCCATCCTGTCAGCCGGCGAGCGCGACCCTTGACCGACGAGGGGCCATCGGGGTCTGCGAGGATGACGTGGCCAAAGAGTGACTCATGGCATGTGACCCGTGCCGAGTCCACACAATGCTTCCCCACAGGAGATAACCCCGTGCCTGGTAAGAACCTGACCCGCGACGAAGCCCGAGAGCGCGCTTCCCTGTTGTCTGTGGCTGCCTATGACGTGGCGCTGGACCTGACGACCGGAGCCACCAGCTTCCGGACCCGATCCACCGTCGAGTTCACCTCGTCCGAAGACGGCGCAAACACCTTCATCGACCTGATCGCAGAGTCCGTCGAGCAGATCACCCTCAACGGTGAGTCGCTTGATCCGGCAACGCACTTCGACGGTGTTCGCGTCCAGCTCCCGGCGTTGAGGTCCGGCACGAACGAGCTGACGATCGATGCGACCGGTGTCTACATGAACACCGGCGAGGGTCTGCACCGTTTCGTCGACCCGGTGGATGACGAGGTCTACCTGTACACGCAGTTCGAGGTCGCCGACTGCCGCCGCATGTTCGCCGTCTTCGAGCAGCCCGACCTCAAGGCCACCTTCACGTTCGCGGTCACCGCCCCGGCACACTGGCAGGTCGTGTCCAACGAGCCGACGCCGGAGCCCGTCGCCGTGCCGACACCCCAGTCCGTCGTCGTCGGCCAGAGCCCAGAGGTGCCCAGCGCGACCTGGACGTTTGCACCGACGCCGAGCATCTCCTGCTACATCACCGCGCTGATCGCCGGCCCGTACGACGTGGTCCGCGACGAGGTCCAGACCCGTCAGGGCACCGTGCCGCTGGGCATCCTCTGCCGCAAGTCGCTGACCCCGCACCTGGACGCGGGCAACGTCTTCGACGTCACGAAGCGGGGATTCACGTTCTACGAGAACGAGTTCAACCGCGAGTATCCCTTCACCAAGTACGACCAGATCTTCACCCCCGAATACAACATGGGCGCGATGGAGAACGCCGGAGCCGTGACGTACAACGAGATGTACGTCTTCCGGGCCAAGGTCACCGAGGCGATCATCGAGCGCAGGGCGCTGACGATCCTGCACGAGCTGGCGCACATGTGGTTCGGCAACCTCGTCACGATGCAGTGGTGGAACGACCTGTGGCTCAACGAGTCGTTCGCCGAGTGGGCCTCGACGACGTGTCAGTCCGAGGCCACCCAATGGGACACCGCCTGGACCACGTTCAGCACCTCCGAGAAGTCCTGGGCCTATCGACAGGACCAGCTCTCCTCAACTCACCCGATCGTCGCGGACATCCGCGACCTCGAGGACGTCGAGGTCAACTTCGACGGCATCACCTACGCCAAGGGCGCCTCGGTGCTCAAGCAGCTCGTGGCCTATGTCGGTCGCAAGCCGTTCACGGCCGGGCTTCGTGACTACTTCTCCAAGCACGCCTGGCAGAACACCACCCTCTCCGACCTGCTCGGGCACCTCGAACAAGCCTCCGGTCGCGACCTGAGCGCATGGTCGAAGCTGTGGCTCGAGACTGCGGGCGTCAACACCCTGCGCCTCGCGGTCACGGTGGACGACCAGGACGTCATCACGACTGCGGTCATCACCCAGAGCGCGGTCGAGGCGTTCCCGACGCTTCGTCCGCACACCCTGGCGATCGGCAGCTACAACGTGGAGGGTGACCAGCTGGTGCGGTCCAACCGGATCGAGCTCGACATCGACGGTGAGCGCACCGAGGTGCCGGATCTGGTCGGTCAACAGCGACCGGACCTCCTGCTGGTCAACGACGACGACCTGGCCTACGCCAAGGTTCGTCTGGACGAGCGCTCGATGGCAACGATTCTCGCCCACCCGCGGGGGTTCACCACCAGCCTGCCGCGCGCCCTCGTACTGGGCGCGGCGTGGGACATGACCCGCGACGCAGAGATGTCTGCACGCGACTTCTGCGACCTGGTGCTCGAGTCATTGCCGGGCGAGAAGAACTCAACGCTCCTGCGCGTGCTGCTGGCACAGCTACAGAGCGCCGTGCGGCTCTATGTCTCCCCCGACCACCGCGACGCGACGCTGGTCTCTCTGACGGCACGCCTGCGGGCGCTGGCCACCTCGGCCGAGCCGGGCAGCGACGCGCAGCTGCAGCTGGTCAGCGCGTTCGCCGTCTACGCCCGACGCGCTGAGGACGTGGCCTGGGTGCGCGGTCTGCTCGAGGGCAGCACCGTGCTCGACGGTCTGGCGATCGACACCGAGATGCGCTGGACCCTGCTCACCAGCCTGGCCACAGCCGGCGCGGCCGAAGTGAGCGAGATCGAGGCCGAGCGTCAGCAGGACAACACCGCGACCGGTCGCGAGCGGGCCGCCCGGGCACTCGCGACCATCCCCACCGCCGAGGCCAAGGCCACGGCCTGGAAGAAGGTCATCGACGCGGAGGGCCTGCCGAACCAGACGGTCGACGCGGTCGCCCAGGGCTTCGTCAGGGTGCACGACAGCTCGCTGCTCACGCCCTACATCGAGAAGTACCACGCCATGCTCACGACGATCTGGGCCGCTCGAACCCACGCGATCGCCGAGTCCATCGTCGAAGGCTTCTATCCGGTGGCACTGGCCAACCGTGAGCTGGCAGACGCCTCCCAGTCCTGGCTGGATGCGAACCCCGACGCGATTCCGGCCCTGCGGCGAGTCGTGTCGGAGAACCGCGATGGCGTGACACGAGCCCTGGCCGCTCAGCAGCGGGACAGGAGCTAAGCGGAATACAGCGTCACAGCGAAGGAATGTGGGCGTCCGGACGCCCACATTCCTTCGCTCTATCCGAACCTCAGCGTTGGTTGACCTCAGCGTTGGGCGACACAGCGGGCGAGACGGCGGGCCCATCGCGAGGTCATCAGGTCCTCCAGCAGCACCGGCTTGCCGTCAGGTCCGGCCAGGGGCAGCCGCCAGTTGGGGTACTCCTCATCGGTGCCGGGCTGGTTCATCGCCCGGTGGTCGCCGGTCAGGTCCGGAACCGCGACCCCGAGCAGCTTGGCGGGCGTCCACGACAGGAACCGGTGCAACGCCTCGACGACCTCAGCCTCCTGGGCCTCGGGTCGCAGCAGACCCCGGTCGACCAGCATGTCGAGAACCTTCTGACGATCCTCATCGGCCAGCTCGCGCTCCTGCTCGACGGGGCGGGTCAGCAGGCCGAGCTGATGTCGCAGGTCGATGTGCTCGGCGGCCAGAAAGCCGGCGGTCGGCGGCAGGTCATGGGTGGTCACGGTGGCAAGACACAGCTCGCGATAGGCCTCCGCGGGCAGCGGCGTGCCTTCCGAGTCGTTCTCGAACCACAGGATCGAGGTGCCCAGAATGCCTCGGTCGCGCAGATAGTCACGCACCCACGGCTCGACGACTCCGAGGTCCTCACCGATCACCAGCGCACCCGCCCGATGGGCCTCGAGCGCGAGGATGCTGATCAGGGCCTCATGGTCGTAGCGGACGTACGTGCCCTCACTGGGAACCTGGCCGTTCGGAACCCACCACAGCCGGAAGAGCCCGATGACGTGGTCGATCCGGATGCCCCCGGCATGACGCAGGGCCGCACGCAGCATGTCCCTGTATGGCGCATAGCCGAGCTCCTCGAGCCGGTCCGGCCGCCAGGGTGGCTGGCTCCAGTCCTGGCCGAGCTGGTTGTACTGGTCCGGCGGGGCACCGACGGTGACCCGGCGCGCAAGGGCGTCGGCCAGAGCCCAGGCGTCGGCCCCCTCGGGGTGAACGCCGACCGCGAGGTCGTGAACGACCCCCAGCGACATCCCGGCTTCCTTGGCCTGACGCTGGACGGCGCCAAGCTGCTCGTCAACGACCCACTGAAGCCAGCGGTAGAACTCGACGTCGTCGGCGATCTGGTCGCGCAACGCCTCGACGGCCGCGCCGCGGGGGTCATGCAGCTCGGTGGGCCACTGGCCCCACGGCAGTCCGTGCTTCTCGGCCAACGCGCACCACGTGGCGAAGTCGAGCAGTCCCTGGCCCTCGCGCTCACAGAACGCCGTGAACGACCGCTCACGCCGTGCCGGCCGCGGCTGGTGGAAGACGGTGCGCAACGCCGCGACCTTGGCGGCCCAGACGAGATCCCGGTCGATGGTGTCCTGCTCGTTCCAGGTGCGCGCATCATCCGCGTGCCACTCGAGCAGCTGACGCTCTGCCGAGGACATGTAGCCCATCTCCGGGATGTCCTCGACCCTGATGTAGATCGGGTTCACGAACCGTCGGGATGTCGGCAGATAGGGCGAAGGCTCCATCGGGGCCACCGGCTCGGCGGCATGAAGAGGGTTCACCAGGACGAAGTCCGCGTGCAGGTCGGTCGCCGCCCAGGCCGTCATGTCGCTGAGGTCCGCGAGGTCCCCCATGCCCCACGACTGCCGTGACCGGACGGAGTAGATCTGGCTCATGAGGCCCCACGCGCGTCGCTGCTGCAGCGTGGCCGGCAGGGCGAGCGCTGACGGTGCCACGACCAGCGGGGTCGAGAACGTGTCGAGGCCGATCCGCGCGTTGACCGTGTGCCAGCCCAACGGCAGGTCGCCCGGTATCTCGAAGGTCGCCTCCCCGGTCCGCTGGTCGTCGATCATCCGAGGCTCGACGTAGTTGTCGACCTGCCGCACCTCACGGCGTGACCCATCCTCGAGGAGCACCCACACCTGGGGCGTCTCGCCGTGGGGCAGGTGCATGGGCACCCACGGAGTCCCGCCCTCACGGCATACGACGATCGGGGGAAGGGCCCGACGCCATGCCCGGTCAGCAACCACGGCAAGGGATCTCGCGATGCCGACGTCGTCGGAGCTCTCGAGCCCGAGGGCTTCGAGAACGGCCGAGATCGTCGCTGCACTCACGATGACGTGGTTGCCCTGCCAGTCCCAGTACTCGGTGGCCACGCCAAACGCGCGGGCGAGCTCAGCGAGTGCGTGCGAGGGGGCGGGGGTGGACACGTCATTCCTTCCGGGAGCGTTCGTCGGGGCCAAGTGTCTGGGTACGGGGCGAGTGTTTCACGGTGGCGGTGCAGGCACGTGCAGAACCGTTGGCAAAGATGGGGGTATGTCGTTCGCCTTCCTCGCTTCCTTCCCGAATCCCACGCTGTCCACAGGGTTGCTGCCTCCACTGCCCCCGCTGGGCAAGGTGGGCTCCATGAGCTCGGACGCGGTGACCAGCTGGTGGTGGCTGATCGGCCCTTCGCTGACCATCATCGGCACGCTGGTGGGAGCGATGCTGCTCCGATGGGTGCTCCACCGGGCGATCGACCGGGTCGTCGGCAGCGCCATGACCCGAGCGGCCAGTCACGAGAGCCAGACTCCTCGGCGGGCGAGCCGGATCCTGGCCCAGGCCACCATGCTGAACCAGGCACGAGGCACCCAACGCGCAGCCACGATGGGCGCCGTCCTCAAGAGCACGTCGACGTTCGTCATCTTCACGTTGGCACTGCTGACCGTCATGGCCACGCTGGGTCTGCCGCTGGGGCCGCTTCTGGCGTCCGCCGGCGTCGTGGGGGTCGCGCTCGGTTTCGGGGCACAGAGCCTGGTCAAGGACTTCCTGTCCGGCATCTTCATGATCCTCGAGGACCAGTACGGCGTGGGCGACGTCATCGACACCGGTGAGGCGATCGGCACGGTCGAGGACGTCACGCTGCGGATCACCAAGGTGCGGGACGCCAGCGGGATCGTCTGGTACATCCGCAACGGCGAGATCGTCAGGATCGGCAACCGCTCGCAGGGATGGTCGACGGCGGTGGTGGACATCCCCGTCGGCTACAGCGAGAACCTCGACGTCGTCCTGCCGCTCATCCGCGAGGTGGTGAGCCAGCTTGACGCCTCGGAGGACTGGAAGACACGACTCCTGGAGGAGCCGGCGGTCGCCGGGGTGGAGTCGATCGTGGGCGGTGTGGTCACGGTCCGGATCATCGCCAAGTGCGCTCCGAACGAGAGCTTCCCCGTCTCCAGAGAGATCCGCGAGCGGGTCAAGACCGCCTTCGACCAGGCTGGGATCCATGCTCCGCAGGTCATGCCGCCGTATGGCGGGGCGCCGGGTGCTCCCCACGCCTGAGACTGACGGGTGGGGCGGCAAGCAATGGCGCGCGCTACCCTGGCCGGCTGAAATACTGACGTCGTGACCGCTGAGAGCTTCTATGACCAGGACGACTGATTCTTCCTCATCCCCGCCCTGGTGGAGAATGTCCTGTTGTGACCCAAACGCAGCTCAACGACATGGCTTCGACCCCAGTGGGCGGTGCCGCGCCGACCATGGACCCCTCGACGGCGCTGGTCCACGTGGGCTCCGGCGCAGACTCTGGCTGGTGGCGCTCTGCCGTGATCTACCAGATCTACCCCCGCTCCTGGGCTGACGGCAACGGCGACGGGACCGGGGACCTGCCGGGGATCACGTCTCGCCTCCCCTATCTGCGCGACCTCGGCGTGGACGCGCTCTGGCTCTCGCCGTTCTACGTCTCCCCCCAGGCGGACGGCGGCTATGACGTGGCCGACTACCGGGACATCGACCCGATCTTCGGCTCGCTGGCCGACGCCGACACGCTGTTGGCCACCGCTCACGGCCTCGGTCTCAAGGTCATCGTGGACCTCGTCCCCAACCACTCCTCCGACGAGCACGCATGGTTCAAGGCCGCGTTGGCCGCCGGGCCGGGAGGCCCCGAACGGGAGCACTACGTGTTCCGTGACGGCCTTGGCCCGAAGGGAGACCTGCCGCCGAACAACTGGCTGTGCGTCTTCGGTGGTTCGGCGTGGACCCGCGTGCCGTCGGGCCAGTGGTACCTCCACCTCTTCGACCCGAAGCAGCCGGACTTCAACTGGGAGAACCCCGAGGTCCGCGCCGAGTTCGAGGACGTGCTGAGGTTCTGGCTCGACAAGGGCGTGGACGGCTTCCGGGTCGACGTCGCCAACGCACTGACCAAGGAAGCGGGGTTGCCCGACTGGGACGAGCCGCTGCACATCCTGGGCGACGCAGACGGCGTGCCGCACGACCATCACGGCAAGCGACCACCGATGTGGGACCAGGACGGGGTCCACGAGATCTACCGGGCATGGCGCCGAATCCTCAACTCCTACAACCCGATCGATGCCGACGGCTACTCGGGCGACGACGACCGCATCCTCTGTGCTGAAGCATGGGTCGACTCCCAAGAGCGGGCCGCTCGTTACGTCCGCCC
>Ga0209585_10000444_pt1 | contig 16035 bp, 9 predicted proteins | sample NGEPerone_FD_185491 | JGI IMG/M metagenome (GOLD analysis project Ga0209585, IMG submission 185491) | Arctic peat soil microbial communities from the Barrow Environmental Observatory site, Barrow, Alaska, USA - NGEE Permafrost154B-one... | ecosystem: Environmental > Terrestrial > Soil > Wetlands... | reverse complement strand
ACCAAAGGCTTTGGCCTGTTCTTCGAGAAACGCTTTTTGTATTGGTTTAAATAAAGAATCAAATGGGTCTAAAAAGTAGCTATCATATTGCGGGCTAAAACTACTCCATTCACCTAAAGAAGTTATTTTAGCATTTGGATATTTTGTTTTCAACACCTCCGGAACATGACCCGCAAAAGCCGGCAATATGGGTTTCATTCCTAATTCCCTTTCGCGCTTTACAATTTTTTTCTGCAAGGCTAATTGGTTGTCCAGCCATGATTGTGGCAAAGGCCCATCCCAATGATCAATATTCGACATCCGGTGCCATGGTAAAAATGCAGGGCCGGTGAAATAAGACCTGATTTGTTGATCGGTTAATCCAAATTTTTTCCAAACCTTATACCATATCGCTTCCTGGCCAGTTATGGCCAAAGGCATATTGATACCATTCAAGGCCATCCAGTCTATAAACCACTGCCAGTCGCTCCATTGCCACCAAGGCATCGTGTAACCGAAAGTGCAATAATTTAAAAAAAATCTCTCAGAGCAACGAGCTTCCTTTATTATTTTATGAGGCACGACAGGCATCATTACAGGCAATTGCACTCCATCTTTTTTATACCAGGAAACATCAGCATGGCAATAATTACGCAGGTAATAATTAAGGCCTACAGCCATAGCATTGGTACTATTACCTCTAATAATAATAATTCCATTAACTGATTCTAATTCAAAAACATCTTTACCGGAAGTATCTGAAGTTTTTTCAAATACAATACGTCTTGCATATTGAGGAATCACTCGCTGAGCAAGTGCTTTAGCAGCAGGAATATCATTCGATTGTGCAGAAATAGCTAACGGTAAAAACCATAGCAGGTTAAAAAAGAAATATTTCATGTAGGAATAATTTTAGAAATCAGGATGGACAAAATACGAAATTTTGTCAGAAAATAAATGAGATATTAACCAAAATCAGAAGTAAATTAATCCTGAATAAAAATTTAAATGATAATTTTAAAAACTATTTATAAAAAATAAATCAATGCAGCAATATGTAATAGGAGTGGATATTGGTACTGGCAGTTGCAAAGCCGTTGCTTTGGATGTTGAAGGTAAAGTAATTGCTGCTTCGCAATTTTACTATTCCACCGATAGTTCGCAACCGGGCTATTCAGAGCAGGATCCTGAAATAATTTGGCAGGCATTTATAAATTGTATTAAGGAAACCGTTACAAAATTAAAGCATGTACCCTTATCCGTTAGCCTTAGCAGTTGCATGCACAGCCTTATAGTAATAAATAGCAAGAATTTGGCTGTTACTCCTTTAATAACCTGGGCAGATACAAGGAGTGAGCAAATTGCGGAAAGAATAAGAAAATCTACACAAGCTGAAAATATATACAAAGCAACCGGCACTCCCATTCATTCTATGTCGCCCTTATGTAAAATTATTTGGCTTAAAGAAAATGAAACTCAAATATTTGAAGAGGCATTTAAATTTATCTCCATAAAAGAATTTATCTGGTACCGTTTATTTAATGTTTACCAAATAGATTATTCAATTGCATCAGCAACCGGATTGTTTAATATTGAAAATTTAGACTGGAATATTCCTTCATTAGAATTATGCGGTATTACACCTTCGCATTTTTCAGAAATAGTTTCAACAGGTTTTACCCGCAATGATTTAAATCCTTCAATTGCAGCTTTATTACAAATTCCACCTGATACTCATTTTTGTATTGGTGCCACTGATGGTTGCCTGGCTAATATTGGCAGTTATGCAATGGCGCCGGGCAGTGCTGCACTCACCATTGGAACAAGCGGCGCAGTAAGAATCGCCAGCGAAGTGCCGGTGATAAATTTTGATGCGATGATTTTTAATTATGTGCTGGATGAAAAAACTTTTATCAGTGGTGGACCAATAAATAATGGAGGAAATGTTTTGAAATGGTTGTTTAAAACGTTTTTAAATAATGCCGATCCATCAGAAAATGATTACGCTGATTTTTTTAAAAATATTGAAACAATCCCGGCTGGTTGCCAGGGACTGATATTTTTACCCTACTTATATGGTGAGCGCGCTCCAGTTTGGGATGAAAAAAGCAGCGCTTTATTTTTCGGCATCCAATCTTATCATACCAATGCACATTTTTTTAGAGCAGCAATTGAAGGAATTTGTTTTGCTTTAGAAAACATTTTAGAAATCGTGGAAGCATCAACTTCAACTCTTAATCAGCTTAATGTAAGCGGAGGTTTTGTACATTCAAAAATATGGATGCAGATTCTTGCCGATGTAACCGGGAAAAATATCTGTCTCATGCAAACTGAAGATGCTTCTTCCATCGGTGCTGCCCTGTTTTACATGAAAACTATAAAAATGATAAAAGATTATTCATCATTGAAGCCTGCGAATAATGTGATTGTGGAACCTGATATGAATAAACACAAACTCTATGAAAAATATTATAGCATTTTCAAAAATCTATATCAGCCATTGAAAGAATCAATGCATCAACTTCAACAAATTAATAACTGATCCATTCAGTCTGCAATTAAGATCATAACAAATGCTCATTATAAAAGTTCATAAGAAGGAATAGCATTATCTCAATTTATCCGCCTGTTGTTAAGGATTTCTCAAATATATGCCAGAACCAAAATGAAATTTTATTTGATATAAAATTGAATCTACAATTCCCTGATTTTAATATTTTTGAACCAAGCTTCGCTTCCATGATTCTGGAAGGTAATATGGCCTTTTTTAGATTGACCATAAGTGGGAACATCTTTCCATTTCCCGGACATTTTTCTTTTATTCCAGTCATCGCTGTACAATTCATACTCTACCACTTTTTTGCCATTTAGCCAATGTTCTACATGGCCATTATTTACAACAATACGGGCATGGTTCCATTCACCTGCAGGGTTTGGAACAGCGGTGGGCGCAGGATTCATAGCATAATTAGCCGCAGTGTGTTGCCAAGCTTCCAGTTTCTCCGGGAAATTTATATCGTCAATAATTTGATACTCAGGTCCACTTAAATAAGAATAAGCATTGTCTTCAGTAACCATGTATAAGATGCCACTATTTCCTTTAGGAGAAATTTTATAATCAACACTTAAATCAAAATTTTCATACTGGTTTGCAGTCATCAGGTCCGCAGTGATAGCTCCATAATTATCAGAACTGCCTTTGCAGTGCAGGGTCCCCTTATCAACAAACCATGATTCTGCAGATTGGTTCTGATAAGTACGCCAGCCATTCATAGTTTTACCATCAAATAATAAAATATACCCTTTTCCTTTTTCCGTATTTGTTAGATTATTATCAGAAACGTTTTTAGAAGAAGAACAGGAAATGAATTGGGCTGATAATAAAACCAAAAACACTATCAGATTTTTCTTCATAATTTCTTATTTATTCGTGATTACTTTTAAATTTTCAGGATCCCATTCAATTATTTTATTCCTGAAATAACTTTCATTACATAAAAGTGCAGGAGCCGCAGCACGATAACCAAATAAAGCGTTTTCTACTACCTGCCCGTTAGTACGAATGGCATTTATCCAATTGTAATGATGGTCAAAATGTGCTCCTTTATAACCCTCCTCAGCAGTATATACCATCATTTCCGGAGGCACCATGGTCTTGCGTTCATAAACATATTCCTTTCCTGCAGCAGTGTTGTTCTTGGTTTTCAACAGAGGATCATTTGCATCCTCGATAGCTCTATTTTTATACAAGGTTACTTTATCCCATTCCACTGTCATGGCACCCTCGCTGCCAACCATACGAAGATAATTGGTGCCACCGGTACCATCAACAAAATTCACCCTTAATGAAAGATTGAAAGGAGGATGAATTTTTGTATCAGGATAATCAAACATGCCGAGCATAATATCCGGAACTTCCCGTCCATCTTTCCAATAACGCAGGCCACCTGTAGCCATAATTTTAGTTGGGCCAAGGGATCCGGTTACGAAATGTAAACTTGAGAACAAATGCACAAAAAGATCACCTGATACACCAGTGCCATAATCACGATAATTTCTCCAGCGAAAAAACCTTTTTGCATCAAATGGCCTTTTGTTGGTAATAGCAAGATAGGTATCCCAATCTACTGTTGACGTGGATGCATCATCAGGAATGGGATATTGCCATGCGCCTGTAGGCGACATGCGTGCATAGAAGGCTTCAGCATAATTCAATGTACCTATAGCACCTTCTTTCAATAATTGTTTTGCCTTTTCATTTCCCAGGGAACTTAGACCCTGGCTGCCCACCTGGAAAACCACTTTATTCTTATTTTGTGCTGCTATTACTGCAGGAGCCTCTGAAATATCATGCACCATTGGCTTTTCACAATATACATGTTTGCCTTTGTTCATGGCGGCTACAGAAATATCTTTGTGCCAGAAATCGGGTGTCGCAATGATAACAGCATCTACGTCTTTTCTTTCTAAAATTTCCCTGTAATCACGGGTTGTATAGATGTCGTTGCCCCAGCGTTTTTTTGCTTCAGCAAGGCGGCCATCATACAGATCACAAACTGCGACTAACTTTACTCCAGGCACCGTAAGACATGTTATAGCATCCGCAACTCCCATACCTCCAGAGCCAATCAATGCTATTTGCACCTGGTCATTTGCACTAAATTCCTGTTGTGACCGTATCAATTCTTCAAGGTGTCGCTTGCGGTCTTTAGCCGTAATAACGGAGGGGATCATAGCTGCACCTATTACTCCTTTGGTTACATTTGCTATAAAAGAACGTCTTGAATTTTCCGGGTTGATTTTTGACATAACTGTTTTATTAAATTTTATAAATGATACACTTCAGTTGCATTGGGTAAAGAAGGAATCTCCTGATTATGACTATAAATGATCTAAGATTTATTATAGTAGAATATGGATGAAAAGATATGAATAGAAATTTATAATTTGAATTATTATTTTGATATTTTCCAAAAAAAAATTCAGGTTTATCAGATCAGTTTCATTTCAAAATACAAAATCATGAGCGTTACTATTGCCAAACCAGAAATTGAAATTGACAAAGCGATAAAAGAATTAGTAAAACACCAAACAGAAAGCTGCACCATTGTGCATTGCAGGTTTTATACTGAGTTTCCGATAGGTGTAAGAATATGGCCCACCACTTTTTTAATAGAATACAACGGGCGCAAATGCAAACTCATCAAAGCATTCAATATTTCTATCATGCCGGATTGGACGCAACATTTTATTTTTAATGATTTCATCCGGTTTACTTTAGTTTTTGAAGGACTTACGAAAAATTGCAAAACATTTAATTTATTGGAAGATATTACTGAACCGTTTGCCTTTTATAGTAAAGAAATTTCCCGTAATAGCAGGGATGTGTATTATGCAGAAGTTTTTTGCAGAGGGTGATGTTAAATTGTTTTATTGTTGAATTGTTAGATGGTTAAAAACATCGCTGCTGCCATTGGCATCCGCTCCAATGGCTTTGATAGAAGATAAATTAATTACTCAGAAGGTTGTTGGCGGAACGCCAACAACTACAGGGGCGGAAAAGCAAGCAAGAGCGGCAAAAATTGGAATATGGAAAATGAAAAATGCAATCGCGCTGTGGAATTTCAGGAAAAATAAAAAGATAAAAAAGCAGAAAGCTGATTTTTAATATCCGGTTGACGATAGACACGTTCTTACGATTCCATTATTAACATGCCGCTCCTATAGAGCTATGAAAATATCTCAACGAAATGTTCTACTAATATGTCGCTCCACTTGGGCTATTAAATTGACCTTGATATTTCTTTCACAGGCCTGGAATTGTTGGACAATAAAAAGAGTATCCTGATTAAAAAATAAAAAATGTGATTACCGGAATGATTCATTATCAGAAGAATTACCCTAAAATAAATTATTCTGATCACATCAGTGAAAAATTAAATTACGATTATAACATACTGGCCCCATATTTTCAGAGGTGAAGGGCATTACCATACAGCACATTATCATCCATAAAATTGAAAGAGATAAAAGAAAAGAATTGGCATTAACATTGTAGAGTGAATGCTAATTCACAACTTAAATCAAATTTAAATGAAGAAACTATTACTCCATATTGTAACAGCCGTTACATTATTATCTTTCCCGAATGTAAATTTTGCACAGGCTCCTGATTTAGGCACCGCAGCCAATTTTGTGCTCTTCACTACTGTTGGGGCAGTGACCAATACAGGAATTTCGCAGATTACAGGCAATGTAGGCACCAACAGCGGTTCCAGCACAGGTTTCGGTAATGTGAACGGTGTGATGCACGACCAGGATGGTGCAAGTGCACAAAGTGCAGCAGATTTGCTGATTGCATATAATCAACTGAATTCTGCAATACCCAATTTCTTTCCGTCACCTTTACTTGGAAACGGAGACACCCTTATTGCAGGTGTGTACAAGATACCGGCAGTAACGACATTGAACTCAGACCTTATTTTAAATGCCCAGGGAAATGCAAATGCTGTATTTATTTTTCAAATTCAGGCAGCCTTTTCTACAAATGCAGCATCCAAAGTGAAATTGATTAATGGGGCGATGGCATGTAATGTATTTTGGAAGGTGGAAGGTGCAGTAAGCATGGCTTCAGCAACTTTAATGAAAGGAACCATTATTGCCCACAATGCTGCAATTAACATGAATACCAATGATACACTTGAAGGAAGAGCCCTTTCTATTGCAGGAGCTGTTACCATTGATGGCGTATTGGCATATACCCCCACAGGTTGCGGAAGTCCCGTACTAACCGGACCAACCGCTCCTAACCTTGCTTCCTCAGCCTGCTATGCAATATTTTCTGGTAACGGATCGGTTACAAACAGTGGTATTACGCATGTTACGGGCGATATTGGAACGAATGTTGGTTTAACTACCGGCTATGATCCTTTGTATGTAACAGGTTACATTCATCCTATCCCCGATGGCTCTACAGCATCATGCGCAGCAGATTTGCTCAATGTCTATAATTATCTTAACACCCTGCCTAATGATATTGAGTTGTTGTATCCTGCCCAGTTTGGAAGAAACCTCGTTCTTACGCCACATACTTACATTATGAATGGAGCTACAACATTTACAGATTCACTTTACCTTAATGCTGAAGGTAATTACAATGCCGTATTTGTTATTAAGATAAAAGGTGCCCTTTCAACAAGCACTTATTCAAAAGTTTTGTTGATCAACGGAACGCAGGCAAAAAATGTGTACTGGTCAGTTGATGGCGCTGTGAGCATAAATGACTACTCGGTTTTCAACGGAACGATTGTTTGCAACAACGGAGCAATTAACTTAACCACAGGAGTTACACTTAACGGAAGAGCACTTACAACCGATGGAGCTTTAAGTACCACTGCAATAATTGCCACTTCGCCTTCTGGTAACTGCAACACACTTCCTGTAAGCTGGCTTTACTTCCGTGGTAAGCCTGTCCAACAAAATGTATTGCTGGAATGGGGGACTACTAATGAAATAAATAATGGATTCTTCACCATTGAAAAAAGCCGGGATGCTCAAAGTTTTGAAACATTAACCACTATAAATGCTGCCGGAGGAACTGGAAATGCCGAATACAATTATTCCTTTACAGATCAACAGCCGTATAGCCTGAGCTACTACCGTATATCACAAACTGATATGGACGGACAAAAAAATTACTTCCGCACCATAGAGGTGAAGGTGAATATAAACCAAAACTTAAAAGTGCTGCGCTATGTTCAGGGAAATTATATTTATGTTCAAACTTCGGGTGCAGCGCCTGGCAATGGTTCTATTGAACTGTATAGCATAGACGGTAAAAAAATGTCTTCACAAAAGGTAATGCTGACCAAAGAAGTAAACACGTATAAAATAGAGGGGCCATTGCATAAAGGCATGTATCTGCTCTTTATAGAAAGCCAGGGAGAAAAACTCTATAGTGGAAAAGTCATAGTGCTATAAAAAATTTCTGTCCCAGCCGGGTCTCCCACAGGGCGTTCGGCATGTTAACCGCTGCTGCCGTTGGCATCCGCACCAATGGCTTTGATCGAAGATAAATTAATTATTCCCTGTAGTTGTTGGCGGGATTCTAACAACTACAGGGAATAATATTAAAATCAAGTAAGTTGCCTTTAACTGCAATGTCAACATCACTTCCGTTTTTTTTCTTATTCCACCACCGCTTCATCCGCAATCTTTAACGCTTCACTTATTATTGCTAATCCTTCATCAATTTGCTCTTTAGTAATGCAGAGTGGCGGCGCAATAAAAACATAATTCCAACGCACAAAAGTATACATTCCTAATTCTTTAATTTTAGCGGCAACATTATTCATCACACCCATTTCACCAGGTTTTGCATTAAAGGGTGCCATTGGCTCTTTGGTCGATTTATTTTTTACCAATTCCAGGCAACCCAACAAACCAGTATTGCGCCAATTCCCTATGGATGGATGTGTTGCTTTTAAAGTTTCTACTTGCGCATCCAGGTATTTCCCCATTGCTACCGCATTCTCAATCAGGTTATCCTCCTCATAAATTTTTAAGGTTTCCAAAGCGGCGGCACAGCAAACCGGGTGTGCTGAATAGGTAAGGCCAAGTGGCAGTACAGCATCATCGTACTTAGATGCGATTTTAGCTGATACCATCAAACAGCCAAAGGGCAAATACCCACAGGTAAGGCCTTTTGCCATAGCAATCATATCCGGAACGATTTCGTGATTTTGAAAACCGAACCATTTACCGGTACGGCCAAAACCACTCATCACTTCATCCATTATTAAAAGAATACCATGACGATTGCAAATTTCTCTTACTGCTTTTAGATACCCTTTTGGATACTGAAGGCATCCTGATGAGCCTGATTCGCCTTCCAATAAAATAGCAGCTATATTAGAAGGGCCTTCATAAGCCACCATACGTTCTAATTGTGCAGTACTTTCTTTTAATAAATTCTCTTCGCCATATTCCCAGCGATATAAATAAGGTAAATCGAAATGAACAAAATTGGGCGCCTGTTGTGAATCAACCGGAAGTTTGCGGGGATCACCGCTAGCTGTCATAGCGCCGTTGGAAGATCCATGATAAGATTGATAACGGGTAAAAATTTTATGCCTTCCTGTGTATAACCTGGCTAACTTAATTGCATTTTCAATGCTTGTGGCACCACAAAGTGTAAAGAAAGCTTTATTTAAATCACCCGGACAGATCTCCGCTAATTTTTTCCCCAATTCGCCACGAACTTTGGTAACACTTGAAGGAGTAACATAACTCACCAGTTGCATTTGCTTTGTAACGGCTTCCGTTATACGCTGATCTCCATGGCCGATATTTACATTCATTAATCCCGACGAAAAATCGAGATACCGTTTACCATTGTAATCGTATAAGTAAACTCCTTTTGCATATTCTACGGCAATCGGATTGATGCCTTTTTGTTTGCTCCAGGAAAATAAAGTGTAGTCAAGATTTTCATCTATAATTTCCTGTGCTTCTGTTTTTGATGATGTATCTATCATGGTATTTTTTTTAGTTCATTGTTATAATTGATTCAAACAAGGATTTAATTACCAGGCAATATTTTTATTAATTCACAATTCATAATTACCAACTTTCATTTCTAACTCATCCAGTTTACCCCCGCTTCCGCATTCCATTTCACTGTTGATTTTTTCAATTTGGTCCAAAATTCTATTGAACTTTTACCGGTAATATCGCCTACACCAAATTTACTTTCATTCCATCCGCCAAAAGAAAATGGCTCACGCGGAACCGGCACTCCTACATTCACCCCAATCATTCCGGCACTTGCGCGCTCTATGATGTAGCGCGCCATAGCGCCATTTTGTGTAAACACACTAGCCGCGTTTCCATAAGGATTTGCATTTTCAATAGCCAATGCTTCATCAACTGTTTTTGCACGCATAATGCTGATCACAGGACCAAAAATTTCTTCTTTTGCCACAGACATTTCTGGCGTTACATAATCTATAACTGTGGGGCCTACATAAGTGCCATTTTCTTTTCCTGCAACTGTTGTTTTTCGTCCATCTACTAAAATCTTCGCACCCTGTTCTTCTGCTTCGGTGATGTATTTTTCTATTCTTTCCTGTGAAGCTTTATTGATAACCGCACCAAGATTTTTTCCTGGAATAATTTTTCTTGCCTCATCACAAATTTTATCGATAATAGCATCAACATCACCCACTCCTACCATAGCGCTTGCTGCCATACAACGCTGTCCGGCACAGCCGCTCATGCTTGCTGCTACATTTTGTGCAGTCATATCAGGAATGGCATCGGGTAAAACCATCAAATGATTTTTGGCGCCTCCTAAAGCAAGGCATCTTTTAAAGTTTTTTGTTGCTCTTTGATAAACTATTTTGGCAATCTTTGTAGACCCTACAAAAGATACGGCTTCAATATCCGGATGATCGCAAATGGCTTCAACGATTTCCACATCTCCATTTACAATATTCAAAACGCCATCCGGCAGTCCTGCTTCCTTTAATAAGGATGCTAATTTTCCTGAACTTAATGGAACTTTTTCTGAAGGCTTTAAAATCATACAATTTCCTAAAGCAATCGCATTGGGGATTGTCCAGTTAGGAACCATGCTTGGAAAATTAAACGGCACAATAGACGCAACAACACCTATGGGAACATGTTCTGTCCTGCATTCTATACCACGGCTTACTTCTAATAATTCACCGGCAACCAATTGGGGTAATGAACAGGCAAATTCAGTAAGTTCAATACTTTTCTCTATTTCCGCAACAGATTCATCAAAGGTTTTTCCATTTTCTTCAGAGCATAAAGCTGCTAAAGAATCCATGTCTCTTTCCAATAAGGTTTTGTATTTATAAAAAACCTGTACTCTTTCTTTGATAGGTGTTTTACTCCAAGTGACAAACGCTTTTTTGGCAACAGCAACGGCTTCATCCAAATCTTTGGAATTAGAAATGCATACTTTAGAAAGCAGGGAGCCATCCAAAGGGGAAATCACATCCAGATATTTTTGGGAAGATGAATCAACAAAATTTCCATTGATAAAATTTCTTGCAATTTCATATTTCATAAATAATATTTTAATCGTTTTAATTATTATAAATCATCTTAAAATTTCAAACTTGTTAAAAGGGGGAAAAAGTACCCCAATCTATAGTAAATACAATCCCTAAAGCAAATTTTAACGATGAAATTTATTGGTATAATCTTGGTAAATTAATTAAAATAATTTAATCCATAGCCTCTGTTAATTGATTCAATACCAAACCTATAAAATTAAAAATGCTTATTAATTTCCTATGTTAAACCGCAATTTCATTATTATTTTATTTTTTTTTGCCAAAATACATTCCTACGAGGGTTGTATTTCCAATAAAAATAAAATTAATCTGCCTGCTAAAGAATATGATCTTAATAATCCTTCTATCTTAAAATTAAACGATGCATTGCTTGAAATTTCAGGTATATCTTTTTATCCTAAAGACAGCAGCGTTTTCGCCATCTCTGACGAAAATGGTTATTTATTCAAAATCCATTTGGATAAAAATTTTGTAACCGAAAAATGGAAGTTCGATAAAAAACGTGATTATGAAGACCTCTTTTATAAGGATAGCACTTTTTATATTTTGGAAAGCAATGGAAATATTCACACGCTGAATTTTTCACTGCAGGGTGATACTATCTATACCAGGAAAAGTATTTTTTCTGCTACCGGAAAAAATAAAAACGACTTTGAATCTCTTTATTATGATGAAGAACGAAAATGTTTTATTATGCTTTGCAAAGATTGCGAAGGAGATAAAAAAAACGCTCTAACAGCATGGAGTTATAACCCGGAAAATGGAATTTACACGCCAACTTCTTTTAAGCTCAATGTTGATTTAATTGCCAAACAAATTGGGGTTGAGAAATTAAAATTCAAACCCTCGGCAGCAACTATAAATCCTGTTACCCATGATGTTTGGATTCTATCAGCAATAAATCAATTATTGGTTGTTGCGGATAGCAATGGAGTTTACAAAGAAGCATTTACATTAAACCCGACAATTTTTACTCAACCAGAAGGGATTTCCTTTACGCCATCCGGCGACCTGATTATTTCCAACGAGGCGGGAGATAAATATAACACAGCTACGCTACTAATTTTCAAACTGAAAAAAACTATTTGATGCAAAAATATGTTGTATTCATTTTACTATTTATATTTTACAAATCGGCTTTGGCCCAAAAAGATTCTATCCAGGCAAGGATCATTCTTATAGGTGATGCGGGTGAACTTAATTTCGGAAGGCAGCCGGTTGTTGATGCTGCCAGGAACCTGATTCCAATGAATGAGAAAACAACTGTCCTGTTTCTGGGTGATAATCTTTATAAAACCGGCTTGCCTGAGGATTTTTTACCGGGATATCTGGCGGCAAAAAATGTTTTGGATTCTCAAATTGATATTGCAAATGGCACTAAAGCCAAAGTGATTTTCATTCCCGGCAACCACGATTGGACAGACGGAAGCCCAAATGGACTTGATAATGTAAAACGCCAGGAAGCCTATATTAAAATTTCAGGAAATAAAAACGTACAATTTATTCCATCTGATGGTTGTCCCGGGCCTGTCGAATACGATATTTCGGATGATGTTACTTTAGTTTTATACGACAGCCAATGGTTTATTCAAAAAGGAGAAAAACCGGGCATTGAATCTGATTGCGGTTATAAAACCCCGGAACAATTTTATAACGAACTTGCTGATATTTTGAGTAAAAATTCAAAAAAATTAGTAATACTCGCCGGCCACCATACCTTAAAAAGTTATGGAATACACGGAGGCTATTTTAATCTAAAACAATATATTTTTCCTTTAACTGATTACCGACCCAATCTCTGGATTCCACTTCCCATTATTGGTACAATTTACCCTATAGCAAGAGGTATTTTTGGCACACCCGAAGATTTGCATTATCCCGCCTATGCAAATATGATCGACAATATAGAAAAAATAGTAAAACACAATCCCAATGTAATTTTTGTGGGTGGCCATGAACACACACTTCAACTCATAAAAGATAGCAGCAATTTTTATATTGTTAGTGGCGGAGGCGCAAAAAAGACACGCGTATCTAACAATAAAAAACTATTGTTTGGCGCAGAATCATTGGGTTTTGCCACGCTGGAAATCTCTAAAAATAAAAATGTTCATCTGGATTTCTACACCGTAAACAAGGATTCTGCAATTCATTCTTTTGCTAAAAATCTTTTTAATTTTTCTTACCTGGAAGATAAACCTGATTCTACAACAATCCCTGAAGCTTTACCAATCGTGGCTTTTAAAGATAGCGTTACTGTGGCAGTCAATAAAACTTATAACGATATTTCCGGTGTGCATTCGATTATTTCAGGAACGAATTATAGAAAAGAATGGGCACAGCCTGTTCATTTAAAAGTTTTTAGGATTGACAAAGAAATGGGAGGTTTTACAATAAAAAATCTTGGTGGTGGACGCCAAACCAAATCATTAAAACTTAAAGACAAGGATGGTAAAGAATGGACTTTACGCACCGTAGATAAAGACCCTGAAGGCGCAGTTCCGGAAGCATTGAGAGGTACGGTAGCCCAAACTATAGTACAGGATATGATCTCAGCACAATCTCCTTACGGCGCACTGGTAATTCCTCTTCTTGCTGAAGCAGCTAATGTGATTCATGCAAGCCCGAAATATTATTTTGTGCCTGATGATCCAGCTCTTGGCCTATACCGCCAGGTGTTTGCCAATAAAGTTTGTTTACTTGAATTAGTGAATCCGGAGGAAGAAGATGCCAAAACAAAAAGCACTGTAAAAGTGATTGATAAAATGATCAGCGACAGCAAAAATCATGTAGACCAGGAAGCTGTATTACGGGCACGCTTACTCGATATGTTTATAGGCGATTGGGACCGGCATTTCGATCAATGGAAATTTGGCACCAACGATACTGGTGTTGGTAAATTATATTACCCTATTCCAAGAGACAGGGATCAGGCTTTCTTCAACGCTAACGGAATTTTAGCCAAAGTAATCAGCCTTTCTGCGCTGCCTTATCTGCAAGGTTTTAAAAATAGATACCCTGATATAAAATGGTTTAATTGGGAAGAAAGAGATTTTGACAGAATTTTCATGAATAATCTTGACGCGCAAAAGTGGGAAAAGATGATCAGCCAATTTCAGCAGGATGAAAACGATTCCATAATTGATATGGCTGTAAAAAAATTACCTCCGGAAATTTATGCATTGGATGGCAAAGTAATTGCCCGAAAATTAAAAAGCCGCAGGGATCTTCTTACAACTGAAGGAATGGAATATTATCGTTTTCTATCAAAAGAAGTAAATATTGTAGGCAGTAATAAAAACGAATATTTCAGAATATCCAACGCGGATAATGGATTGGATGTAAAAGTATTTAAACGTAAAAAAGATAATGATTCCTCTACGGTTATGTACCACCGGGTATTTGATCCGAAAGTTACCAAATACATTAATTTTTATGGCCTTAATGGTGATGATATTTTTTATTTGGATTCCAATGTAAATTCAAAAATAAAACTAAGAATAATTGGTGGTCAGGGCATTGACACTTTTGATATAAATGGAAATTTACGTAATAAAATTTATGATTATTCGCTTGATAAGAATTTTATTCAGTATGGAAAAAGAACCACAAATGAGATGTCAACATCTCCGTATGTAAACCGGTATGATGTTACCGGTTTTAAATATAATACCTATCGTGTACCGATGTTGAATTTAGGTTATAATGTGGAAGACAATCTATTAATAGGGGTTGGTTTTTCTTTGAAAACATTTGATTTCAGAAAAGAACCTTATTCTACTTATCAGAAATTTTCGAGCCTGTTTAGTACCATCTCAAAGGCATACCAATTAAAATATTCAGGAGAATTTAACCAGCTACTTCATAATAACGACCTGGTGGTAAAAGCGGAATTTTTTAATCCTGTATTAAATAATTTTTATGGGCTGGGAAATTTATCCAAAAATGACAAAAATCATCCACTCAGATTTTATCATGCCAGGTATAAATATGTACAAGGCGAAGTTTTATTGAGAAAAAAATATTTTAATAATTTACTTCAATTCTATATAGGCCCATCCTATTATCATTATTGGATAAAGTACAATGATAACAAAGATAAAATTCTTGGCCAGCCGTCTTTGGTTGGATTAGATTCTGCCAATATTTATAAAGGAAAATCTTATTTAGGAGGAAAATTTGCCATTGTAATTAATAATCTTAACAGTGAGATAATGCCTACAAGAGGTGTGATCTGGAATACAGAATTATCCTCCATGTTTGGAACCAATAATAACAGTAACCAAATCACGAAATTTACTTCAGACCTTACCGTTTATGCGAGCCTGCGTGATCCTGCAAAACTAGTAGCAGTGCTACATTTTGGCGGCGGACATATTTTTAATAATGATTACGATTATTTTCAGGCATTTACTTTAGGAGCTAATAATTATTTAAGAGGGTTTAGAAAAAACCGTTTTTCCGGGCAATCCATTTTATATCAAACAACAGAACTCCGGTTAAAACTTTTTGAATCAAAATCATACATAGCTCCCGGCGCGGTCGGGTTAATTGGGTTTTATGAAGTAGGGAGAGTTTGGGTAAAAAATGAATCAACTCATAAATGGCATAATGATATTGGAGGCGGGTTCTATTATTCGCCCTATAACTTTGCCATTATTTCTGCCACTATTGCACATTCTCCTGAAGACAATTTATTTAATTTTTCATTAGGCACTAAATTCAATATAACTTTTTAATTATGGACAATCATAAAATAGAAAAACGAATAGAGGAACATGTAACAGGATTATATGAACAAATGCAGTCGCCTGCTTTGGCCTATCACAATCTTGCGCATACAAAATCGGTAGTGAAACACTCACAGGAAATTGCGGCTTATTACAAAATTTCAGATAAAGAATTGCTCGTATTAATTGCTGCTGCATGGTTTCATGACACAGGCCATCTT
>Ga0209585_10000443_pt1 | contig 16035 bp, 11 predicted proteins | sample NGEPerone_FD_185491 | JGI IMG/M metagenome (GOLD analysis project Ga0209585, IMG submission 185491) | Arctic peat soil microbial communities from the Barrow Environmental Observatory site, Barrow, Alaska, USA - NGEE Permafrost154B-one... | ecosystem: Environmental > Terrestrial > Soil >... | reverse complement strand
TATAACGGACAATACCTTAAAACTCTGGAGATAATTGAAAAAGACGAAGCCAATGGCTGGGAACCGAATGTCCTTGCAAAAAAACTTGTCAGGATTGCTGAGAGTAAAAATCCACGCCAGAGATATATTATTGCATCATTCGAACAAAAGCTGGCTGTGGCGCTAAAATACATTTTGCCAGGTAAACTATTCGGTATGATCCTTGAAGATCATTACAAAATCAAATAGTCTTGCAGTCATGCAGTCATACGGTCTTGCAGTCCTAAAGTCCTGAAGTAGTTCAAACTTTTGTCTTTTGACTTTTATCTTTTGTCTTTAATAAGATTTGTAATCCGCTTTCATTACATTGAGAGTCTGTGGTAGCCATACTTTGAAACGTGAATCTTCATTCCAGGTATTACCGGCAGACGCAAAATCACAGAAATTAATCTGTACAGGAGTACCATATACCCCTTCCATATCGGTGCCAAGTACCAGCGGCGCTGTAAAAGACATCCAGACACTTGCCGGTTTTTTGAAAGAAGGTATAAGGTCAACTATTCCGTCCTTTCCTTTTACAACTGCTGATTCATAAATAAACCCGTCATCGTATCTCGTATCACGTGCTAAAACCACAGGTCCTCTAACTATTGCCTGATACCCATTAAGAGTTATCAACCGACCAGTGAGATCCATCTTCAGAACGACCTTATCTGATTTATGCCATACACGGGTGATTTTTTTATAGCCTCCTGATGTAATTTCATCAACAGGTTCGTCATTTATTGTCATAAAAGTATTCCGGCCCCATTCCGGAATACGGAACGCAATCGTAAAACTTTCAGAGATCTCAGGATCAACTCTTATCTCAACCTTGTCTGAAACGGGGTACTCTGAAACCTGCTGTATGGAAACCTTATTTTTCGGATTAACCGGAACAAGCGATTTATTCTGGCCGTACATATTAATAACTACCTCACTCGTTCCTCCCATAACTGCATAGCGGGGTAACATTAAAAATGCTCTGGGACCATTGGCACTGCAACAATTGATTGGCATGTTACACTGATTTTCACCGGCATGTTTTAGCCCGCCCAAAGGACTGTATTTTGCTATTTGAGATCCATCCCCTTTCAGAGATGCCAATAGAGCATTGTAAGCCGATTTCTCGATCTGATCGGCGTATAATGAGTTTTCTGTCAGCTTTAAAAGACTGAAGCACAATTTCATCCATGTCATTGTAACACAAGTTTCCATTGTATGATATGCAGGTTCTGTCTGATACCTGGCTCCATGGTAAAAGCATTCATAAGCGGTCCCGGAACCGGCGATATTAATTTCACTTTCAATGATGTTTCTGACAGCCATTTCCACTGATTTCAGATACGATGCCTTCCCGGTAATCCGGTAGAGTTCCAGAAGCCCGTCATAACACGACATCATCTCATATGCTTTTTGCCCGTTTTCGTATGACCACCATACAGAAGGGTGAGGAAATCTCTCAGAAACGGGTATCCCTGAAAGAGCATTGCTAATAAGTTTCGGACCATCGGGAGTTTCCCATTGTTCAACTATATATTTTGCAAAATCAAGATATATTTTTTTGCCACTCCTCCGATACAGATAAACCATCGGCTCAAGAATGGAACTGCTTGGCATTCCACGGTAATTACCTGTCTTTATAATATTGACTTTCCCTGGTCCGATCCGATCAAGCAGATTGTCGGCCAATCTGCATGAACCTTTCAAAGCTGCTTTATCTCCTGTCAGGTCATAGTATGCAATCAATCCAAGCAGTGTATATTTTGTACCCCAGATATCCCATTCCTTAAGCCTTGCACTGTCGTTGTAATTACCAATATACCCTGAGGACGTTTGTGTCGCAAGTAATTTACTCACCGCACTTTTGATGATTGACAGCATTACCGGGTCGTTATTATATTCATAAGCTGCAATGGCTGACTGAATCCATTTGCCCCAGAACTCACTCTGCCATAAATGAGTTTCATTTTTATGACGGAAAGGTTCAACCAGCATTTCCACATCCTGACTTTTAATCCTTTTTTCTATAACAAGATCTATTTTGTCTCCCAGGTATCCTTCAATCTTAATTGAATTGGGAGAGTAAGAAAACAATTTATCCGGAACAGAATTGACTGGCTCTGATTTTGCTCCAGGTTTTTGTCCTGAGATCAAAAGAGTTGGTACAATCAGAAGTGTTGCAAACAATAACTTTTTCATATACATAAAGGTCCACAAAGGATTTAATGCTGCCCTAATCCTCATTGCAATTTATACACAAATTATTGATAATTTCGGCTCTTAATAATTTGATATTTTTAGAATATGAATGATTTTGATAATTAAGCCGAAAGGTATCTGAATCTTTAAGGATTGAAACAATTACTCAAATCAATTGTTAAAGTTGTGCATAAAATAATCTGACAAATATAAAATATGGAAATTACATTCGGTGAAGGTAAAGTTGTAACAGCCCATTCCCACGGGCACATAATAAAGACGGACCAATCTGTACACAGTGGGGGACAAGATTCAGCACCTTCGCCTTATGAATTATTTCTGGCTTCGATCGGAACCTGTGCAGGTATCTATGTAAAATCATTCTGCGACAACAGGAAAATCCCGACAGGGAATATTAAGATTATTCAGACTGCTGAATTCGATGAAGAGACAGGATTACCGGTAAATATAAAGCTTGATATCAAATTGCCTGCAGATTTTCCTGAAAAATACAAGGAAGCTGTGATCTCAGTTGCGGAATTATGCAAGGTAAAGAAGACTATGGCATCTCCTCCGGCCTTTGAGGTAATCACCTCAACAGAATAAACTTATATATATTACTTTGTGGTCCTATGTGAACTCCCTGTGGCTCTAAGTAATTAAAAAGAACTTACACAGAGTTGCACAGAGAAGACACAGAGTTACACAGAGGCTTAAACTATCAGGCCAGATACATATTGATCAGCTGTTCATAGAGCTCCTGTTTCCCGCTTCGGGTTTCAGGTTCACCAATCTCAGAGGCAATATCCCTCAATTTAGCAAGAGTAAGTTTGCCTTTCTCAAAATCTTTTCCGGCTCCTTTATCGAACGATTCATATCTTTTCTTCCTCATCTTGAGGTAGTCGCTGTCTTTCAATATTTTATCAGCAATGACCAGAGCTCTTGCAAATGTATCCATACCGCTAACATGCGCTATAAACAGATCCTCAGTATCTGTAGAGTTGCGTCGTATTTTTGCATCAAAATTAATCCCTCCGGTAGAGAATCCGCCTGCTTGAAGAATAACCATCATAGCTTCGGTTATTTCATAGATATTTGTCGGGAATTCATCGGTATCCCACCCATTCTGATAGTCACCTTTATTTGCGTCTATGCTTCCCAGGAGACCAGCATCTGCTGCCACCTGAAGCTCATGCTGGAAAGTATGTCCCGCAAGAGTAGCATGGTTGACTTCAATATTAAGTTTAAAATCTTTATCGAGGCCATGCTGACGCAGGAAACCAATTATTGTTGCTACATCAAAATCGTACTGATGTTTTGAAGGCTCCATCGGTTTTGGCTCAACAAGAAATGTTCCTTTGAATCCTATTTTTCTGCCATAATCGCGTGCCATTGAAAGCATCATACCCATATGTTCGAGCTCTCTTTTCATATTGGTATTATGCAGGCTCATGTATCCTTCCCTGCCACCCCAGAACACATAATTTTCTCCTCCCAGTTCAACGGTTGCAGCGATTGCATTTTTTAATTGCACGGCTGCATTTGCTACAACTGCAAAATCAGGATTCGTTGCAGCCCCGTTCATATATCTCGGATTTGAAAAAAGATTTGCAGTTCCCCATAGAAGCTTTACACCGGTCTGTTCCTGCATTTTTTTCATAACCGGTACAATCTTTTCGAGTCTTTTTTCTATTTCAAAAACAGTACCATCTCCAACAACATCAGCATCATGAAAACAATAATAACCGGCACCAATTTTAGTTATAAACTCAAATGCAGCATCGAGTCTGCGCCTTATTTTATCATCAGTGGAAGCATCTTTCCATGGATAGAGCCTTGTAGCATTTCCAAACGGATCAGATCCATCGCCACAGAATGAGTGCCAGTAGGCAATCGCAAACCTGAGATGATCTTTCATCTGTTTTCCACCAACTTCCTCCTCCGCATTATACCATCTGAATGCCAGAGGGTTTTTCGATTTTTTACCCTCGTATTCTATCTTCCCGATACCGGGATAAGCCTCTTTTTTTCCTTTGTAAATCATAGAGAATGTTTTTTATTTACGTTAATTTTTGAATTCAACTTTAACAGCTTATCTTTTGGAAATGCAAAGTACGCAAAATTTTATAGAAAGGTGCAAAATTTAACCGAATTTTCGGTGTATTTTGATGATCCCAACCCGCTAGTATTCCATTATCTCAGTTATATTTTCTGCTGAACATATATTTTAAAGAGTTAGCGTTAATCCCAGATTTATTATTCTTTGAGGAGGATAGGCTGCTCCTGATAACATTTCAGGATCAAACAATTTAAATTTGCTAAATGTAAGAAGGTTGAATCCTCTCATATAAATCCGTAATTTCCCGGTATCTGATTCCTTCTGACCCCTTGCATTAAAAGTATAGCCTACTTCAATGTTTTTTAAACGAATATAATTAGTGGGTTGCAGCCAGAACGTACTTAGCTGACTCATCCAATAAGTATTATAACCGTTCCATGTCCGGGGGCTGGTATTGTCAGAATGTTCAGGTGTCCATCGATTTTCTGCATATTCTTTGTAATAATTCCCAATGTCTCCTGATTCCTGACTAATATAAACAACCCCACTTGCGGCTTCATTGAAAAACAGGTAAAGATCCCATTGCCGGAATTTAACACTGGCAGATATCCCTGCAATAAAGGGACTTCACTTTTATCGTTTCTTACACGATCTAAGCCATTAATCACTTTATCGCTATTTACATCATTGAAAATGATATCGCCCGGGATGGCTCCATTCCAACGAGGATAATCCATCAGACTTGCAGCATCATTAAATACACCAATGGATTCATAGTATAATCCCGATCCGACTGAATGTCCGGTCAACTGCTGGTACACAGGTAAACCCGGTGTTTCATCCATATACAGGATTGTATTTTTCGAATAACTCCCGTTTACTGCCAATTCATAGTGCCATTCATTTGCATGGCCGTGGTAGCCCAATGTAAACTCAAAGCCCTTATTTTTAACCTTACCTATATTCTCAAAAGGTAATGTAATACCTCCGGGAATGGAGGAACCATTAAGCTGGAGCGGAATATGTGATCGGATATGATAAAAATAATCGACACTTAAAGTTATATGATTATTTAAAAAGCCGGCATCAAAACCCGTATTGAATTGGGTAGCCGTCTCCCATGTAATGTTGGGATTTGGTAAGCTTTGATTGAGTACAAGATCGGTTAAATTTCTGTCACTGCCGGTCTGGCCAATGGAAGCACGGATATCCATTTTATCCATGAAAAGGATTTTTCCCTTCCAGAATCGCTCATTCGAAATCCTCCATCCGACCGACAAAGCTGGAAAAAGTCCGAATTGGTGTCCTTTTGAAAAAATATCGGACCCATCGTACTTCCATGCAAATTCAGCCTGATATCTGTCAGAACAGGAATACCCGATATTCCCGTAGTACCCCATTCTTCTGCGTCCCACAGCAGAAGAAAAACTATCATTTGAGAACCAGTCCTTGCCAATCTGTGTTTCATAACCGGTTTTTAGGCTAACCCTGCTATTCCCGGAAAATGAAAACTCATAAGCAAGAAACGCGTTATAAGTATTTCTATGTTCTTTCTGTTCATCTGTTGCAATAATTGTAGTCGAACCCTGCTGCATTTTAATTAAGACAGGTTTATTATCAGCATCATAGTTTACACCATCCCAGTTGTATAAGTAGCATGGTCTGGTAAGTCTCCTGTGAGAAATGTTTATGAGGTCTGATGAGACAAATGCATTTACCGATAAACCTTTTATCCGGGGAATATTGATTGCGAGTCCTGCTTTGGTTTGAAGATTATAAGTTGTATACTTACTATAACCTGGAGCATCAGTGCTGATAACTGCCGGGTTATTACCGTACTCTAAACCGGGACCGGGTAATCCGTTTGGCCAGTAAGCCGGCATAGTTGGTTTACTGCGTAATAAATAGCGATAAATATCAGCTGCATCAATAGAAGAATAATGACTATCATCCTGTTGTCCCGACACATCCAGTGTTAGTTGAATATTGTTCGATAAATGAGCATCGATATTCATTCTGATGTCGTACTGAGAATAATTTGTAGCGCTCTTTTTATAATTACCATCCTCATAAAGTGCCCCCATCGAAAAGTAATAGCCAATCTTACCTGAGTTTCCTGAAACCGAAATATTGTTGCTTGTTTGAAACGAGAAAGGTTTGATCACTTCCTTAAACCAATCAGTATTTGGATAAAGCCACGGATCAGATCCATCTCTGTATTTCTGTATCTCTTCAACAGTATATCGTTGATTCCTTCCGAATGCCGGATTATTATAATATGAAATTTCATTTAGCATGGTTGCATATGTTTCAGCATCAGCCATTTCAGGCAGTTTCACAGGTTGATTAACCCGGTATTAAGGTTAATACTTATCACCGGTTTGCCCGGCAGTCCCCTTCGGGTAGTAACCAAAATCACCCCGTTGGCAGCCTGCATCCCATAGATTGCTGCAGAAGCATCTTTCACGACAGAGATGCTTTCAATGTCGTTCGGATTTAACCGCTCTAAGTTGCGGAATGGAATACCATTTACAATCACCAGAGGAGAATTGTTTCCTATAGTATTGAGACCACGAACCAATAGTACTGAGGCATCATTTCCCGGTTCACCTCCCGGAGTTATTACGGTGAGTCCGGATAGACGACCTGCAAGATTATTTGAAAGATTTACAGATGGAGATTTACTTAATATTTCGCCTGAAACTGTACTAACAGCACCTGTGATGATCTTATTAAGAACAGTATCAGAAGAATTAGCGGGCTGGCTCATTCCAGTTAAGCCCGGTATAGATAATAACTGGAAAAGAAGAGTGAAACGGATAATTACCAGCATAGGGGAATCAGTACATTTAGACTTTAAGAAGATTCTTCCATTTTGCATATGTCTCTTCATAAGCAGCGGATTTCGATTTATCAGGTTCAGTGACACCCAGTTCGGTAAGACCATTAAAGGCTTCTTTTTCAGATTTATAATAACCACAACCTATTCCCGCCCCACGTGCTGACCCTATTGATCCATCAGTATTGTACAAATGAATTACACTTCCTGTTACGCTTGATAAAGTCTCCCTGAAAACCTTACTGAGGAACATATTGGCTTCCCCTGCCCGGATCACTTTAGGATCAATTCCTACCTCCTTCATGATATCAAGGCCATACCTGAGTGAAAAAGCAATTCCTTCCTGGGCTGCCCTGAACAGATGAGCATTTGAGTGAATATTAAAATTTAAACCTTCTATCCTTGCTCCTGTTTCCTTATTCCCAAGCATTCTTTCTGCTCCGTTCCCAAAGGGTAGAATTCTCAAACCATCCGATCCGGGGGAAACTTTTTTAGCCAGGTTATTCATTTCATCATATGAGAGGCCACCGGTATTCCTTCTCAACCATGAATTGAGTATTCCGGTTCCGTTAATGCAAAGCAGCACTCCCAGACGGGTTTGAGAATGATTATGATTTACATGTAAAAAGGTGTTCACTCTTGAAAGAGGATCATATTTTTTCTTATCAGTAACACCATATATTACACCCGATGTACCGGCTGTTGCAGCTACTTCGCCAGGGTTAAGGACATTCAGGGAAAGTGCGTTGTTTGGCTGATCGCCGGCTTTATATGAAACTGGAATTCCTTCTGGTAATCCAAATTCATCAGCTACTGATTTCAAAAGGAGTCCGCTGATTGAGAATGAAGGAGCTGGTTCAGGTAACAAAGCCGGATTGAAATCAAAGTATTTCATCAGACTATCTGATACTTTGTTCTCCTGAAAATCCCAAAATATACCTTCAGAAAGTCCGGTAAATGAGGTAGCAACTTCGCCTGTTAACCTTAATGCGATATAATCTCCAGGCAACATTATCTTGTGTACTCTTTTATACAATTCAGGTTCATTCTCTTTGACCCAGGCAAGCTTTGACGCCGTAAAATTTCCAGGGGAATTAAGAAGATGTGACATACAGTACTCCTTTCCCAATGCGTTCATTGCTTTCTCACCATATCCGACAGCCCTGCTGTCGCACCAGATTATTGAATTGCGCAATACCCTATTGTTTTTATCAACTGTAACAAGCCCATGCATCTGATAAGAGATACCTATTGCACCAATATTGTCCTTCTTCTGTCCTAGTTTACGAATACAATTGGCAATTGCGATTTTCAGGTTCGACCACCATATTTCAGTATCCTGCTCAGCCCATCCGGGTTTAAGAGCTATTATTTTCATCTCCTCGGAAGGAGAAAAAGATGTTGCCAGACATTTACCCGATTCACCATCAATAACTGAAGCTTTAACCGATGAGCTTCCAAGATCAATTCCAAGTAGTAACATTTATTTATATTTATTAAGAATATTTTCTATTTGAAGTGCTAAAGTTTGAAGTGTCTAAAGTACTTAAAGTTATAAAAAATCTATATAAACTGCTTACAAAAATCAACTTTAGGCACTTTAGTCACCCTAGCCACTCTTCTTCTACCAATTATACATAGCACCATCTGTTTTTCTGTTAACAGGCAATCGTGCCATTGTATATGGAAATTTCGATGCTGCCTTTTCATCGATATCCACTCCAATTCCCGGAGAATCATCTATCATCAGATAACCCTTTTCAAATTTATAGTTAATTTTAAATACCTCATTAACAATCTCCTCATGAGGCATATATTCCTGGATGCCAAAATTATTCACAGCCATATTAAAATGAATGGCAGTGGCAAGATTAACTGGTGAGAGGTCCGTTGCCCCATGAAACCCGGTATTAATATGATAGACCGAAGCCATAGAGGCTACTTTTAGCAAATGGGTCACTCCTCCTCCATGGACAATCGGCATTCTTATATAATCGATCAGTTGTTCAGTAAAAAGTGAGGAATAATCATAAATAGTATTAAAAACCTCCCCGATAGCAATTGGAGTTACAGAATGCTGACGGATCAGCCGGAGTCCTTCCTGAAGCTCTCCTGCAACTGGATCCTCAAGCCAGAAAAGATGGTATTGCTCAAGTTCTCTGGCTAACCTGGCTGCTTCGATTGGAGTGCATCGGTGATGAACATCATGCAATAAATGAATATCATCTCCAAAAGTATTTCTGACTTTTTCAAATAAAGCAGGAATAAAATTCAGATACCTGTTGGTATCCCAGCTCTCTTCATTTGGCAATCCTTTATGTGCCGGCTCATATGGTTTATTATCTTTTGGAACGCCATAAGTATTTTTAATGCCAGGGATACCCGATTGAACACGAACAGCCTGAAATCCCTTCCCAATCTGGGTGCTGATATTTTGCAGTGTTTCATCTATGTTTTTACCGTTGGCATGAGCATATACCAGAACTTTTTCCCTGCTTTTGCCTCCAATCAGATTATATAAAGGAGTACTCAGGAGTTTTCCTTTTATATCCCATAATGCCATGTCAATAGCTGAAATGGCAGTCATAGAGACAGCTCCCCGTCGCCAATAAACCCCACGATAGAAATAGTGCCATATATCTTCAGTATTTGCCGGATCGCGCCCAATTAATGACGGAATACAATAATTCTCAAGATACGCGACAACTGATTTTTCCATCCCGTTGAGTGTCGCATCACCTAATCCGAAAATTCCCTGATCCGTTGTTATTTTCAGGGTAACAAAGTTTCTTCCCGGGCAGCATACTATAACTTTTGCTTCAGTTATTTTCACAATTTTAAAATATTTACAATTTCATCTTATTAGTTTTCTCAATATATTATAATTCTTACCCTGAGCCCTCCTCCTTCGCTAAAGCTTCGGAGGACACGTGTGCCCTGCTTTGCCGGCCGAAGCTTGGCGAAGGCTGGCGCTCTGTTCTCTTTAAAATCCTATCGAGTTTCCACCATCTACGGGCAGAATAATCCCGGTAATAAAAGAAGATGATCCTGAGACCAGGAACAATGCTGCGTCCGCTACCTCTTCAGTATTCCCAAGTCTGCCTAAAGGAGTTCTTGAAAGCACCTTTTTCTTGCGTTCAGGATCTTTTTCAAGTGCCAGAGATGACATATTCGTTTTAATAAACCCTGGAGCCAGGCAATTCACTCTTATGCCATATTGAGCGAGTTCAACAGCCATAGCCCTGGTCATCCCTTCAATCGCTGATTTTGATGCTGTGTAGGCAATTACATATGGTAATCCGTATTGTGAGGCCATTGAACTTATGTTCAATACTACACCAGAGCATTGCTGCTGCATTACGTTGGCTACCTCCCTGGTAAGACTGAACATAGCTGTCTGATTTGTCAGTATAACTTTCTGAAAATCCTCATCTGTTACATCTTTTATTGGTTTTTTCAGATGCATCCCGGCATTATTAACAAGGATATCAATCCTGCCATAATCTTCCTTTATTTTATTTACTATTTCAGGCAATTTGGTTAGTTCTGCAAGGTCACACCCCACAAAGTCAGCAAGGACTCCAAGTGTCTCGCAGGCCAGTTTAAGGCCGGTTTTGTCGCGTCCTATCAGGATAACTTTGATGTCATTCTGTACAAACTTTTTTGCAATGGCATAGCCGATCCCCGAAGCTCCTCCTGTTACTATCGCAATTCTGTTATCAAAATGATTTTTCATAGCACATTACTTATTTTTTCACGATTCTAAGTGATGATTGACGGCAGATAAGGTCATGCTTTAATATTATGGTACTGAAATTTGCTGATTCTGAATTTTTTAACTTATTGATGAGAGAAGTAGCAGCAATTTCGCCTATCTGTCTGGCAGGATAATCCACTGTGGTAAGATTTGGCCTTATGACCTGACTAATTGGATCGTTATTAAACCCAACCACTGCTATCTCATCAGGTATTATTACTCCGGCTCTTTCGAGTTCAACCATTGTGGCCACAGCGGTTGTATCGTTTGAGGTAAATATTCCGTCAGGTCTGGGTAACATTTTCAATATTTTTTTTGCAGCATCTGTACTAGCTTGTCCACTCATATCACATATTACTATCAGATTCTGTTCAAATTCAATTTTATTGTCAGTAAGGGCCTGTTTATATCCTCTGAATCGTTCTGAATAGACATTTCTTAAAAGGTTACCACCGATATGAACAATGCGTTTACATCCCTGTTCAATCAGATGTGATGTTGCCTCATAACCCGCTTTATAATTATCAATTACTATGCTTATACATCCATTGCAATCTGTAACACGGTCAAAAAAGACAACCGGGATATCTTTATTCAGAAGTATATTGAAATGTTCAAGGTTTTTAGTATCGAATGCCAGTGAAACAAGCAATCCATCCACCCTGCTGTTAAACAATGTAGAAATGCAGGAGATCTCTTTCTTCCATGACTCCTGAGATTGACTGATAATCAAACCATACCCATTCTGGGCCGTGATTTTTTCAATTCCTGAGATAACAGTAGCCATGAAATAGCTGTCTAATTTCGGAACAACCACACCAATTGTATTCGTGTGTTTTTGACGGAGATTGCTGGCAAACTTGTTCTGTTGATAGCCCATCTCCTTTGCCATTGCAATGATGTTCTTTTTTGTCTCCTTTCTGATATGGGGATGATTCTTTAGTCCTCTGCTCACCGTTGAAGGGGAAACATTCAGCACCTTTGCTACATCGTATATCGTGACTTCTTTATAACTCTTCATTCTGACAATTAATTATCAAATTTAAAGAAAAAAAGGGATTTATGAAATAAAAATTATTATATCTGCAATCGGTTGCATATAATTGAAATAACTGATTTTTGTATTTAGAAAATTCGTACTTTTATATTATCTTCTATACCTGAATCTTTATAAAATTGGATTGTAATGTTATGGAACACTGAACAATATATCATTGAGTATGAAAAAGAATACCGCCAAATTCCTACAAATAAAAAATCAAGAACTTTTACAATGAAGACACAACTTGTCCCGATTAATCGGGAGAGTTCCAAAGAGTCAATAAACCTAAAATAATATTTGCATGCGAAAAATTTCATTCCTATTTATTCTTATAGTTTGCATAACTCAATTCAGCTATGCTCAATCTGTTTTTAAAAATGGCATATTCATTTCTTTTGAAAAAGGGAATGGTAAATTTACTATTTCTGCTTCCGGAAAATCAACCCCGCTTCTTATAAATTCAGAGGAATGGCCCGGTGTTATCAGAGCTTTCAAAGATCTTCAGTCGGATATTGGGAAGGTGACATCAAAAGATCCTGAAATTTATTATAATAATGTAAAAGCTTCAAAAGAGATAATTATTGCAGGTACAATCGGCAAAAGCTCTCTCATTGACAAACTTGTGAGTGATAATAAAATTGATGTAAGAGGTATAGCCGGTCAATGGGAAAAATTTTTAGTCCAAACGGTCCAAAGACCTTTCCCGGGAGTCAGAGAAGCCTTAATAATCGCCGGAAGTGACAAACGGGGAACAATTTATGGTATCTATGAAATATCAAAGCAGATTGGTGTCTCACCCTGGTACTGGTGGGCTGATGTCCAGGTTTTAAAAAAAAATGCGATCTATGTGAATCAAGGAAGATATATACAAGGTCCGCCATCTGTAAAATACAGAGGAATCTTTCTAAATGACGAAGCTCCTGATCTTACAAACTGGATAAGAGAAAAATTTGGTTTTGTTCAGATTGGAGCAAATCCGCCAGTTCCAGGTGGTGTGGCCAATTATGGTCATGAATTTTATACCAGACTATTTGAATTAATCTTAAGGCTTAAAGGCAACTATCTATGGCCGGCAATGTGGAACAATGCGTTCAATGAGGATGATCCTCAAAATCCAAAATTAGCAGATGAATATGGAATTGTGATGGGGAATTCCCATCAGGAACCAATGCTAAGGGCTCAGAAAGAATGGGATCGTCGTTACATTAGAAGCTATGGGACCTGGAACTATGCTAAGAACCCGGATATTCTGGAGGCTTTCTGGCGTGAAGGAATAAAGAGGAACAAAGATTATGAAAGCATAGTTACAATAGGACTCCGAGGTGCAAATGATACTGAAATGACTCCCGGCGGTCCTCAGGCCAATATGACAATGCTGGAAAAAATTGTAGATGTTCAGCGAAAGATCCTGACTGAAGAAATTAACCCTGATATAACCAAGATACCTCAGTTATGGTGTCTTTACAAGGAGGTTCAGGATTATTACAAAGCCGGTATGAGGGTCCCCGACGATGTGACACTTCTTTGGGCTGAGGATAACTGGGGAAATATCCGTCGTTTACCAACAGAAGAAGAACGTAAACGAAGCGGTGGGGCAGGAATTTATTATCATTTTGATTATCACGGGGGACCAAGGAGCTATCAGTGGGTAAACACAAATCCCTTAGCAAAGATCTGGGACCAGATGTCGCTGGCAAAACAATATGGTGCTGACAGAATCTGGATTGTGAATGTCGGACATTTTAAGGGTTATGAACTTCCAATGGAGTACTTTCTTGACCTGGCCTGGGATACAGAGAGAGAGACCAGCGAAAATATCAATGAGTATACAAAATTATGGGCTGAAAGGCAATTTGGAAACACCTGTCCGGATGAAATTGCAGAAGTATTATCGGGTTATGTAAAGTTTAACGGACGACGTAAGCCAGAGTTACTCGCTCCTTCAACTTATAGCCTTATTAATTACAATGAAGCCGGAAATGTGGTTAAGGATTATGACTCTCTTGCCATGAAAGCAGAAGAAATATTCAGAAAATTGCCAGCTGAAATGCATGATGCGTTCTACCAGCTTGTACTTTTTCCTACAAAAGCTTGTGCGCTTGTCAATGAGCTGTACCATGCAGCTGCATTAAATGATCTGTATGCCCGGCAGGGCCGTGCCAGTACAAATGATATGGCAGTTAAGACAAGACAATTGTTCCTCAATGATACCAGCCTCATGGGATATTACAACCGTGATTTTGCACATGGAAGATGGAAACATTTTATGGACCAGTCTCACCTGGGCTATACAAACTGGGCCGATCCTCCGGTGAACAGCCTGAGAGCTCTAAACCTGAAAGAATTGACTGTGCAGGATAAACCAACTCTGGGCGTTTCAGTTGAGGGATCTGAAGCTTCATGGCCGGGTGATCAAACTGATCCGATCCTTCCTGAATTTGATATCTTTAACAGGCAAACTCATTACATCGATGTTTATAATAAAGGGAAAGGCTCAATTACATACATTATATTGGCAGAAGATCCATGGATAAAATTTGACAAGACAAAAGGTCCTTTCGGTTTTGATGATCGTATCCTGGTCACAGTTGACTGGAGTAAAATCCCGAAAGGCCGAAACAATGGGAATGTAAAAATCACAGGAGGCGGAAACGAAATAACAGTTGGCATAAAAGCCTTTAGTCCTGCGGAAGTTTCCCCAGAAACGCTCACCGGTTTTGTAGAAGGAAACGGATATGTTTCAATTGAAGCCGAACATTTCAGCCGGTTGATTGAGGAAGCAACAAGACATTGGATCAGGATCGAAGATTACGGACATACCCTTTCAGCTATGAGGGCCACTTCCGAAGTTGACGCCGCTCCTGCAATACCGGGAAAAAACTCTCCATGTCTTGAATATCAGATATATATATTCAATATAGGTACGATAGATGTTACATCTGTCTTCTCTCCAACTCTTAATTTCTTATCTGGCAGGGCTTTGCAGTATGCAATTTCTTTCGATAATGAATCGCCGCAAATTGTAACTCTTGTTCCGGAAACTTATAATGCCCGTAACGGGAACACAGATTGGGAAAAAAGCGTCAGTGACAACATGCGAATAAGTCATTCAACCCATACTATAAGTAGACCAGGCTATCATACGCTTAAAATATTTATGATTGATCAGGGTGTTGTTTTGCAAAAAATTGTTGTAAATTCAGGTGGTTTAAAACCAAGTTACCTGGGACCACCGGAGAGTTTTTTTAAATCAGCTGGTTCTAAAAAATAAATGTAACGTTCTTAATTTCTGAGAGATGAAAAAAGAAACTAAATCAATTTCAAGAAGGAAGTTCATAGATACATCAGTAAAGGCCACGCTTCTATCTTCAGTTGCGTTCGCAGGATTTCCTACTATTGTTCCTGCAAGTGTATTTGGGAAAAATGCTCCCAGTGATAAAATCAATATAGGTCAGATAGGTTTTGGTAGAATTGCCATGACCCACGATCTTGCCGAAACTTTAAAATATGATGTCGCAAGGATAGTTGCAGTTGCTGATTTCGACTCGAACAGGGCTGAAAAAGGTAAACAGTTTAATCGAAAACTATTACACAAAAAAACCGGAAGTGCAGGATACGTTAATGTTAAAACATATGGAGACTATCGCGAAATTCTGGCTGATAAGAGCATAGATGCAGTAATAATTTCAACACCCGATCATTGGCATGCTCAACCGGCTATAGAAGCTGCACTTGCAGGTAAAGACATCTATGTACAAAAACCTACTTCACTGACGATAAAAGAGGGTCAGTTGCTTAGAGATGTAGTGAACCGTAAAAAGGTAGTCCTGCAGGTAGGTACCCAACAACGTGCCATGCCCCAGTTCAGAATTGCCGCAGAACTCGTAAGAAATGGAAGAATAGGGAAACTTGAAACCGTAAAGATAGGTTTGCCTGGCGATCCGTCAGGTCCGGAAGCAGGAGAAATGCCTGTTCCAAAAAACCTGAATTATAATGGATGGCTGGGATCTACCCCTGAAGTATATTATACAGAAATACGGGTACATCCGCAGAACAGCCTTCGAAGCTTTAGCAAAGGTTGGTGCACTATGCCTTTTCCCTCGCTCTCCGGTACACAC
>Ga0209585_10000442_pt1 | contig 16037 bp, 12 predicted proteins | sample NGEPerone_FD_185491 | JGI IMG/M metagenome (GOLD analysis project Ga0209585, IMG submission 185491) | Arctic peat soil microbial communities from the Barrow Environmental Observatory site, Barrow, Alaska, USA - NGEE Permafrost154B-one... | ecosystem: Environmental > Terrestrial > Soil >... | reverse complement strand
ATCAGAAGAAGTTCAGTTTAAAGCTCTTAAAAAAGTGCCGGGATTTGAAAATTGCAAAATGTTCAGGCCAGGTTATGCTATAGAATATGATTACTTTCCACCAACTCAATTAAAATTGAGCCTTGAAACAAAATTAGTTAAGAACCTGTTTTTTGCAGGCCAAATAAATGGCACAACAGGTTATGAGGAAGCTGCCTGCCAGGGGCTTATGGCAGGAATCAACGCGCACCAGGCTATAAATAATAAAGAAGCTTTTATCTTAAAAAGGAATGAAGCTTACATTGGAGTTCTTGTTGATGATTTAATTAATAAGGGAACAGATGAACCATACAGAATGTTTACCAGCAGGGCAGAATACAGAACTTTACTGCGACAAGATAATGCTGATTTAAGACTAACAGAAAAAAGTTACCGGTTAGGACTTGCATCACAGGAAAGGATGGATAAAGTGAATAAACACAAAGAAGAAATTAAAGAAATCATACAATTGCTACAACAAACCCGTTTTGATCCGGAGCACATCAATGATTTTCTTGTTGAAAATACATCAGCAATAATCATACAGAAGACCAGAGCAGCTCAAATTTTATTAAGACCTGGAATAGACTTACAAAAAATGATTGAAAGCGTTCCACTGATTGAAAAAGCAATCGGCCATTTCTCAACCGAAGCTTTGGAACAAGCGGAAATACAAATAAAATATGAAGTGTATTTACAAAAAGAAGAGGAAATGGTAATTAAAATGAGCACGCTTGAAAATCAAATTATACCGGATAGTTTTAATTATGAAAATATTTCTTCATTATCAAATGAAGCAAGACAAAAATTTAATAAAATAAAACCCCAGACACTCGGACAGGCAAGTCGCATCAGTGGAGTAAATCCCAGCGATGTCCAGATCCTAATGGTTTATATGGGGCGATAATTTCGTTTAATCATAACTGTTATAAACATAAAAAATGGAGCTAAATCTATCACCGAACATTGAAAAAAAAGAAGTATTTCAAACTGTAAAACATTTTTTAGAATATCATCATTTTAAAATTACACATTCTGATGAAATCCGCCCCTGGGGAGGATTCTATGTAATTGACCAAACACAGTCAGAAAAGTTTATCAATTTCTTTTTTGCAGATGTTACAGAGGCAAACCAACGATCAACAGGAAAAATAAGTCCCAAAATTTTGATTGTTGAAGGCAACAAAAGATTGAGTTGGCAATATCATCACCGCCGCGCAGAAATCTGGAAGGTAATTGCAGGTGAAGTGGGTGTAATAACTAGCGATACCGACAAAGAAGGAGATTTACAATTAAAGAAAAAAGATGACATTATTATACTTAAACAAGGTGAACGCCACAGATTGATTGGAACTAAAACCTGGGGAATCATTGCGGAAATTTGGCAACATACCGATATGAATCATCCAAGCGACGAAGAAGATATTATAAGAATACAGGATGATTTTGGAAGATAATGAGAATGTAACAAGAATCTATAAAACAAAAAACCCCAATTAAGGGGTTTTTTTATTGTGGTGTGGGGCGGGATCGAACCGCCGACACAAGGATTTTCAGTCCTTTGCTCTACCGACTGAGCTACCGCACCAATCAATGGGCGGCAAAAATAGAATTAATCATTTAAAATAAAAATTCAATTTTTGCCTTTTTTTAATTTCCATATTCACACAGGAACTTTATGCGCATGATCTTTAATTGTTCTAGCGTATAATTACCGTCTGAAAGTTCTTCTCGGGCTGTTTCAAGGCTGGATGTCTGGCATCCTTTAAAATAATCAATAATCTCTTCCCTTTCATACTCTTCTACCAAATCTTCAAGAGCATAATCAATATTTAACTTGGTGCCACTCGCTACTATGGTTTCCATCTCCTCAAGTAATTCTTCCAGTTTAAGGGTTCTGTTTTTAGCGATGGTTTCTAAAGGCATTTTCTTATCAACATTCTGAATAATAAAAACTTTATTGCTGTTCTTATTAACCACGCTTTTCATTACAAAATCATCCGGCTTTTCAATGTCATTTTCTTCTACATATTTTTCAATCAGATTTACAAAAGGTCTTCCAAATTTTAAAGCTTTACCTACACTTACACCCTGGCACTTTTCCAGTTCTTTTAAGGTGGTAGGATAAAGTGTAGCCATATCCAGCAAGCTATTTTCCAGGAAAATAACAAACGGTGGCAAATTGCGCTTTTTTGCTTCCTGCTGGCGTAAGTCTTTCAATAATTGAATTAATTTTTCATCGGCAGCTACAACTTCTCCGTTATCGGTAGTTTCTTCTTCTTCATCACCGTCTGTTTCATAAATATGATTCAAGGCAATTTTAAAAGAAGTTGGCTTTTTTAAGAAGGCCTCGCCCTGTTTTGTAATTTTCAAAACTCCGTAATCTTCAATATCTTTTTTAATATAATTCTCAAGGAGCATTTGCCTAATTAAGGAATTCCAGAAATGTTCATCTTTATCTTTTCCGGTTCCAAATACAGGTTTTTCTTCATGACGGTACATTTTTATCTGCGGATTTAGTTTGCCGATAATGACCGGTATCATATAGGTAATTGGGAATCGCTCTTCCAATGCCCGTATAGCTTTCAAAGCAATCAACGCTTCTGTTTTTGCCTCTAAAAGATCTTTGGGATTTTTACAATTATCACATTTTCCCCCGCAGTTATCCACCATATAAGATTCACCAAAATAATTTAATAAAATTTTTCTGCGGCAAACAGCGCTTTCTGAATAAGCTACTGTTTCATTAATTAATTGAGCGCCAATTTCTCTTTCACTTAAAGATTTATCCCGCATCAGATGTTCCAATTTTGCCACATCTTTATGCGAATAGTATAGCAGACATTTACCTTCTAATCCATCCCGGCCGGCGCGCCCGGTTTCCTGGTAATAATTTTCTATTGATTTGGGAATATTATAATGAATAACAAATCGTACATCAGGTTTATCTATTCCCATACCAAATGCAATGGTAGCCACTATTACCTGAACTTCTTCGCCCAGAAACTGGTCTTGTCTTTTTGCTCTTAATTTTGAATCCAAACCTGCGTGATACGCAACGGCCTTTATACCATTTGCCATTAACATCTGTGCAAGTTCTTCGGTTGTTTTTCTATTCAGCGTATAAATAATTCCGCTTTTTCCTTTATTCTGAGATATAAATTTTACGATACTTTTTACTGCCTGCTCCTTTTTAACTTTAGGAACTACTTCATAATAAAGATTGGACCGGTTAAAAGAAGAAATAAAAATCTTAGGATCACGTAAACCAAGGTTTTTAACAATATCACTCTGTACTTTTGGGGTTGCTGTAGCAGTTAAGGCTATAACCGGTATTTTTTCATCGATCTGGTCCATAATCTCACGCAATCTTCTATATTCAGGCCTGAAATCGTGCCCCCATTCACTTATACAATGTGCTTCATCCACCGCAAAAAAAGATATTTTTAGATCTTTAAAAAAATCTACATTCTCTTCTTTAGTTAAAGTTTCGGGTGCTACATAAAGAAGTTTAGTTTGTCCCGAAAGCAAGTCGTCCTTTACTACCTTTTGCTGCCCTTTGTTAAGCGTACTATTTAAAAAATGCGCTATATTATCTGTGCTGCTGTAGCCACGCACAAGATCAACCTGGTTTTTCATTAAAGCAATAAGTGGCGATACAATTATAGCGCAACCCTCACTAATAATGGCGGGAAGCTGATAACAAAGGCTTTTGCCTCCACCTGTCGGCATAATAACAAACGTGTCTCTGCCAGCTAAAAGATTATTAATAATTTCTTCCTGCGGTTCTTTAAATGCATTAAATCCAAAATTTTTCTGAAGATGTTCAGTAAGTGATCCGGAGTTTATTGGTTTTTCTATTTTACTCTTTAAAGAGGATTTCGTTTTATTGGGTTTTGTTTTTGTTGTAGGCATGGTTTTTCGTTTCTACTCCACTTTATATTTTTTTATATTTAAAGGGTTCCAAAGTTAATTGAATTGTATTTTAAAACAGGTTGTTAAAACGTCTTTTAACATTATAACCTTTCTATATCGATATCGATTGGGTTAAGGTACGAAGATTTTATGGTAGGTGAATAAAATCCTTTGCTTTGCTCTACCATTCATTTAAAGTAGGTTTGCATTCTTTTTAATGAGTTATTGTATTTTTGAATACGTTTTTAAATGAAATTTTTCATTTAAATCTTATACATTTCTTTAATGAAAAATAATATAATTGATCTTGCAAAACGAACCATTGAGCTCGAAGCCAACTCAATCAAAGAATTGGTAAGTTACATTAATGAAGATTTCGAAAAAGCTGTGAGTCTCATTTACAATTGCAAGGGAAGGTTTGTAATAAGCGGTATCGGTAAAAGCGCAATTGTAGCACAGAAAATAGTTGCCTCGCTGAATAGCACAGGGACTCCTTCTCTTTTTTTACATGCTGCAGATGCAATACATGGGGATATAGGAATGGTTCAGCAAAATGATATTGTAATGGTTATTAGCAAAAGTGGAGATAGCCCGGAAATAAAAGTTCTTGTTCCGCTTATTAAAAATTTTAAAAACCCCCTTATTGCTCTGTGTGGTAATATGCAAAGTTATTTGGTGAAATCTGCAGACATTGTTTTAAACACTACAGTTTCTGAGGAAGCTTGCCCCAATAACCTTGCGCCTACCAGCAGCACCACAGCTCAGATAGTAATGGGTGACGCCCTTACCGTTTGCTTAATGAATAAACGAGGTTTTAGCTCTGAGGATTTTGCTAAATTTCATCCGGGAGGCACACTTGGAAAAAAATTGTACCTGCATGTAAAAGATCTTTATATCAATAATGAAAAACCACTGGTACGTGCTGAAAGCCCATTAAAGGATGTGATCATCGAAATTACCAAAAAGCGTCTAGGTGTTACCGTTGTTTTAGATGATGAAGAAAATTTATTAGGGATCATTACAGATGGAGACCTTAGAAGAATGCTTGAAAAGGATCTTTATCATGCAGGAGTTAAAGCAAAAGATATTATGACTATTAATCCAAAAACAATAAATAGTGATGAACTTGCTGTAAGTGCTTTAGATCTGATGCGAAAAAAAAATATTACACAATTAATAGTGATTCAAAACAAACGATATGCAGGTATTATACATTTGCACGATCTTGTGCGTGAAGGAATCATATAAACTTCTTTAAAATGAATAGAAATAATTACGTTGCCATTATGGCCGGGGGTATAGGAAGCAGATTCTGGCCTATAAGCCGTATTGACTATCCTAAGCAGTTTCTTGATATATTAAATGTTGGGAAAACATTAATTCAATCAACCTGCGACCGCTTTGCTCAATTTATTCCTCTCGAAAATATTTATGTAGTTACCGCATATCAATACAAAGAAATTGTTGCCAAACAATTGCCTCAATTAAATCCTGAAAACATTGTTTGCGAACCTTCGCGCAAAAATACCGCACCTTGTATTGCTTATATCTCCTACAAACTTCAGCGGCTCAACCCTAAAAGTAATTTGATTTGCGCCCCGGCAGACCATCTTATTATGGACGATACTTCATTTATAAAAGTGAGCCTGGAAGCGCTTGAATTCACAGAAAAAAATAATGCACTGCTAACTTTAGGTATAAAACCTTTTCAACCTAACACTGGTTATGGATATATACAATATGAAGAACATGCGGTAAGTGATAATATTTATAAAGTAAAAACATTTACGGAAAAACCGGATTTGGAATTAGCTAAAACCTTCCTGGCAAGTGGAGATTTTTTATGGAATGCAGGCATATTCGTGTGGCAAACAAAAAGTATTATTGCTGCATTTGAAAAATACCTCCCTGAAATACATGAAGTTTTTGATGGAGCCAAAAATGCGATGAATACAGTAAAAGAAAAAGAAGCAATTGATCTTATATATCCGCTATGCGAAAATATTTCTATTGATTATGGTATTTTAGAAAAAGCGGATAATGTATATGTGATACCTTCTTCTTTTGGATGGAGCGACCTGGGAACCTGGGGCAGTGCTTACGAAAACCTGGAAAAAGACTATAATGAAAATGCTGTTGCAGGAAATAATGTGATTCTTTTCGATTCTTCTAAAAACGTTGTTCATTCTAAGGGAGATAAATTAATTTTATTACAGGGATTAGAAGATTTCATCGTTGTGGATACCCTTGATGCATTATTGGTCTGCAAAAAAGATAAAGAGCAGCACATAAAAGAATATTTATCAGAAATAAAAAGAAATAAAGGCGACAAATACCTATAATTATTTATTTATTTCATTTCTAAATAAAAGAAATAATTTTAAACCCTCTTACAATGTTGGCTATGCCAAATAAATTTTTCCAAATAAAAATAAAGCATCCTTTTTTAAAACGCTTATATCATTTCGGCTCACTTACTTAAACCGGAATATTTTGACTACACCAATCTTACAAAGCAAATTACCCAACATAGGCGAAACAATTTTTACCGTAATGAGTGTGTTGGCTTTACAACATAAAGCTATAAACCTCGGACAAGGTTTTCCTGATTTTGAAATGAACGAAAAGCTGATCGGCCTGGTAAATAAAGCCATGAAAGATGGGCACAATCAATATGTTCATAAAAATGGCTTGATTGAATTAAGAGAAGCTATTGCAGAAAAAATTTCTTTTCTATATAAAAATAATATTAACCCGGCTACACAAATTTGCATTACTCCCGGAGCTACTTATGCGATATATACAGCGCTTACAACTTTATTAAATAAAGGTGATGAAGTAATCGTTTTTGAACCTGCCTATGATAGTTATATTCCAAATATTGAAATTAACGGCGCTATTCCTGTTTTAATATCACTCTCATATCCTAATTATAAAATTGACTGGAATAAGGTTAAAGAAAAAATAACCTCAAGGACCAAAATGATCATGTTGAATTCGCCACACAACCCCACAGGAAGCGTACTCGATAAAAAAGATATAGAAAAATTAAGAAGTATTGTATCAGATACGGGCATTTTTATTTTAAGTGATGAAGTGTATGAACATATTATTTTCGACGGCCTTCCACATGAAAGTGTTTTAAAGTATCCTGATCTTTTAGCGCGGAGTTTTGTAACTTTTTCATTTGGGAAAGTATATAATTGCACCGGATGGAAAATAGGATATTGCATTGCGCCCGATTTATTAATGAACGAATTTTTAAAAGTTCATCAATACAATTGCTTTAGCTGCCACTCTCCCATGCAGTATGCAATCGCACGATTTTTACAAAACAAAAATGAATACCTGCATCTTGGTAATTTTTTGCAAAAGAAAAGAGATTATTTTAAAACACTAATGGAACAAACCAAATTTAAACCCATACCATCACATGGAAGTTATTTTCAATTATATAATTATGCTGACATCAGTAACGAAAATGAAATTGACTTCGCAAAGAAATTAACACGCGATGCTGGTGTAGCAGCTATTCCTGCTTCTGCTTTCTATAAAAACGGGAAAGACAATAAAGTTTTAAGGTTTTGTTTTGCAAAAAAAGAAAGTACTCTGTATGAAGCCGTACAAAGGTTAATTAATTTTCAATCCGTATTGTAGAATAGTAAGAGCCTTGCCCTCTTATCTCTAAATAAAGAAATATAGATAAATAATTATCTTAGCGGAAAAAAAAAGAAGATAAAACTTCTAAAACTCGTATTTCATATTTATTTTAAGGCTTCAAAAACACCTTTTTTCCATTAACTAAATAAATTAACACTAAAATACTAAATAAATTAGTGTTAATAATTATTAATTTCTATATTTGCTCAACCAATAACTTTACAGTTTATAAAAAATATTTTAATCAAAACATTATGGCCAATACAGATAAAAATTCTGAAAAATTAAAAGCGCTCAAACTTACTATTGATAAAATAGATAAAGATTTTGGAAAAGGAAGTGTAATGATGATGAATGAGCGTTCACAGGAACCACATGAAGTAATTTCTTCCGGCTCTATAGGATTAGATGTTGCTTTAGGAATTGGTGGATTACCAAAAGGCAGGGTAGTTGAGATTTATGGACCAGAATCCTCAGGAAAAACAACCTTGGCCATTCATGTAATAGCAGAAGCACAAAAGAAGGGTGGCATGTGTGCCATTATTGATGCTGAACATGCTTTTGACAGCACTTATGCAAAAAAATTAGGAGTAGATGTAGACAACCTTTTAATAAGTCAGCCAGATTACGGTGAACAAGGTTTGGAAATTGCCGACAGACTAATACTTTCTGGCGCACTGGATGTAGTAGTTATAGATTCTGTAGCAGCTCTTGTTCCAAAAGGAGAACTGGAAGGCGAAATGGGTGACAGTAAAATGGGATTACAAGCCAGGTTAATGAGCCAGGCAATGAGAAAACTAACAGCGACAATAAGCAAAACAAATTGCTGTTGTATTTTTATTAATCAGCTACGCGATAAAATAGGAGTTATGTTTGGAAACCCTGAAACAACTACCGGCGGTAATGCTTTAAAATTTTATTCTTCAGTAAGACTTGATATACGAAGAATGGCACAAATAAAAGATGGTGATGAAGCAATAGGAAACCGCGTAAAAGTAAAAGTCGTAAAAAATAAAATGGCACCTCCTTTTAGAGTTGCAGAATTCGATATCATCTTTGGTAGTGGAATTTCAAAAGTTGGAGAAATAATAGATATGGGCGTAGATATGGGAATTATTCAAAAAAGCGGAAGCTGGTTTAGTTACGATACAACCAAACTTGGACAAGGCCGCGAATCAGTAAAACAATTATTGATTGATAATCCTGAATTAGCAAATGAGCTGGAAGGAAAAATAAGAACTAAAATAGCGGAAGGAATTGTTGCTTAATAATTTTTTTATAAAAAATATTTTAAAAGCCTGCATATGTTGCGGGCTTTTTTATTCTAAAAAAATTTATAAACCAAATCGGTGGCTTATTTCCAACATTCTCTCAATTGGTTTCTTTGAAGCAATGCGTAATTGCTCATCCATAATAATTTCCGGTTCTTCATATTGCATACATAAATACAATTTTTCTAGTGTATTTAGTTTCATATAAGGACAATCATTGCAGGCGCACATATTATCCGGTGGTGCAGGAATAAATGTTTTTAATGGGGATTGAATCTGCATTTGATGAATGATACCTGATTCTGTTGCGACAATAAATTCTGTTGCCGGATTTTCAAAAGTATACTTCAAAAGAGAACTTGTACTACCTATAAAATCAGCAACTCGTAATATTGGTTCTTCGCATTCAGGATGGGCAATCACTTTTGCTTTTGGATGCCTTATATTAAGTTTGGTAATTTTTTCCAGGCTAAAAATTTCATGCACAATACAAGCACCATTCCAAAGAACCATATCTCTTCCCGTTTTTTTAATAAGATAAGCGCCTAAATTTTTATCAGGAGCAAATATAATTTTCTGTTCTTTTGGCAAACTCTCAATGATAGCCTCGGCATTTGAAGAAGTACAAATTATATCACTTAGTGCTTTTATTTCTGCAGAACAATTAATGTAGGTTATCACAATATGATCCGGATATTTATCTTTGAACTCTTTAAAAAGATGAGCCGGGGCAGAATCAGCAAGTGAACAACCGGCATTTAAATCGGGTAATAAAACCTTTTTATGAGGATTCAAAATTTTTGCTGTTTCAGCCATAAAATGAACTCCGGCAAAAACAATTATATCAGCATCGGTGGACTGTGCTTTTTGAGCAAGGCCAAGGCTATCACCGATAAAATCGGCGACATCCTGAATATCCGGTTCCTGGTAATAGTGTGCAAGTATGATGGCATTTTTTTCTTTTTTTAAACGTTCAATTTCTGCGAAGAGGTCTAAGTTAACATCAATATCCAAATCAAGGAAACCTTTTTTTTCTAAATTGAGCCGCGCTGTTTCAATGTTAATATCTGCCATAGTATTTAGTATTAATACATTATTTATTTAAAGTCCTATTACTATTAGGAGTGTTAATTTGTGGATAGATCACATTTTTCTTTTGATGCAAATTTAAAAAATCCTTCTTTTCCACAGGTATCCACAATTACTTAACATCTGTTATTTAACATATAGCCTCATAAAAATCAATGTTTCTAACATCTGTTAATAAAAAATAGGGTTGATAAAAATAGGTAACATTTTTTTATAAAAATTGTGAATGAAGTAAGGAGAAGTTGTTGCTACTTTTCAAAATAAATTAAATCTCTTCAAAAGAGACAGAGTTATTATTTATTGTTAAGATAATCTTTTTCTAAAAAGCGGGTTTACCCACACAAAAAACAATTTTTACACAGGATATTGTTGAAAAGTAGTTTGAACTTATTTTACCAAAACAAAAAATAAAAAAAAGGAATTAATACAAAAGCCTGCCAAAGCTAATTTGAATAGGTTATCCACAGTTTGTTCCTATTCTATTTTACACTATTTTTGCCGCCTTATTTTAAATTTAAGAGATTAAACAATATGTCAATCATTCAGACTATACGTGAGAAAGGGGCTGTAATAATAATTGCAATAATTGCAATAAGCCTTATTGGATTTATATTAATGGATTCCATGAGTGGAACTAAGAAGTTATTCGGAGGCGGAAATACTTCTATTCTAGGAGCAGTAAATGGAGATGATATTGAACTTAACGAGTTTAATGACAAGGTAAAAGACATGGAACAACAATATCCAAATAGCGGAAGTGAGCAACGCAATCAAATTATGCAATCAGTTTGGGATCAGTTGGTAGCAGAAAGAATAGTAGAAGATCAATTTACAAAATTAGGATTGACTTTTACTCCTAAAGAAATGAGTTCCATAATGTTTAGCGATGATGCGCCACAACAATTAAAACAGGCTTTCACTAATAAGCAAACCGGCCAATATAATATAGAACAAGCGCAACAATGGTGGGCAGAGACGAAGAAAAATAAAAATACAGAACAAAGAAATGCCATTATTTCCCAGGTGATAGACCCAATGCGTTTAAATAGTTTGTATACTAAATATACTTCTATGATCTCCGGAAGTATTTATCAACCCAAATGGCTTTCAAAAGAACAGAGTGAAGAAAAAAATAATTTTGCTCAGATTTCTTATGTGGCCGTACCTTATACTGTAATTAGCGACAGTGCAGTAAAGGTTAGTGATAATGATATTGAAAATTATCTTGATAAAAACAAAGAAAAATATAAGCAGGAAGCAGGCCGTATGATTTCCTATGTAGCTTTTAGCGCGGCAGCCAATGCAAAAGACAGCGCACGTATCAACCAATCACTGGAAGATCTAAAGCAACAATTTGCTGCGGATTCAAATGCAAAGTTCTTCCTGGGAAGAAATTCTTCAGTAATTCCCTTTTTTGATGCGTATACGCCAAAATCAAAAATGCAAATGCCGAATGCACAAGCAATCATTGATTTACCAGATGGTGGTGTTTTTGGCCCTTATTTAGATGGTAAAAATTATGTGCTTGCAAAAAAAATAGCTACTAAAAATTTGCCCGATACTATTAAATGCCGGCACATTTTATTAGGTACCGTAAATCCTCAAACTCAGCAACCCATAATGGATGACAGCACCGCGCATAGAATTGCAGATAGCATAGAAGTAGCGATTAAAGATGGTGCTAATTTTGATTCTTTTGAGGCAAAATATTCAACCGATGAAGCAGCAAAAAAAGACAATGGTGTTATGACATTTGATCTGTTAACAATAGAAGGAGAAGGTTTTGCAAAAGAATTTGGTGATTTTTTATTGAATGATAAAGGAGAAACTAAAAAAGTAGTAAAAACACAATTCGGATGGCATTATATTGAAATTTTGGATAAAAAAGATATTCAACCTGCCTATAAAGTGGCTTACATGGCAAAAGAAATTGCGCCAAGCGATGAAACCATTAATGCGGCTAATTCAGCAGCAATAAAGCTTTCCGGTAATACAAAAGATGAAAAATCTTTTAATGAGTATATTGCTAAAAACGGGTTGAATAAAATTTCAGTTCCCAATGTGGTAAAAGAAAATGATTTTCAATTAGGTGGTATGCAGGATGCAAGGCCAATAATAAAATGGGCGTTTGATGCAAAAGAAGGAGCAGTTTCTGAACCTTTTTCTGTTAAAGATGATTTTATTGTAGCAATAGTAGACCATAAAGTAAAAGAGGGCATACCTGATGTAAATACCGCCAGGCCTTTGGTTGAGTCTATTATCAGAAATATGAAAAAAGCGGATGAAATAAAAAAGAAATTGAATAATCCTTCAACACTTGCAGCAGCAGCAGCAGCCTATAATTTACAGGTTTTAAATACAGGAGAGGATTCTACTCTTACTTTTCAGGCACAAATAATAAATGGTGTAGGCAACGAACCAAAAATAGCCGGTGCGGCTTTCGATAAAGATTTTCAGACAAAAGTATCACCGCCAATACCAGGAAATACCGGAGTATTTGTAATTAAAATAAACAGCATAACCGCTAAAGCCCCGCTTTCTCCAGAAATGCAGAGTCAGCAAATATCAGCAGAACTTAGTAGCAGCATTCAGTCTGCTCTCGGTCAATCCTTTAACGCTTTAAAGAAAATAGCGAACATTAAAGATGACAGGAGTAAATTCTTTTAATAAATTTTCATAAAATATTTCAATAAAATGGCCATCTTCATGATGGCTTTTTATTGAAATGAAAATTGAAAATCATAAAAAATCAGTGTCATTAATCAAGTAGAAATGATATTTGTAACTTTACGGGAATAAAAAAAATATGGAAAACAGCATTATAAATAAAGTAGCACAAAGCGCCTTGCTGACACTTGATTTGGCAAAATTTTATCCGGAAGGAGAAACGGTGGTATTTGATTTAAAGCATTATTTATTTATGGAGCTTATCTTAAAAGAAAAAGATTACAGGGAAGCTTTAAAAAATATAGACTGGAATATTTACCAGGATAAAAATGTAGCCATCACCTGTTCTACAGATGCAATAATCCCTCTTTGGGCTTATATGCTCGCCACCACTTACCTTGAGCCTTTTGCAAAAGAAATTGTTTTTGGAAATGAAGAACAACTTTTTAATATTTTATTTATAAAAAATTTATGGAAATTAGATCCTAAAGAGTTTGAAGGTAAAAGAGTAGTAGTTAAAGGTTGCGGAGATAAAAAGATTCCTGAAATAGCTTTTGTAGAAGTTACAAAAATTTTGCGCCCGGTGGCAAAAAGTATTATGTATGGAGAACCTTGTAGCACGGTGCCTATTTATAAACAAAAATAATTGTATGACCGTCCCGGTCTAACAATTATTGAAAGTGCCAAGACTTTATCAGACGGAAGCCGTCAGATAAAATTAAAACCACCCCCTATTCTTAAAAAACCAAATCATCCATACAGGAATGATTAGCATTAATCCTACGGCTATAAAAAATCCATATGGATTGTGCAGCCATGGTATTCTATTGAAGTTCATTCCGAAAATACCGCCAATAACGGTGGCGGGCGCCAGAAGGCAGGTAACTACAGCCATTACCTTCATCACTTCATTCATTTTTAAATTTACATTGCTTAGATAGAGATCCTGCAGGTTGATCATCATATCCCGATAGTTTTCGGCCAGTTCATTTGCCTGAACAATATGATCATACACGTCTTTAAAATATTTTTCTGTTTTATCTTCTATCAGGGTGCTTTCGCTGCGCAAAATGCCGTTGATCAATTCACGTACCGGTGAGATGCTCCTTTTTAAAACAATCATTTCTTTTCGCAGCATATTAATTTTCGCAAGCGTGCGTGTATCAGGATGGTGCGTTATATCTTCTTCCAGATCTTCAATCTTTTCACCCAATTTTTCCATGATCAAAAAATAATTATCAACAAGAATATCTATTAAAGAATAAAACAAATAATCAGAACCGCTTATTCTTAATTTACTACCCGCAACTTTTATTTTTTCTCTTAAAGGATTAAAAACATCTCTGGAAGCGTCTTCCTGGAAACTGATAACAAAATTGGGCCCAAGCACAATACTTACCTGTTCACTTTCTACCGAACTGGTTTCTGCATTAAAATATAACATGTTTAATAAACCAAAAAGCAGGTGATTTAAGTCATCCATTTTGGGCCGTTGGCCCGAACTTAAAATATCTTCCTGAATCAGCGGATGAATTCCAAAATGATTACAAATATTTTCTACATCTTCTTTTTTTAAACCATCTAAATTGATCCAACTCACATTGGGTGTTAGCACATACTTATAACAATCTTCCACTTTATTTAGCTGTTCAATATTTACTTCTTCAGCAGTATAATCATACACAGAAATGATGGTTTTTTCCGGTTCTTTCCTGGTTGGTGCAATAGTCGGATTTACCTGCAATACATTTTTGGTAGCTTTAATTTCAAAAGGCCTGATAATCGATAAGTACCTTTTGTTTTTCATATAAAAAAATTTTGTTTCAGGTTATAAATAGAATTACAATCAGGTTTGAAAATATTGAAACTACTTTTTAGGGGCCAATTTTTTCTCAGGCAATAAAGTGGCTGGCGGTTCATCACTTGTCCATATATCACGATACATTTTCCAGTTGCCAGCTTCTATTTTCCAAAGAACAATATACTTTCCCTTGTCAAGCTGTTTTCCCAGGCTGTCATAAAATTTATAAGTACCTTCTTCCGCAAGTATGCTGCTATCGCCCCAGATTTTAATGGTATGGAGATCAAAATCTCTAATGCCTTTATTCATTGCCTGCGAAATAAAATGTTTAATATTATCTCTTCCTTCCACTGCGGGCATATTGGTAACCATGGCTTTGGCATCGGTGGTATAATTATTAGAGACTGCTACAGAATCCTGCGTCTTAAAGGCTTTCATAAAATTTTGATTGCTTTGCCTTATTGAAGCCTCGCCTTGTTTAATATCAAAAGCTGAAGCCGATTTTTCAATCGCTAATTTATCTTTTTCGTTACACGAAAATAAAAGGGAAGTAAAACATAAACCAATCAAAAAGGTTTTTACTGGCAAGAATTTCATTATAGGTTATAAATTTTAAAGTTATAAATTTTGGGTAACAAATTTCTTAGTTAAAAGGCTTCCTCCGGGTAAGATAAATATAATCGATAAATTATAGAAGGAACCCATTAAAAATATTATAATAATTTTTTCGCATTTTCCAGATCTTCAGGAGAATCAATAGATACAGGACTTTCGTCAGTAATTACCATTTTAATTTTAACACCATTTTCGAGGTAACGAAGTTGTTCCAGTTTTTCAATTGCCTCAAGCGGCGAAACTTTCCATTGCGTAAAATTCATTAAAGCTTTTTTTCTAAAAGCATATATTCCAATGTGTTTATAATAAACGGGGCTTATATTTTTATCCCGGTGAAAAGGGATCACACTGCGTGAAAATAACAAAGCATTGCTATCATTGTCCACCACCACCTTTACGTGATTGGGATTGGTTATTGATTCTTCATTGGTTATTTGGTACATAAGGGAAGCTACTTCTACTTTTTGCCGTGAATCATTTTTAAAAACATTCAATAAATTTTGAAGCAATTCTTTTTTTACAAAAGGTTCATCACCTTGCACATTCACTATTATATCTACATCAATACCTGCGGCGGCTTCTGCAATCCGGTCGCTGCCGCTTTCGTGTTCCTGCCTGCTCATAATAGCGTAGCCGCCGTTTTGAACAATTTCATTAAAAATAATTTCACTGTCGGTAACTACTATCACTTCATCAAATAATAAAGTAGCCACGGTGTTTTCATAAGTATGCCTGATGACGGTTTTGTCACCAAGCACCTGCATTAGTTTTGCAGGGAACCGGGTGGCAGCATAACGCGCAGGTATAAGTGCAATAGTTTTCATTAATTAATTTTCGATCAATTTTTTTAATTCAAATCTTCTGCTTCATAAGCCATAGGATTATGATGATAATTTTCAGGCAAAGTTGAACTTTCAAATTTACATGAACTGCATTGATAAATATTTTCTGCAGAAACAGCATAATCACCGAATAACCAACTTAGAATCGCGGTAACCATA
>Ga0209585_10000441_pt1 | contig 16037 bp, 12 predicted proteins | sample NGEPerone_FD_185491 | JGI IMG/M metagenome (GOLD analysis project Ga0209585, IMG submission 185491) | Arctic peat soil microbial communities from the Barrow Environmental Observatory site, Barrow, Alaska, USA - NGEE Permafrost154B-one... | ecosystem: Environmental > Terrestrial > Soil >... | reverse complement strand
CGACATCATCGTCCTCGAGGAGGGCAACAGCATCAGCGCCGACGCGCGCGTCGTGCGCCAGTACGAGCTCTCGACCAACAACATCGCCCTCACCGGCGAGTCGGACGCGGTGCGCAAGACGGCCGACCCGATCGTCGAGGAGGAGTTGGCGACCATCAACATGCCTGACCTCGTGTTCATGGGCACGAGCGTGGCCTCCGGGACCGGTCGCGCGGTCGTCTTCGCCACCGGGCTCAAGACCGAGTTCGGGCGCATCTACTCGCTCACGGCCGGAGTCTCCGAAGAGAAGTCACCGCTGATGCGCGAGATCGACCGCATGGCGCAGACCGTCTCTATCATCGCCATGGTCTGCGGCGTCGCCCTCTTCTTCATGGGCAAGATCCTGGGTCTTGATTGGGTCGGCGCCCTGTTGTTCGCCCTCGGCGTCATGGTCGCGTTGGTCCCCGAGGGCCTACCGGCCACGCTGTCGGTGGCCCTGTCTGTCGGTGTCCAGCGTATGGCCAAAGCCAAGGCGCTCATCAAGAACCTCGCCGGTGTCGAGACGCTGGGCTCCACCAACGTGATCGCGACCGACAAGACCGGCACGCTGACCAAGGCCGAGATGACGCTGAAGACGATCTGGGCAGACGGCGGCGACGTCGAGGTCACCGGCGCCGGCTACGCGCCTGAGGGAGACTTCGTCGTCGGCGACACGACGCTGCCCAAGGCCGAGGCCCATCGCCGGCTTGAGCCGCTGCTGCGCGCCATGACCTTCTGCAACGACGCCAAGGTCATGGCGCCCAGCGAAGACAAAGGCTGGCGCGTGATCGGCGACCCGACCGAAGGCTGCTTGCTGGTCGCCGCTCAGAAGGCCGGCTTCGACCTGCAGGCGGAGCTCATCGAACGGCCGAAGATCTACGAGCTGCCGTTCGAAAGCGTGCGCAAGCGTATGTCAGTGGTCCACGTCGAGGGCGACGGCCAGCACGCCTTCGTCAAAGGCGCCCCATCCGAGACCCTCGGGCGCTGCACGCACATGCGGCTCGATGGCCGGGTGGTCCCGCTCACCGACGAGCTGCGGGCGCAGATCGTGGAGGAGAACGACGAGATGTCGCGCCAGGCGCTGCGCATGCTTGCCGTCTGCGAGCGCGGCCTCCCGAACGAGCTCACCGAGTACACCGCGGATTCCGTCGAGACCGACCTCACCTTCCTCGGCCTCGTCGGCATGATCGACCCGCCGCGCCCCGAAGTAAGCGCGGCGGTCGAAGAGGCGCTCGGCGCCGGCATCCGCATCATCATGGTCACCGGCGACTACGGCCTCACGGCCGAAGCCATCGCTCGCCGCATCGGCATCGTGCGCGGCGACAAGCACGTGCGAGTGATCACCGGCGTGGACCTCGAGGACATGACCGAGAGCGACCTCCAAGCCGAGCTGCAGAAGGACCAGGACGTCATCTTCGCGAGGGTCGCGCCCGAGCACAAGATGGAGGTCGTCACCGCCCTCAAGGACCTGGGCCAGATCGTCGCCGTCACCGGCGACGGCGTGAACGACGCCCCCGCGCTCAAGAAGGCCGACATCGGCGTCGCCATGGGCCTCAGCGGCACCGACGTGTCGCGCGAAGCCGCCACGATGATCCTGCTCGACGACAGCTTCGCCAGCATCATCAAAGCTGTCGAACAGGGCCGCGGCGTGTACGCCAACGTCAAGAAGATGGTGACCTACATCTTCTCGCACAACATGGCCGAGCTGTTCCCGTTCGTCTTCGCGACGATCAGCGGCATGGGCATGGTGCCGCTGGGCGCCCTGCAGGTGCTCGCCATCGACCTCGGCTCCGACGTACTTCCCGGCTTGGCGCTGGGCACCGAGCACCCGGAAGCGGGCGTCATGAACCAGCCGCCGCGCGCCCGCAGCGAGCGCCTCATGAGCCGGGCGACGCTGGGCCGCGTCGCCTTCATCGGCGCCATCCAGTCGGTGTTCGCCGTCGCCGGCTTCCTGTATGTGCTCCTCTCCAACGGCTGGCAGTGGGGGGACATGAGCTGGATGGATCCGTCGAACGCGAACTACCTTGTTTACTGCGAGGCGCTGACGATGACGCAGGCGGCGATCGTCGCCGGCCAGTTCGCCAACGGCTTCGGCTGCCGTACCGAGCGCGAGTCGCTCTTCAAGGTGGGGCTCTTCACCAACAAGTTCCTGCTCATCGGCGAGTTCGTCGGCGTCGGGATCATGTGCGCGATCGCCTACGTGCCGTTCCTGCAGAACGTCTTCAAGACCGCATCCCTGACGCTGGCCGACTGGGGCTTCCTGGTCGTCGCCGCGGTCACTTTGTTCTTCGCCGAAGAAGCGAGAAAATGGTATCTGCGCCGCAAGGACGTTAGGGTCGTGGCAGCTGCAGCCACCGCTACCGGGAGGGAGTCCGCCTCATGAAGGTGATCATCGTCGGGTGCGGCCGCGTCGGAGCCTACACCGCGGCCAGCCTGAGCCGCCTCGGCCACGAAGTCGTCGTCATCGACAAGGACCCCGATGCCTTCCGCCTGCTGCCCGCCGGGTTCACCGGCACCACGGTCGTCGGCTACGCCTTTGAGAGGAGCGCGCTGGAGCAGGCCGGGATCGCCGAGGCGGACGCCCTGGTGACGGCCACCGCCGGCGACAACACCAACGCCGTCGCCGCCCGGATCGCCAAAGACGTGTATCGGGTCCCCGATGTCGTAAGCCGCATCTACGACCCCCAGCGCGCCGAGATCTACCGGCGCTACGGCATCCAGACGTTCGCCCCGACGGCGTGGAGCGCGGGCCGGATCATCGAGTTCCTGGTGAGCGGCGACTTCGAGCGCGAGGAGAGCTACGGCAACGGCGAGGTCGAGATGATCGCCGCGTTCGTTCCACAGCACCTCGTCGGGAAGCCAGTCAACGATCTGCGCGTGCCGGCGGAGATCCGCGTCGGTCTGCTCGTGCGCATGGGCAAGAGCATGCTGCCCGTGTCCGGCACCGTGTTCGAGGAAGACGATCAGGTGTACGCGCTCGTCCACCAGACAGCGGTCGAGAAATTCCAGAAGATGATGGGGTGGAAAGTATGAAGGTCATCGTCGCAGGCGCGGGCACGCTCGGCCGTCGGGTCGCTCGCTACGTCGGCGAGAAGCACGACGTCACCATCGTTGAGAAGAGCCGCGAGCGCTGCGAGTCCATCACGGAAGAGTTCCAGAGCTGCGCCAACATCAGCGTTCTGCGCGGCGACATCGACGAGCCGGCGATCCTCCTCGAAGCGGGGGTAGACCGCGCCGACGTCTTCGTCGCGGCCACCGGGCACGACGAGGACAACCTCGTCGGCTGCTTCCTGGCCAAGAACGAGTTCAAGGTGAAAAAGGTGATCGGCGCAGTACGCAACCAGCGCAACCGCTGGCTCTACAACCGCAGCTGGGGCGTCGACGTGGCGCTCGACTCCGCGCAGATCGTCGCCCACCTCATCGAGGAAGAGGCGACGCTCACCGACCTTGTGCGCCTGCTCGACCTGCGCGAGGGCGAAGTCACGCTCACGGCCATCACGGCGACCGCCGACGGCGGGCTGGCCGGCAAGACGTTCGCCGAGCTGCGCATCCCCGAGGGCTGTCACCCGATTGCGCTGCTGCGCGGCCACGATGTGGTGATGCCCGGCGCGGGCGTGCGCATCCAGGTCGACGACGCCCTGCTCGTGCTCGCCGGTCCGGGCGGCGAGTGCCGCATCGACGAGCTGAAGTAGGCAGGGCGGCGGCGCGCAAAGACTCGCTCAGCAGCAGGGACGAGCCGCGAGCGTCTCGCGCGCCAGCGCGAGCTGCTCGCGGACGCGCGCCGGGGCGGAGCCGCCCCGCGAGCGCTTGCGCGCCAGCTGCGCGGCGGGGTCGTGCAGCGCGTAGTAGCCGTCGTCGAAGGCCGGCGAGAGGGAGCGCAGGTCCTCGAGAGGGACCTGCGCCAGGCTCTCGCCGGCGTCCAGGCAGCGGCGCACCAGCGCGCCGGTCAGATGATGTGCCTCACGGAACGGGATGCCCTTCTCCACCAGATAGTCGGCGACGTCGGTGGCGGCCAGGAACGGGTCGCATGCGGCCGCCATGCGCGCCTCGTCGAACGTGATCCCCTCGAGCAGCCCCTGGACGACGGGCAGCAGCCGGTCGAGGCAGTCGACGGCGTCGAACAGGTAGCGCTTGTCCTCGCGCAGGTCGGTGCTGTAGGCCAGAGGCAGTCCGTGGAGCACGCCGAGGAGGCCGCCGAGGTCGGCGCTCAGCCGTGGTGCGGCTGCCCGCATGAGTTCGGCGGCGTCCGGGTTCTTCTTCTGCGGCATGATGCTGGAGCCGCCGCTGTACGCGTCGGGCAGCTTCAAGAACCCGAACTCGCTGCTCGCCCAGAGCACGATCTCGCCGCCGAAGCGGCTGAGGTGTGAGCCGAGTTGGGCCGTGGCAGCCAGGTAGTCGAGGGCGAAATCGCGGCCGGCGACCGCGTCGAGCGAGTTCTCGGCGACGCGCCCGAAACCGAGTTCGACCGCCACCGCCTCGCGGTCGAGGTCGAAATCGAGGCCGACCGCGGCGCCGGCCCCGAGCGGCAGCTCGAGGCAGGCCTGACGGGCGGCCTCGAGCCGACTGCGGTCGCGGTCCAGCATCCAGAAGTGCGCCAGCAGGTGCTGGGCCAGCGACGTGACCTGGGCGCGCTGCAGGTGGGTGTACGCGGGCATGACGGTGTCGGTGTGGTCCGCCGCCCTGGCGAGCAGTACGCCCTGCAGGACGGCCAGCGCAGCGTCTTGCCGCTCGATCACCCGCCGCAGGTGCAGGCGCACGTCGGTGACCACCTGATCGTTGCGGCTGCGCCCGGCATGCAGCCGGGCGCCGGCGTCGCCGATCAGCTCGGTCAGCCGGCGCTCGACGGCCATGTGCACGTCCTCGTCGGCGTCGCTGGGCACGAAGGCGCCGGCCTCGATCTCGCGGCCGACGGCGGCGAGGCCATCCTCGATGGCCTCGAGCTCGGCCGCGCTCAGCAGGCCGGCGCCCATCAGCGCCCGCGTGTGCGCCACCGAGCCCTCGATGTCCTCGGGCCAGAGGCGCCAGTCGAGCGCCAGTGAGCTGTTCAGCGCCACGAACGCGGGCGCGGGCGCGCCGGCGAAGCGTCCCGAGCGCGCGACCGTCATCTGCCGTCCTCCGTCGTCATCAGCCGATCCTATCCCTCGAGCTCTTTCATCATGTGGTGTTCCTTGCCCACCCGCGCCCAGACCTCGATCGGCAGTCCCCACAGCTGGATGAAGCCCGCCGCGGCCTCGTGCGAGAACTCGTCGTCGGTCGTGTAGGTCGCGAGCTTATAGCTGTAGAGCGTGAAGTCCGAGCGCCGCCCGTTGGCCACGCAGCTGCCCTTGAAGAGCTTGAGCCGCACGTCGCCGGTGACCCGCTCCTGGCTCTGGAGGAGGAACGCCTTGCAGGCCTCGGTGAGCGGGTCGAACCACTGGCCCTCGTAGATCATGTCGGCGAGCTTGCTCTCGATGGTCCGCTTGAAGTGCAGCAGGTCGCGGGTGAGCACGAGGTCCTCGAGCTCCCGGTGGGCGGTGATCAGCGCCAGGGCCGCCGGCACCTCGTAGATCTCGCGGCTCTTGATGCCCACGAGCCGGTTCTCGATCATGTCGACGCGGCCGAAGCCGTGCGCGCCGGCGATCACGTCGATGGCCTCGATCAGGTCGACCAGGCCCATGGCCTTGCCGTCGAGCGCCACGGGCTTGCCCTTCTCGAAACTCACGATCACCGTCTGCGGCTCGTCGGGAGCGTCCTTGGGATCCACCGTGAATTGGTACGCGTCGGCCGGCGGCGCCACCCACGGATCCTCGAGCACGCCGCACTCGTTGCTGCGCCCCCAGAGGTTCTCGTCGATCGAGTACGGGCTCTTCTTGGTCAGCGCCACCGGGATGTCGTGCGCGGCGACGTAGTCGAGCAGCTCTTCGCGGCTCGGCCAGTCGGCGCCGCGCGCCGGGGCGACGATCTCCAGACTCGGGTCCTGGCTGCGCACGCCGACGTCGATGCGCACCTGGTCGTTGCCCTTACCGGTGCAGCCGTGCGCCACGGCGGTGGCGCCGTACTTGTGCGCCGTCTCGACGAGCTTCTTGGCGATGAGCGGCCGCGAGAGCGAGCTTACGAGCGGATACTTGTCCTCGTAGAGCGCGTTGGCCATGAGTGCCGGCAGGCAGTAGTGCTCGGCGAACTCCTCCTTGGCGTCGATGGCCACGGCCTCGATGGCTCCGGAGGCCTTGGCGCGCTCCATGATCGCGGGGATGTCCTTGACGCGGCCGGCGTCGATGAGGCAGGCGACGACGTCGTAGCCGTATTTCTCCTTGAGCCAGGGGATGAGAGCCGAGGTGTCGAGACCGCCGGAGTAGGCGAGGACGACGGTGCCGTTGGGAGCGTTGGTGGTGGTCACGATGGGGGTTCTCCTGTGATCCGGGATGACAGTGACTGCGGCGCTCCGGCGCGGACGAAGGCGCCCGTCGGCGCTCAGGCGAGAGTGGAGTGCGCGCGAGGTTGTGCCTGCGCGCTAGGCCTCTCGGAGACGGTCGAGATAGCGCTTCATGCTCTGCGCCTGCTCGGTGCCGTCGACGATGACCAGGAAGGTGTCGTCGCCGGCAAGGGTGCCGACGACGTCGGTGTGGTTGAGGTTGTCGATCTGCCGTGCCACGGTAGACGCCGTGCCGATCTCACAGCGCACCACGACCAGCTGCTGGGCCACCGAGGTGGAACGCACGAAATCGCGCATCACGTGGCGCGCCGCCTGCTCGGGGTCCTTGGGGCGCTCGCGCGAGCTGAGCACGTACTTGGCGCGCCCCAGGTGCGTGCGCACCTTCTGCAGGTCGAGCTCGCGGATGTCGCGCGACACGGTGGCCTGGGTGACCTCGCAGCCGAGGGCGCTCAGGGAGCTCACCAACTCACGTTGGGTGGCGATCTCGCGCTGCTGGACCACCATCTGGATGAGCCGCTGGCGCTCGGTCTTGCTCATCAGCGCACGTGAGTTCATGCCCTTCGTGTCTCCCGTGACGAGGGCCGGCCGCGACTTTCCGGCGGCCGGCGCCGCTCCTCCTTGGACTTGCTGCATAGAATACACCAACCCCCCAGGGAATATGCAAGCGTCGGTTTCGCCGGCGCGCGGCGCGGCAGGCGACGCCGCCCGCGCCGTGATCGGCGCCCTCACGCTTTCACCTTGGTGCCGCAGCCGGCGTCGGTGAGGATCTCGAGCAGCACGGCGTGCTCGACGCGGCCGTCGATGACGTGGGCGCTGGCCACGCCGGCCTCCAGAGCCCGGCGCACGGCAGCGGCCTTGGGGATCATGCCGCCGCTGATGCGGCCGGCGGCCTGCAGCGCACCGAGGTAGGCGAGGTCGCATTCCGACACAGGCGCCGGCTCCGTCCCCTGGTCCTCGTAGATGCCTTCCACGTCGGTGAGGAAGATGATCTTCTCCGCGCCCAGCGCCGCGGCCAGCTCGCCGGCGACCGTGTCGGCGTTGACGTTGTAGGCTTCACCGCTCGCGTCGGCGCCGACGCTGGCCACCACCGGGATGTTGGCCTCGGCGAGCAGGTCGAGCACCTCCGTGTTCACCTCGTCCACCTCGCCGACGAAGCCCAGGTCGACGTCATTGCCCGCTTCGTCCTGGTGCTGTTTGGGCGTCACCTTGAGCAGCCGGCCGTCCTCCCCCGAGATGCCCACGGCGGTGCCGCCGTGACGGTTGATGAGTCCCACGATCTCCTTGTTGACCTTGCCCACCAGCACCATCTTGGCGATCTCCATGGTGGCCTCGTCGGTGACCCGGTGGCCGTCCACGAACTCCGCCTGCATGCCCAGGCGCGCCATGTAACGGCTGATCTCCAGGCCGCCGCCGTGCACCACCACCGGCTTCATGCCGACCAGCCGCAGCAGCACGATGTCTTCGGCGAACTGCGCCTGCAGGTGCGGCGAGGTCATCGCCGCGCCGCCGTACTTGAGCACCACCGTCGTGCCCCAGAAACGGCGGATGTACGGCATGGCCTCGAGCAGCGTCTTCACGGCCTTCTGATGTCGCACGGTCATGTCGAGTACTCCGCGTTGAGGGTGACGTAGTCGTGGGTGAGATCGCTGAAGTAGACGATGGCCTCGGCGCCGGGGCCGTTGAGTGCGACCGTGAGGTCGATCTCGGGCTGGTGCATGACCTCGGTGAGCCGGCCCTGCTGGACTCCGTCCAGCGCCGCCTGCTGCCCGTGTTCGACGATCACCAGGTCCTCGTAGGCGATGCGCGCCGGCAGTGCGTGGCGACCGTCGCGGCCCAGCGCCTGGCCGATGGCCTGCATGATGCGGCCCCAGTTGGGGTCGCGGCCGTAGAACGCCGTCTTGACCAGCGGCGAGTTGGCGACGGCGCGCGCGACACATTCGGCTTCATCGCCGTCGCGCGCGCCGGTCACCGTCAAGCGCATCGTGCGCGTGGATCCTTCGCCATCGGCGACGATCGACACGGCCAGCGAGAGCAGCGCCGCCTGCAGCACCTCCCCCAGACGAGCCAGCCCCGCCGCCCCAGGCTCCACCCCGGAGGCGCCATTGCAGAAGCCCAGCACCGTGTCGTTGGTCGACTCCTGCCCGTCCACGGTGATGCGGTTGAAGGAGGCGGCCACGGCGCCGTGCATGAGCTCCGCCCATGCCTCGGCCGTCACCGCTGCGTCGCAGGTCACGAAGCACAGCATCGTGGCCATGTCGGGGCTGATCATGCCGCAGCCTTTGGCGGCGAAGCCGAGCCGCACGAGGCCCTCCGGCAGCCGCACTTCGAGGGCGCCGGACTTGGCGTGTTTGTCGGTGGTACGGATGGCCAAGGCGAAGTCGTCCGCCGCAGCCGCAGGGGAAGCGCCGGCGCCCATCGTGCCCGCTGCAGCCCCGATCCCGGCCTCGATCTTGTCCATCGGCAGATGCACGCCGATCAACCCGGTCGAGGCCACCGCGACCTGCTCCACCGGCAAGCGCAGGTGGTTGGCCGCCAGCAGCCGCATGCGCGCGGCATCGGCCAAGCCCTGCTTGCCGGTGCAGGCGTTGGCGTTGCCGGCGTTGACCACCACCGCGCGCAGATGAGCGCAGTCGCCGGTCTCGCGCGTGAGCCGCACGGGCGCTGCCGCGGCGGCGTTGCCGGTGAAGGTGGCAGCGGAGACGCTCGGCGCCTCCGACATGACGATGCCAAGGTCCAGCTTGCCGCACTTCTTGACGCCGCTGGCGACGCCGGCGGAGAGGAAGCCGGCGGGGTGCGTCACGCCGCTGTCGATCTTCTTGGCGTAAGGCGGCAGAGGCGCGAACTTCGTCGTGGGCAGCATCTCAGACCAGCCCTTCATGCTCGGGCAGGCCAAGCATGACGTTCATGTTCTGCACGGCCTGCCCGGACGCGCCCTTCATGAGATTGTCGATGACGCTGATCACCACGATGCGGCCGGCGCGCTCGTCGACGTGCGGGTGGATGCGGCAGTAGTTGGTGCCGGCGACGTCCTTGAGCTGAGGGGGAGCGTCGCAGACCTCCACGAAACTCTCACCGGCGTAGAAGTCGTCGTACAGACCGCGCACGCAGGCGGAGCTCGGCAGCGGGAAGGTGCCGAGGCGCACGTAGATGGTCTCGCTGATGCCGCGCTGCAGCGGTACCAGGTGCGGGACAAACGTGAGCGACGGCGCCGAGCCTGCGGCGGGCGCCGCGCCGAAGGCGCTCGGCGCCTGACCGCCGTTCGCCAGCCCGGCGACTATCTCGGGGAAGTGACGGTGTGTGCCGAGGCTGTAGGCCACCAGATCGGAGTCGACGCTGCAGAAGTGCGTGCTGCCCTTGGGCGTTTTGCCCGCACCGCTGACCCCCGACTTGGCGTCGATGACCACATCGAGCAGGCCGAGCCGCTTGAGCGGCGTCAGCGCCAGCAGGGCCGCCGTGGGGTAGCAGCCCGGGTTGGCGACGAGCTGCGCGGCGGCGACGTCTTCGCGGTGCAGCTCGGTGAGACCGTACACGCCGGGCGTGAGCTCAGGATACGGATGCTCGCCGTACCACTCGCCGTAGGTCTCGGCCTCGAGGCGGAAGTCCGCGCTCAGGTCGATCACGCGGGCGCCATCGTCGAGCAGGCGCTTGACCACCGGCGCGGCCTGGCCGTGCGGCGTGCAGACGAAGGCGACGTCCACGCCAGTCACGTCGGCCTGAGAGCAGAACTCGGCGTCGCCGCGGACGCGCGGCAGGTGCGCCTGAACGGGCTGGCCGCTGAGCTTCTCCGAGCTGATGTGGGTGAGGGCGACCGACGGGTGGCGCAGCAGAAGCTCGGCCAGCAAGGCGCCGGTGTAGCCGCTGCCGCCGACGATGCCGACGGTCGCGACGGGAGCGGCGGCCGCGGCGCGCGCGGCCGAGGACGCCGTGACGTCGGCTTGAACGTCACTCTCTTTCGATTCCAAAAGACTGGCTGTTGTCATGAAGGCACTCCGGGTGCACGTCGAGATGGACACAGCATGACAGGCTGTGCGCCGGCAAGAACGGGGGAAGCAGGTGTCTGCGTGAGCTAGAGCAGACGGATGCGCCCACCGGCCGGCGCACGTCGTGTACGTCGGACTCGGCGGGTAGCGCAGCGCGTGAGGCCCACGCCGGGGCGGGCCTGCGGGACGAACGCGATTGTGGTGGCGCTGCTCATCGTGGCGGTGACTATACCGGATGCCAGCGAATCATGCAACCAGTACGCACAGGTGCTGCGAACTATGCACATGGAGTTACAGTCTTCTGGGCCGGCGGTTCGTCTGGCCTGCCGGGTAGTCGCCTGGGGGAAGACAAGAGACGAGCGTTGCCCTTGTCTTCCCCGCCAGCAAATACCCGCGTCTCACGTGCCGAGGTCATGACCCAAAGGGGACGACGCCGGCGACGCTCGGCGCAGGGTCGCCGCGTACTCCCGTGCTAGCGCCTTGAGGATCTTGGCGCGCACGCCGGCGATGTCCTTTTCGCTCAGCGTGCGCTCGGGCGAACGCATCACCACGCGCAGCGCCAGGGAGCGCTTGTCGGCCGGCACCTGGTCGCCCTCGTACACGTCGAAGACGTGCACGCTGCGCACCAGCTTGCCGCCGGCCCGGCGCGCCTGCTCGGCGACGGCCGCCGCCGGGACGTCGCGGCCGATCACGACCGCCAGGTCCTGCGCCGCCGGCGGGTAGGCGCCGAGGTCGACGAACGTCGTGGTCGGCAGCGCGACCGCCGCGATGCGGTCGACGTTCAGCGCGGCCACGTAGAGCTCGAGACCCTCGATGCCGTAGGCGGCGGCCACGTCCGGGCGCAGGAGGCCTAGGACGCCGACGCCGCCGGCGCCGGCTACGTCGACCAGCGCCGCCTTGCCGGGATGCAGGTAGGGGAAGTCGCCGGCCGCCTCGCCGAGCGGCGCGAACTCGCCCTCCAGACGCACCGCCCCCAGCGCCGCTTCGACGATGCCCTTGAGGGTGAAAAAGTCGGCGGGCCGCCGGGCGCCGGTCCAATTCTCGGGCTGCACGGGCCCGCTGAGCACGATGCCCAGCGCCTCGGGCTCGTGCGGCAGCACGGCGCCGGGCTCGGCGGCATGCGCCGGCGCCGGGCTCGTCTCGCCGTCCCACAGGTACACCCGCCCCAGCTCGAAGAGGTTGGGCGGGTCGTTGAGGTGGTCGATGTTCTCGCGCACCGCAGCGACGAGCCCCGGCAGCAGCATGGTGCGCATGACGGATTGCTCCACGCTCATAGGGTTGCTCAGCTTGACGGGATCCAGGCGCACGTCGCCCTCGGGGAGGCCCAGCGGCGCCAGGGCGTCGGGCGCCACGAACGTGTAGGTGATGGCCTCGTCGAGGCCGCAACCGGCCAGGGCGCGCCGCACGGCGCGCCGCACCTTCTGCGGCCCGGTCAGCGAGCCGTAGGTAGTGTGCCTCGGCAGCGTCTCGGGTGACAGGTGGTACCCGGCGATGCGCCCCACCTCCTCGATGAGGTCGACCTCGCGCGCCAGATCGGGGCGGAAGCTCGGCGGGATGACCGCCCACTCACCGGTTGACGATGCCGGGACGCCCGCCACGGACGCATCGTCGACTTCGCACTCCAGACGGCGCAGGATGCCGGCCTGCTCCCTTGCCGGGACGGCGTAGCCGAGCAGGCCTTCGCCCTTCGCCGGCCGGTAGCGAAGCCGCGGCGGCGCCGGCAGTGAGCCGCCGACGTCCACGACGCCCGGCGCGACGATGCCGCCGCACAGTTCCTCGAAGAGCCGCGAGGCATAGTCCAGCCCACCGGGCACGAGGTTCGCGTCGAGCCCCTTCTCGAAGCGGTTGCTGGCCTCGCTGCGGATACCGGTATGCAGTTCGGTGCGCAGGATGCTCGGGCCGCTGAAGTTGGCCGCCTCGAGCACCAGGTCGGTCGTGCGCTCGTCCACCTCGGCGTCGACGCTGCCGAACACGCCGGCGATGACCAGCGGCCGCTCCACGTCGGCGATCACGAGCATCTCGCCGTCCAGCGTGCGTTCGACCTCGTCCAAGGTGACGATCTTCTCGCCGTCCCGGGCGCGCCGCGCGATGAGCTTGTCGCCGGCGATCTTGCCGGCGTCGAAGGCGTGCAACGGCTGACCCCAGCCGAGCATCACGTAGTTGGTCACGTCGACGACGTTGTTGATGGGGCGCATGCCGGCGTGCGTGAGGCGCGCCTTGAGCCACGGCGGCGACGCGCCGACCTCGACCCCGCGGATGACGCGCGCGCCGTACCGCGGGCAGAGGTCGGGGTCGGCGATCTCGACGGCGATCGACTCGTCGGCGGGCGCGCCGCCCGGCGCCGCCGATCCGGCGGTGGGCGGCGGCGCCAGCTCGAGCCGCGCCGCGGCCGCCACCTCGCGGGCGATGCCATAGATGCTGAAGCAGTCTGGGCGGTTGGAGGTAAGTTCGAGCTCGAGCACCGCCTCGCTCACCGGGAGGTAAGTCTGCAGCGGCTCGCCGACGATCCACTCGTCCGGCAGCACGACGATGCCGGGGCTCTTCTCCTCGTAGCCGAGCTCCTGCTCGCTCATCATCATGCCGTCACTCTCCACGCCGCGGAGGTTGGCCTTCTTGAGCGTGAGGCCGTTCTCGAGCACGGCGCCGCTGAGCGACACGGCGACGGTGTCGCCGGCCTGGAAGTTGTCGGCGCCGCAGACGATCTGCTTGACGCTGCCATTGGCCTCGCCCACCTCGACGGTGCAGAGGCTGAGCTTGTCCGCGTTGGGATGCTCCTGGCGCGTGAGGACCTTGCCCACCACGAAGCAGCTGAGGTTCTCGGAGCCCTGCGGGGCGCCGACCCAGTCGATGCCCTCCACCTCGGTGCCGGACATCGTGAGCAGCTCGGCGAGCTCCTCGACGGTGCCTGTCCAGTCGACGTACTCGCGCAGCCAGCTGACCGGTACTCTCATCTCGTCCGCCCCTCTCTCAGAACCGCCGCAAGAAGCGGACGTCGTTGTCGTAGAACAGGCGCAGGTCGGGGATGCCGTGCTTGAGCATCGCCATGCGCTCCACACCCATGCCGAAGGCGAAGCCGGTGACCTTCTCGGGGTCGTAGTCGACGAAGTCGTAGACCGCGGGGTCGACCATGCCGGCGCCCATGATCTCGAGCCAGCCGGAGTGCTTGCACGAGCGGCAGCCCTTGCCGCCGCAGAGCCTGCAGCTCACGTCCACCTCGATGCTCGGCTCGGTGAACGGGAAGAAGTGCGGGCGCACGCGGATGGCGCGCTCGCCGCCGAAGAACTCCTGCGTGAAGTGGTGCACGGTGCCCTTGAGGTCGGCGAGCGTGATGCCCTCGTCGACCACGAGGCCCTCGACCTGATGGAACATCGGCGTGTGCGTGGCGTCGGAGTCGCGGCGGTAGACCTTGCCCAGGCAGACCGTGTACACCGGCGGCGGCTGCTGCTCCATGACGCGCACCTGCACCGGGGAGGTGTGGGTGCGCAGCAGCACGCCACGGTCGGCGTCGACCACGGCCTCGGGCATCGTCTCGCGCGGCTCCTGAACCCAGAAGGTGTCGTGGGCCGAACGCGCCGGGTGGCTCGGCGGCGTGTTCAGCGCGGTGAAGTTGTAGTAGTCGAGCTCCACCTCAGGGCCCTCGGAGATCTGGTAGCCGAGGCCGATGAAGATGTCCTCGACCTCGCACATCGTCTGGCTGATGAGGTGCTCGTGGCCGGCCGGGAAGGGCCGGCCGGGAAGGGTGACGTCGAGGCGCTCGTGCTCGAGAGAATCCGCGAGCGCCGCCTGCTTGAGCTCGGCCTCGCGCCGCTCGACCAGGGCCTCCAAATCGCGACGCACCATGTTGCCGGCCTTGCCGAGCAAGGGGCGCATCTCGGCGTCGAGCGTCGGGATGGAACGCAGCATCTCGGTGAGCGGGCTCTTGCGGCCCAGGGTCGCGACGCGCGCCTGCTCGAGGGCGGCGACGTCCGAGGCGTGCAGGATCGTCTCGCGGCCGGTGTGGTAGAGCGCCGCGAGCGCGGGGGCGCGCTCCTTCAACTCCTGCAGCTGTGCGTCGTCCATAGTCATCCTTTCGCGGGCGCCGCAACGCGGCGCGGCGGATCGTCGGAGGCGCCGCTGGGCAGGCGCGAGAACTCGTAGAGGGCGAGAGCGCCGGCGACGCCAGCGTTGAGTGATTCCACCACGCCGGGCAACGCCGGCGCCAGCGGGATGGTCACGAGCTGCGTCACCTGCGCGCCGGCCTCCGGCGAGAGACCCGGCCGCTCGGCACCGACGACGAGGGCCGCCGGGCGCCGCAAGCCGGCCTCAGCCAGCGGCAGCCCCTCGTGCGTCGCCAGACCGTACACGCGCTCCAGGCGCAGCTCGCGCACGAGGTCGGCGAGCTCCACGTCGGGGAACAGCGGGAGGCCGAACACGGCGCCCATGCTGCCGCGGACGGTCTTGGGGCCGTACACATCGGCAGAGCCGGGGGCGGTGGCCAGGGCGGTGGCGCCGAAGGCCACCGCCGCCCGCAGCAGCGTGCCCATGTTGCCGGGGTCGGCGATGCCGTCGGCGTACACCAGGAGCAGGCCGTCCGCGGGCTGTGAAGCGCCGGCCCGCGGGCTTGAGGCAAAGCCCGACAGAGAGGAGAGCGACGGACGCTCGGACAGCGGGAACACCGCCATCACATCGGGCGGAGTCTCCAGGGTGGTGAGCTTCTCGGCGACGCGCCGGGCCACGGGATACACCGCCGGCGGGGGGCCGGCGGGCGAAGCCCCAACGGCCGCTTCGCGGGCGGCGGTGGAGCCCGCGCCCCCGCCGCCCGTCAACCCCAGTTGAGCGCCGAGTTCCTCCGCCCGCTCCTCGCGCACGAAGACCACTTGCGGGCGATGCCCGGTGGCGAGGCCGGCCATGACGAGGTCGGCGCCTTCCACCAGGAAGGCGCCTTCACGCTCGCGGAACTTGCGCCGGCGCAGCGACGCCGCTCGCTTGACGAGGGCGTTCTGCGGGCTGCTGAGCGGTTCGCCTAAAACCCCAAGCGACTCGCCCGCCTCAGGCCGCTTCGAGAGCCGCGCGCGCCTGGCCGACCAGCGAGGCGAAGTAAGGCGCGTCGCTCACGGCAAGCTCGGCAAGGATCTTGCGGTCGAGCTCGATCTGGGCAAGCTGCAGCCCATGCATGAACTGGTTGTACGAGAGGCCGTTCTCGCGGGCACCGGCATTGATGCGGATGATCCACAGACGGCGGAACTCGCGCTTGCGCACGCGACGGTCGCGGTAGGCGTACTGGCCGCTGCGCTGCACCTGCTCCTTGGCCCGTTTGTAGCTGGAGTTCTTGGTGGCGCGGTAGCCCTTCGCCTGCTCGAGCACCTTGCGGCGCTTCTTGCGCGCGTTGACGCTCCGTTTGATACGAGACATGGTCCGTGCTCCTTGGCACTACGCCGGCCGCTCCCTGGGGCGTCGGCCGGGCGGTGGATCGCTTGCGTTGACCTAGCGCAGTCCGAGCAGGCGCCTGATCCCTTTGGTGTCAGCCTGACTGACGTCGTACACCTTGCGGAAGCCCCGCTTGCGCTTGGAACTCTTGTGCTCCAGGAGGTGGCTCTTCATCCCGTGGCGGCGGACCAGCTTGCCCGTGCCCGTGAGACGGAAGCGCT
>Ga0209585_10000439_pt1 | contig 16045 bp, 16 predicted proteins | sample NGEPerone_FD_185491 | JGI IMG/M metagenome (GOLD analysis project Ga0209585, IMG submission 185491) | Arctic peat soil microbial communities from the Barrow Environmental Observatory site, Barrow, Alaska, USA - NGEE Permafrost154B-one... | ecosystem: Environmental > Terrestrial > Soil >... | reverse complement strand
CCGACAAAGGTATCGGCAACGGTATCTCAATGATCATCATGATCGGTATTATTGCACGACTTCCACACTCGTTGGTACAGGAATTTGCCAGTCGGTTGGCAGAACAAGGTAAAGGTTTCATCATGATTATTATTGAGATGATTATCTTCCTGTTCGTTATCGCAGCAACTATTCTTTTGGTTCAGGGAACCCGCAAGGTCCCTGTTCAATATGCCAAACGAATTGTGGGAAATCGTCAGTATGGCGGTGTACGTCAGTATATACCTTTAAAGGTGAATGCTGCCGGAGTAATGCCAATCATTTTTGCACAGGCAATTATGTTTGTTCCTATAAGCCTTGCAGGATTGTTCTCTTCAGGAACTTATGGTAACTTGATGCAATCATTCTCTGATTATACCGGTTTTGTGTATAATTTTACGATGTTTTTGATGGTTATCGTATTCACTTATTTCTACACTGCCATTACGGTTAATCCTAACCAGATGTCGGATGATATGAAGAAGAATGGCGGATTTATTCCGGGAATCAAACCAGGAAAGAAAACGGCAGAGTACCTCGATACAGTTATGTCGAGAATTACTTTACCAGGATCTATTTTCCTTGGAATGATAACCATACTTCCTGCCTTTGCAATGGCACTTGGGGTTAATACAGAATTTGCTCACTTCTTTGGCGGTACATCACTGCTGATCCTGGTTGGTGTGATTCTGGATACACTTCAACAGGTTGAAAGCCATTTGTTGATGCGCCATTATGACGGATTATTGAAATCAGGACGTATTAAAGGACGTACCGGTGGTGCTTAATTTATAGTGTGAACCCTCGCAAGAGGGATTCATATTTTAAAAATGCGTAGTTAAATCGCAAGTCAGCTGAAAAGCAATATATAATCAGTCGTAATTCTGTTTTATACGAATTTATACTGATGCGTTCTGTGAAAGATTTTTGAGAATCAGGTTCTTATAGGAACTATGTTTCTGTTCCGGCTCTTATTTTCCGATGCCGGATTAGAAATTGTTTCGTTACGATTGTCTGCCATTTTATCTGCTGGCTTTCAAGCGCGGCAAAGCGAAACCTTCAGCATGTTTTATCAATTGCTGGTGTTGGCGAATATTTGTTACCAGGGTATTTTTTATTACCAGATATCTCATTAATTTTGTGGACGTTTTTAAAAAACCACTCTTTGAGTGAAAGTGAGAGTTTAGAGATCTTTCAACACATTACAGATTTTTCGCAGAAGTAATTAGTTTCTATGTCAAAACAAGCATTTATAGAACAAGACGGAACCATTATTGAAGCATTGTCGAATGCAATGTTCAGGGTGGAATTACAGAATGGTCATGTCATCACGGCCCATATCTCGGGTAAGATGCGCATGCACTACATCAAGATTCTTCCTGGCGACAAGGTAAAGGTTGAAATGTCTCCTTACGACTTGACCAAGGGGAGAATATCTTTCAGATACAAAAATTAAAAAGTAGGAAAATGAAAGTAAGGGCATCTATTAAGAAACGTAGTGCAGATTGCAAAATTGTCAGCCGTAAAGGCCGTCTCTACGTTATCAACAAAAAAAATCCGAAGTTTAAACAACGTCAAGGATAATATGTTAATTTTGTAAAGATTTTAATCGTAAAAGAATATGGCTCGTATAGTTGGCGTAGATATACCGAATAACAAGAGAGGCGAAATTGCCTTGACTTATATTTATGGGGTAGGCCGTAGCCGCTCGCAGTTGATTCTGGAGAAAGCTGGCGTTGATAAAAATATCAAAGTTAGCGACTGGAACGACGAGCAGTTAGGTGCTATTCGTAAAGTTATTACGGAAAGTTACAAGGTTGAAGGCGAATTACGGTCTGAGTATCAGATGTCTATCAAACGATTGATGGATATTGGTTGCTACCGTGGCATTCGTCATCGTATCGGTTTACCGGTTCGTGGGCAGAGTACTAAGAACAATGCCAGAACCCGTAAGGGCAGAAAGAAAACAGTTGCTAATAAGAAAAAAGCCACTAAATAATCGTAAGTAGAAATGGCAAAAAAGACTGGAGTATCAAAGAAAAGAGTTGTAAACATCGAGGCTGTTGGTCAGGCTCATGTCTCTTCTTCTTTTAATAATATCATCATTTCGATGACCAATAACAATGGGGAAGTCATTTCCTGGTCGTCTGCTGGTAAAAAAGGGTTTAGAGGTTCAAAGAAAAATACGCCTTATGCAGCGCAAACTGCATCTGAGGAGTGCGCTAAAACAGCTTTTGATCTTGGATTACGCAAGGTGAAAGTTTTCGTTAAAGGACCGGGAAACGGACGCGAGTCTGCTATTCGTGCAATGGCCAATGTCGGAATTCAGGTAACTGAAATCGTCGACGTTACTCCGTTGCCACATAATGGATGCCGACCTCCTAAACGTCGTCGTGTTTAATTAATAGGTACTTTTAAACGTAAAATCACATGGCAAGATATATTGGTCCAAAATCCAAAATTTCACGAAAATTCGGGGAGGCTATTTATGGTCCCGATAAAGCTTTTGAGCACAAAAATTATCCTCCGGGAATGCACGGTAACAGCAAACGCCGTAAAAAAGTCTCGGAATACGGAACTCAGTTGAAAGAAAAACAGAAAGCCAAATACATGTATGGTGTACTTGAGCGTCAGTTCCGCAATCTTTTCGAAAAAGCACATTCTCACAAAGGGGTTACTGGTACGGTCCTTTTACAGTTACTCGAAAGCCGCCTTGATAATGTTGTCTTTCGTTTAGGGATTGCTCCTACACGTGCTGCTGCCCGTCAGTTAGTATCGCACAAACACATTGTAATCAACGGATCGGTAGTAAACATACCTTCTTACACACTTCGCCCTGGAGAAGTTGTCAGTGTTCGCGAGAAATCTAAATCGCTTATCGCGATTACAGATGCTCTTGCAGTGAACCGCCACAACAAATTTCCTTGGCTCGAATGGGATAGCGAAGCCAAAGCTGGCAAGTTTTTGAATGTTCCTAGCCGCGAAGAGATTCCGGAAAATATCAAGGAACAATTAATCGTCGAATTGTATTCGAAATAAAAATAATTTTTAGGTTTATGGCAATTTTAGCTTTCCAGAAGCCGGATAAGGTGATAATGATCGAGTCGGATGACAAAATCGGTAAATTCGAATTTCGTCCGCTTGAGCCTGGTTATGGTATTACAATAGGTAATGCACTTCGCAGGATTTTGTTATCTTCTTTAGAAGGGTACGCAATCACAACGATTAAAATTGAAGGGGTAGAGCATGAGTTTTCTACAATCCCCGGTGTAATAGAGGATGTAACCGAGATGATCCTCAACCTGAAACAGATTCGTTTCAAAAAGGTTGTTGATGACTTCGACAGCGAGAAAGTGTCCGTGACTATTTTTGGTCAGGATAAGTTTAAAGCTGGAGATATCAATAATTTCATCACGGGATTCAGAGTTCTAAACCCGGAGTTGGTGATCTGTAATATGGAACCCGACGTGAAACTTCAGATTGAACTTTCAATCGAAAAGGGTCGCGGTTATGTTCCTGGTGTTGAGAATAAACCTTTGGAAGAAGAGTTTGGAGTAATCCCAATTGATTCTATCTTCACCCCGATCAAAAATGTAAAGTATGATATCGAAAACTATCGTGTCGAGCAGAAAACCGACTACGAAAAATTGGTAATCGAAATCACAACTGACGGATCTATCTATCCTAAAGATGCCTTGAAGGAAGCAGCTAAAATTCTGATTTACCATTTTATGCTTTTCTCCGACGAGAAAATTACACTCGACTCAGATGAGAAATTTGCCAATGAAGAATTCGATGAAGAGATTCTTCATATGAGGCAGCTTCTTAAAAACCGTTTGATCGATCTTGACCTGTCTGTCAGGGCATTAAATTGCCTTAAAGCAGCTGATGTCGATACACTTGGTGAATTGGTTACTTACAATCGCAACGACTTATTGAAATTCCGTAATTTCGGAAAGAAATCACTTACAGAACTTGACGATTTATTGGTTAACCTCGGTTTGAGTTTCGGGATGGACATCAGTAAGTATAAATTAGACAAGGAATAACAGAAATGAGACATAAAAAAAGTTTCAACCATTTAGGGAGGACAACTTCACATCGGCATGCAATGCTTTCAAATATGGCTAATTCACTGCTTTTCCACAAACGGATTAGCACTACAGTTGCCAAAGCCAAAGCATTACGTGTATATGTTGAGCCAATCATTACCCGCGCAAAAAGTGATACTACTCACAATCGCCGCGAAGTGTTCAGCTTGCTGCAAAGCAAAACAGTTGTTACAGAGCTTTTCCGCGATATCATACTGAAAATCGGTGATCGTCCGGGTGGTTATACCAGGATTTTGAAAGTTGGTAACAGACTTGGTGACAATGCAGAAATGTGTATTATTGAGTTGGTTGACTATAACGAGAATATGTTGTCTGCTCCAAAGAAAGAGGCAGGCAAGAAACGCAGATCAAGGAAAAAAGGTGATGCAGTTGCCGCTGAAGGAGCTCCTAAAAAGGAAGCTGCTGCACCAAAGGCAAAAGCAGAAGCCAAAGTTGCTGAAACACCTGTTGTTTCTGCAGAGACCGAAGAAAAAGCTGAATAATTTTTACAGTTATTATATTAAAAAGGGCAACGCGAGTTGCCCTTTTTTTGGCTTTTTAATTCTTTACAGCCAACCTTTTCTCTTAAACTTTGTTAATGGATTGATATTTGTCATTAAGTGACGAATTCTTACTGAAAAAATCATATATTTGGACGAACTAATAGGCGATCACATGGACTATATTAAGAAAAAGCTAATTGAAAAAGGTGAAAAAGAAAGAGCTGTTGTAAAACGGTTAATAGGTGAATTCGGGGAAGTTGTGGTGGAAAATGTCAATATTGATCAAATCCTTACAGGAATGAAAGGAATGACAAGTTTGCTGACAGTTACTTCAAAACTTGATCCTGAAAGCGGAATCAGGTATCGTGGACATTCAATCCCCGATTTGCAGGAGAAACTACCCAAAATAAACCCGGATGGTGAACCATTACCAGAAGGCCTTTTTTACCTGATGTTGCTGGATGAGATGCCTACCCGCGAGGATGCCGATCATTTGAGCAAAGAATGGTATAATCGTAGCCATGTGCCTTATCATGTTATTAAGGTTCTCGAAGCAATGCCTACAACAAGTAAGCCAATGACACAGTTCAGCACTGGTATCATTTCGATGGCAACTGATTCGATTTTTCAAAAAGCACACAGGGCAGGGATAAATAAAAATGATTATTGGGATACTACCTATGAAGACGTAATGAATCTGATTGCCCGTCTTCCGGTGATTGCAGCATTTATTTATCGCCGTAGTTTCAAAGACGGCAGTTTCATTGAACCAGATCGCGATCTCGACTGGGCAGCTAACTTTGCTCATATGATGGGATATGACAGTGAAGAAATTTATCGTTTGTTCCGGATGTATATGTGTATTCACGCCGACCATGAAGGTGGAAACGTTTCTGCACATGCAACGCATCTTGTAGGTTCTGCATTGAGCAATCCCTATTATTCTTATGCTGCCGGTATGCTCGGCCTTGCCGGACCGTTACATGGTTACGCCAACCAGGAAGTGATGTACTGGATTTCTGAAATGTTGAAAGATATAGGGGACAGTACCGATGAAAAAGTGGTGCGCGAGAAAATTGATGCTTATGTGCGTAAGACCATCTCTGATGGCAAAGTAATACCAGGATATGGCCATGCAGTATTGCGTGTGACCGATCCGCGATTTACGGCCCAGCAGATATTTGCACAAAAATACGTGAAGGATGACAACTTAATTAATACGGTGAACATGCTTTACGACATTGTTCCTCCGATTTTAAAATCATTGGGTAAGGTTAAAAATCCATGGCCTAATGTCGATGCATTTTCAGGAGCACTTTTGCACCATTACGGAATCAGTGAATATTTCTTTTATACCGTAATGTTTGGGGTTAGCCGCGCATTGGGTGTCTTGGCTCAGTTAGTCTGGGACAGAATGTATAACCTACCGCTCGAAAGACCTTCGTCCGAGACGCTGGAATGGTTTAAAGGGAAAGCAGGAATTTAAGTAGTAGCTTTATATTTCAATAGGGGACCATAAGTCCCCTATTTTTATGTTTAAATTTCAGGTCGCAAGATGATTGTTTATTCATTCATCGTCATATATGATATAATTCAACGTGGAAAGGATGAAGTAAGCCAATATAATTAATTATAGCCTGATTGTTTGAGCGGGTTCAGAATTTGCGTACTTTTATTCTCTGATTTAAAAGTTAATCAAATTTGTTCAAAAATACGACAATCAGGTTTAACCTTAAATATTTACACAATGAAAAGTATCAAAGGATCCAAGACTGAGCAGAATCTGCTCAAAGCGTTTGCTGGTGAATCGCAGGCACGTATGCGATACGATTATTTCGCAAAACAGGCCAAAAAAGAGGGTCTGGAGCAAATTTCAGCCATTTTTGAAGAGACTTCAATGAATGAACGGGAACACGCCAAACGGTTTTTCAGTTTTCTTGAAGGTGGTCCGGTTGAAATTACAGCAACCTATCCTGCAGGTAGAATAGGAACTACACTCGAAAATCTTCAATCAGCGGCTGAAGGTGAAAACGAAGAATGGACTTCGTTATATCCTGAATTTGCAAGAATTGCTGATGAAGAGGGTTATAAAGAGGTAGCAGCCTGCTTTAAGATGATCACTAAAGTTGAAAAAGCACATGAAGATCGTTACCGCACCTTGTACGACAACCTTGAATCTGGAAAAGTGTTTAAACGTGGCGATAAAGTGATCTGGAAATGTCGCAACTGTGGATATCTGCACGAAGCTGCCAGTGCACCTTTGACTTGCCCTGCCTGTTTGCACGCTCAATCGTATTTCGAAATTAAAGAATCGAACTATTAATCTTTCTTCTTCGGGAGATTGTGATCTGCCCTGTGTTATCAGTTGGTTACTTATTTAAGTAAAAACGAATTGGTTACACAGGGTATTTTTTTATAATTTAATTCTTCAAATAGACGGTATGGAGAATCTTGTTAAATATATCGAAGGGTTACCCAAAGCTGAACTTCATCTTCACATCGAAGGGAGTTTTGAACCTGAACTGATGTTCAAAATCGCTGAACGGAATAACATTGAACTGAAATTCAAGTCCGTCGAAGGATTGCGTGCGGCTTATCAGTTTACGCAGCTTCAGGATTTTCTGGATTTGTATTATGCCGGAACAAGCGTACTGATTGGGGAACAGGATTTTTATGACCTGACCTGGGCTTATTTGGTCCAGGCCAAAGCAAACAATATTGTCCATGCAGAGATCATGTTTGATCCGCAGGCACACACTTCAAGGGGAGTCTCTTTCGAAACTGTCATTGCAGGTATTACCAGGGCGATCAATGATGGTCAGGAAAAACTAGGCATTTCCTCCCTGCTGATCATGTCGTTTTTACGTCATTTAAGTGAGGAGGACGCATTTAAAACATTGGAAGAATCATTGCCTTACCGTGAAATGATCACCGCTGTAGGACTCGATTCTTCGGAACGGGGCAATCCGCCGGAAAAGTTTATCCGGGTATTTGCAAAGGCGCGTCAATATGGTTTTCTGGCTGTTGCACATGCCGGCGAAGAGGGACCACCTGAAAATATATGGGGGGCACTTGATTTACTTCAAGTCTCACGCATCGATCATGGCAATAGTTCATTGTTGGATGATGATTTGGTTGCGGCGTTGGTAGAGTCCCAAACTCCGTTGACCATTTGCCCGCTTTCAAATAATCGGTTGAAAGTTGTGCACGATCTTTCTAAACATCCGCTCAAAACGATGCTCGACAAAGGATTAAGAGTTACTGTGAATTCGGACGATCCCGCTTATTTTGGCGGATACCTGAACGACAACTTTATCGCAGTTGCTGAAGCACTCTCATTAACGAAAGAGGAAATTCTTCAGTTAGCAAAGAATTCATTTCTTGCTTCTTTTTTACCCGAAAGCGCCCGCAAAGCATACATTGATCTTCTCATTGATTTTCAAAATAGTGAAAGAGATTAGGAAGCATTCATGAAAAGCGGGTTAAATAAAGAATAGGGAACAGGAATGATTTATTATCGTATTTAAATATTCATTCCTTGAGTTTTGAAATGTTTTTTTGCCACCAAATCACAAAAACACCAAATTCCAATAAAGTACTGATCAGGAATTATAAGCTTCTGGTGAGATTTGGTGATTTGGAGAATTGGTGGCATTTTATTTATTAAACCGTACCTTTTACATTTTATCTACCATGTGCTTTTAAGAATTTATCAAAGCACAGATTCTACATTCCTATATGGAACCACACCTTTTTAACTTTTTTAAATATAAGAAGCGAACCATTTGATATTTCCAGTTACTTAATAATTATACATCCCGATGATCATCAAATACCCCGCTATTTATCAAATTTGTGATTGATTCGTTCGAAAGTTCATAAAACACTGTAAATCAATTAAAAGCATTGTTTATTAAAGTGAATTATTTATATTTGCACCCGCTAAATAAAAATTCATAAATGAAGAAACTTATTGTTTTTACAGGTATCGTATTATGTTTTAATCTTGCTTTCGCAGGAGGAATACTAACGAACGGCAACCAGAGTGCGCAATACATCAGGATGCTGTCGCGCAATGCATCAACCTCTATTGATGCGGTCTATTACAATCCGGCAGGGTTGATGAAAATGGATAATGGATTTTACATATCCTTACAAAACCAGAGTTTATTTCAAACCAAGACGGTTGAAAGCGGGTTTCCATTGCTTCATACGGGAACATTTGAAGGAACGCTGACTGCCCCTGTTTTTCCGACAGCATTTGCTGTCTATAAAAAGGATAAGTTTGCATTCTCACTGGGTTTCGGTCCAAACAGCGGTGGCGGAAGTGTTGAATTCGACAAAGGGATTCCCTATTTTGAGAAAGATATCTCTTCACTCGTTCCAAAGCTGGCCGGATTAAAGAAGTTGGGCAGCAATGTCACCGATTATAAAGTTGATATTTATTTCAAAGGTGAATCAGTTTACTGGGGAGTACAGGGCGGCGTCTCTTACAAAGTCAATGATGTATTCTCTGTTTACGGAGGATTGCGTTATGTCCCTGCAACTACAAAATACAATGGTTACCTGAAGAATATTGAATTGAATGTAAACGGCACCTTCAAAAATGCTTCGACATTCCTTGGGAATGAAGTCGCACCGCTGATGACAGGAGCTGCCAATAATGCAACCGGTGCAGCAGCAGGTGTTCAGCCGTTGATCACTGCCGGAGCCGGATCATTTAATCTTGCACAGGTTCAGGGAGCTGGTTATATCAGTTCTGCTACCCGCGCATCACTTGAGCAAGGATTGCTGGGACTTGGTGTTTCACAGGCACAAATTAACCAGATGAGTGTCGCACAGGTTCAGGCAACTTTTACTGCCGGAGCTGCTTCTCTGAATGGTCAGGCTGCAACAATGGTTGGAACAGCAGCGGCGCTTCAGGATAAATTGGTCGATGTTGAACAGACCGGTACAGGTTATACACCCATCTTAGGTTTGAATATTTCGCCGGTTCCCGGATTGAATATTGGTGTAAAATACGAGTTCAAGACGAAGTTGGATCTGACCAATGCTACTGTAATTGATGGAACAGGTAAATTTCCCGATAAAAAAGTGACCGGAAGTGATCTTCCTGCCCTCTTTTCGATCGGAGCCGATTATAAATTGACGTCGAAGCTGGATCTTTCAATGTCATATAACTCATACCACGATAAAGCGGTGAACTGGGGAAACAACATCTACGGTGAACAACGTACAATGGCTACAAACGGATGGGAAGTTGCAATAGGCGGACAATACCAGTTACTGAAAAAATTCGCATTGAGTGCCGGTTACTTACATACTGAAATGGGGATTTCAAAACAATATCAAAGTGATTTCAGCTACATTAATTCAGGAGATTCATTTGGCGGCGGTTTCGAATGGAAACCATTGCCACGATTTACGCTTGATGCCGGAATGATTTGTACGTTTTACCAGGACGAGCATAAGGACTTTATAGATCCCTCTTTTGGCGCTTACTCCGAAACATACAAAAAACACAACATCGGTTTTGCACTAAGTCTCGGATACCGTTTCGGCGGAATCTAATCACTTACTGTTACAGGGATACTACCTGTCTTATAAAATAAATGGTTGCAATGAAAAGGGAGGCATTTCTATAACGGAAAGTGTCTCCTTTTTCGTTATGGGATGTTCCTTTATGGTTCTGAGTTTACAACTCATTTTAAATTTTCAAAGTAATATTCCTCATTATTAGGATTCCGATATAATACATGCCGGGTCTTCTGATGTCATTGTATGATGTAGTGATCGTTGCAAACGACTGACAAATAACCCCTCGTTGCAAGCGAGGAGTAGCGCAGAAAATACAGACCGATATTTAAAATACCAGTCTGTAAATCTTAAATTACTTTTAATTGCAAGGCTTGTAGATTGCTCCTGTTGCAAAGTCAACGATCGCACCTGGCCAAAACAATAATATGTCAGCAACTAATGCAACACCTCTAACAGATCTTGCCGGTTGACCAGCAGCTGGCTTTGTCTTTTGACATGATGAAACTGCACCACCAAAAACAGTTGCACAACTTGATAACGAAGCCGCAATTATTACAATTGCCAGGACATTTAAAATTCTCTTCTTCATTCTGATTGATTTTAGGTTTTTAATTAAATACTTTAATTTATTACTATAGTTTTATTATAGCCGTTTTTGAAATCCAGTCATGCAAACCTCTCTTGTAAAAAAGGTATGAGAAAATATCGAGCGGAATAAATCGCATAATCGTTCTGCCAAATATCTGGATGAAAAAATAGTTTTTGTTTTCAGTTAATGAGATTACCCTTGTTCTGGTTATCATTTTTCCTAATGTCTGGCCGTTAGTGAATTCGAATAGGAAGTAATATAGGAAATAGAATAAAATTGAGATCCATTTTACATCTACCTTGTTAATTACATCCTTAAAAATCAGAAGGAAACCCAAAATAAATATAAAATAGATGGACGTATCCAATAAGAAATTCACGAATCTCTGTGTTTGTCCTGCTATAATTGCACTTTCAATCTTGTCGTTTGACATTCTTTCATTTTTTTTGTCTGTTCAAACTTGTCCACAATACAGTTTCTAAACCATGTAAATATCTTGATTTTACATGCAATCCAACTAAAATCATAAATGATCGATGAACAAGGTTAAAAGCGTTCAGATTTTATTTGTGTAAAGATAATGTTTACTATTGACAATACATGAATTAGTTCTTTTGTTTATTGTAAATATTTCAAGCTTTTAAAACGCATAAATAATTGAATAATCAATTTGTAAACAAGGATATAATTCAATATAAGGCTAAGGAGTTTATTTTATTATTTATGTTTTGATGAATGATAATTGTTGTTAATCAGCAGTACTTTCGTGCTTTACAATCATGGTACTGGCTTCTGATGACATTGTTCGATATATTGATCGTTGCAAACGACAGACAACTAATCCCTCGTTACAAACGAGGGATAGCGCAGGAATCTTCAAATCTTTACGGCAACAATTCTTCTATCATTTTCTGCATTTTTTCTGATCCGGGATAAGCGGTAACTTTATTTTTCAATACTCCTTTTGTGTCATAAAACAGATAACTCGGTATTCCCTTAAAACCAAAATTATTCATTACATATTCCCATTCCTCCTTTGTGAGGTAATAATGCTCGCCACCGATTATTTTGATTTTCTCTTCCCATAATTTTGGGGGAGAAGAGACGCCCGTTATATACACAAAGACTACATCTTTACCATGCATTTCATTTTTGACTTCCCGGGTCTCTTTCATTGCGTCCAAACAAGGCCCGCACCAGGTCGCCCAAAAATCGACTAAAACTGCTTTCCCTTTATATTTGGCGATAATGGCATTCATTACTTCTTCTTTGGGAACTGCCGGTGTTTTATTAACGACTGTTTTGAAATAGTTCTTTTCTATTTCCAGTTTTATGACCGCTTCATTCTTTTTCAAAAGAATCTTTGTAAACTCCTCATTTTTAAAATAGCTTCTGATATTTTCTTGCTGTTTATCCGACAACGGTTTTAGCTCTTCATTAAACTGCCGGGCATATGAATTGGCAGCCAACAGATCATAAAACAAACCGGAATCAAAACCAATCAAACCGGCCATCGTTGTTTTTACCTCTTTAAGCCAGACATCCACCGGTGTATCTTTTATCGCTGGAATATTGAGTCCTTTATTTGAAAGCAGATTTTGCAACACTTCCGTAAATTGATCATTGTACAGATATTGAGGATCGTTCAGATTAAAATCTTTGAGAAACGAATAATAAGATCTTTTTGGTTCCTGGGGCGTAAAATTATCCGGTTCACCTTTAGGTTTAAAATTCCGATAGTTCCGGGATATATAGTCATGATAAGTAAGAAGAGCTCCTTTTAGATATGTTAATTTGCATTGATTTGTAATGAGGTTCTTTGCTTTTTCAGATATGATTGAATCATTTATTGACCTTTTCAATCGTTGTACCAACAGCTTTTCGATGGCAAAATGACTGAAATCTTCAGGTGTCATGGTATAGCAACTCTCTATTTCACGGTCCTCTATGAAGTTAACGTACATCTTAAAAGTTAATGGCAGATCATAGGAAGTTAATTCAAGACTACTTACCATATTTGCCGTAATCTTACGCGTCGCATCATAAGAGATTTCCAGTTTTGTTACTTCACCGGGTATCAAACCAAAGCTGACAACGTCAGCCGGGAATAGTTGTGAACCGATCATGCCAACATTAATCGAACACTCAACCGGAACTTCGAAATCAAAGCTCCCATCTTCACTCAATTTTTTTTTGAATATACCCATTTCTGCTGTTACCGGGCTTGGAACAAACAAAGTCAGTTCCGGTAATTCTTCGCCTTTTTTCAGTTTGAAATTAATGATTACACCAGTCACTTTGGCGATTCCTGCTTGTATTTTGGGATCAGGTAACCGGTCATTTTGGGCATTTGTGGTTGATAAAAACAGGAAGCAAATTCCAGTCAATAAAACTGATTTTAAAGAAACTTTAAAATTTTTCATGAAAACTTATTTTTCGTTTATAAAACGGTTTTGTTCTTTAATCCGATTTCCGATCCCCCTCTTTTGTAATAGCCTGCCCCGTTTTTTCGGGAAGGGGTTTATGATTGTGAGTTTACAACTCATTTTAAATTTATCTCGTGTTATTGTAAGATGTAATAATCGTTGCAAACGACTGACAACCTCAGCGTAGGAATCTTTATGGCAACAATTCTTTGATCATCTTCACCATTTTTTCCGATCCGGGATAAGCGGTCACTTTATCTTTCAATACACCTTTTGTGTCATAAAACAGGTAGCTCGGTATTCCTTTTATACTAAAGCTATCCAACACATAGTTCCATTCCTCCTTCGTAAGGTAATAATGCTCGCCACCGATTATTTTGATTTTCTCTTCCCATAATTTTTGCGGAGAAGTGACACCCGTTATATATACAAAGACTACATCTTTACCATGCATTTCATTTTTGACTTCCCGGGTCTCTTTCATTGCGTCCAAACAAGGCCCACACCAGGTCGCCCAAAAATCGACTAAAACTGCTTTCCCTTTATATTTGGCGATAATGGCATTCATTACTTCTTCTTTGGGAACTGACGGTGTTTTATTAACGACTGTTTTGAAATAGTTCTTTTCTATTTCCAGTTTTATAACTGCTTCATTCTTTTTCAAAAGAATCTTTGTAAATTCTTCATTCTTAAAATAGCTCCTGATATTTTCTCGCTGTTTATCCGACAACGGTTTTAGCTCTTCATTAAACTGCCGGGCATATGAATTGGCAGCCAACAGATCATAGAACAAACCGGAATCAAAACCAATCAAACCGGCCATCGTTGTTTTTACCTCTTTAAGCCAGACATCCACCGGTGTATCTTTTATCGCGGGAATATTCAGTGTTTTATTTGAAAGTATGTTTAGCAATACCTTTGAGTAAGAATCATTGTACAGATATTGAGGATCGTTCAGATTAAAATCTTTGAGAAGCGAATAATAAGATCTGTTTGGTACCTGGGGCGTAAAATTATCAGGTTCTCCTTTAGGTTTAAATTGCCGATAGTTTAGAGCCATATAGTCTTTATAAGAGAGAAGGCATCCTTTAAGATATTCTAATTTGCATTGATTTGTAATGTAGTTCTTCGCTTTATCCGATGCAATTGAATCATTTATTGACCTTTTTAATCGTTGTGCCAACAGCTTTTCGATGGCAAAATGACTGAAATCTTCAGGTGTCATGGTATAGCAACTCTCTATTTCACGGTCCTCTATAAAGTTAACGTACATCTTAAAAGTTGATGGCAGATCATAGGAAGTTAATTCAAGGCTACTTACCATATTTGCCTTAATCTTACCGGACGCATCATAAGAGATTTCCAGTTTTGTTACTTCACCGGGTATCAAACCAAAGCTGACAGCGTCAGCCGGGAATAGTTGTGAACCGATCATGCCAACATTAATCGAACACTCAACCGGAACTTCGAAATCAAAGCTGCCATCTTCACTCAATTTTTTTTTGAATATAAACATTTCTGCTGTTACCGGGCTTGGAACTGCCAAAGTCAATTCCGGTAAATCATCACCTTTTTTCAGTTTGAAATTAGTGATTGAACCAGTCACCCTGGCTATTCCAGCCTGTATTTTGGGATCAGGTAACCGGTCATTTTGGGCATTTGTGGTTGATAAAAACAGGAAGCAAATTCCAGTCAATAAAACTGATTTTAAAGAAGCTTTAAAATTTTTCATGAAAACTTATTTTTCGTTTATAAACGGTTTTGTTCTTTCGTTTTGATCCATAGGATCTTTCTATAGAAAATTGATGAATAAGCGAGATATATTTCAAAATTAGTTTTATAAAGATAATGTTTACTATTTGGTATGCATCGAAAAGTCGTTTTATTTATTGTAAATATTATCTTCTGATAATTGCATGCTGGGCTAAGCAATTAAATTGGGAGTAAGGTTATTAAACAATATTCAACAACTGAGTTTGTCTGATTGCTTATGTTTTGATGAATTTGACGGGTTGTAAGTTTCCGCTCCCCCTCGTTTGTAACAAGGGGTTTATGGTTCTGAGTTTACAACTCGTTTTAAGGTTCTCTGATGTTATTGTATAGTGTAATAATCGTTGCAAACGACTGGCAGCGTAGAGATTGTAATTTATTGTTTCTTAGACTTCAAATAATCTTCCTTCATTTTCAAAAGATCAATAGCTGAACAATCAACAATTAATGCTTTGACTATTTCTAAAGGCATATCAAATTCGTTGATGAAATTGATACAGCCCTTTTGAAAATTTGCCTTGGGCAAAAGTGTTTTATATTTTGTGTGCAATACAGTTGATCCATAAATTGGCATCGCATGTAATGACATATAGTTTTTAACACTTGAAAGACCGTATTTCATCAACCCTTTTCCTTTATAAATAATCATCGCTTTTCCCATCATTGAGCCCACTTCGGCTTTTACACTTTTATCATTCCCCATGATCGTTTCATGGATATTTGTCAACAAGTTTTGTCTTTCAACAGGTTGATTTGATATGTATTCTTTTATGTCCATATAGTTCGATTTGTGTTTTATACGCAGCCTGCCGCATAAGGTTCACTTAAGAATCGTGGCCGATTGTCCCCATGAATTCGCTACTGTACAGGCCATTATTTATCCATTGTTGTTGGTAGGTGCTTCATTTATCTTTGTTTTAATGAGATTTTTTTTGAGTTTCTTATTTTTATATTTTCTAAAGATATATTCAACCATTAAGGCACCAATAAAAATAAATATACTTGCATAAAAAGCACTGATTTGTGTATCCCATTGATATTTCATTAGTGCACCAAATACAACCAGCAGAATTAACAAATTAAAAAGTAAGATGATCTTATTACCTCCAT